>Ga0315276_10002047_pt1 | contig 18313 bp, 15 predicted proteins | sample YL17G05_0_MG_FD_204542 | JGI IMG/M metagenome (GOLD analysis project Ga0315276, IMG submission 204542) | Sediment microbial communities from Yellowstone Lake, YNP, Wyoming, USA - YL17G05_0 | ecosystem: Environmental > Aquatic > Freshwater > Lake > Sediment | place: USA: Wyoming | collected... | reverse complement strand
ATCCAACGCAGCCGCTGCTGGCAGCGGTGGCTCACGCGCTCGACTTGTTTCGCCTACCAGCCACACGGGTGAGCGTCCAGTCGGAGCTAACGGTCAGTTATGGCATCGGCTCATCGTCGGCCATACGCTTGGGCGTGCTGATGGCGTTTAGTGCCGCCTCGCTGCAGCGCCAAGGGCGGACGCAGACCGCGGCAGACGGCTGGTTTTGTGCCAGCGAAGCACTGCGCCTCCAACGCCAGGCGCAGACGCAAGCCTCAGGCTATGACCTCGCCACCCAGCTGAGCGGTGGCTTGTGCCGCTTTAAATCCGGCCCAGACATAGCGCATTGGCCGGAGTCGATCGAACGCGCCAGTGACAGCGTGCTGGCGCACCTCACTAAACTTGTTCGCGTTTATGTCGGTGGTGCCGGTGCGCCAACGACGCCACTCTTGCTCTCGACTCTGACTTGGCTGCGCGAAACGGCGCAGATGCCGCGGCTTCATGCTTTGTCCGATGCCTTGCAATCGGCATTTACCGATGTTTTGGCGGCGCCGCATCAAGAGTCTTTAGTGGCGGCCTTGGCTGCGGCCTGTGGACTACATCGCCAGTTGTTTAGTGCGGCGCCCGCCTTTCCCACGGCTCTGGCCCAAGACCTCGAGGTCCTAGCTGGCTGCGACCGCAGCTGGAGCTTCAAGACCACCGGTGCCGGCGGTGAAGACGCCGTGCTTCTGATCGGTGACGCTAGCGCCACCGAGGCCGCCGCCGGTATCCTCGCACGTCGCGGTTGGACCTTGCTACCAGGTGGCTTCACTGCGTCTGGCGCGACGCTGCTTGGAGGCATGCACCATGCATAAACAATATATATTTACGGCCGAAGTGCCGAGTAACATCGCCCTGATTAAATACTGGGGCAAACGCGACGCGGCCCAGCAGTGGCCTGAGAACGACTCGCTGTCGATGACCCTAGACAGCGCGAGAACGCATACGAGCGCCCAGATCGCTGCATCCGGTTCCGACGTGATCAGGCGGGCCGATGGTCAGGGCGTCGTCACCGCCTACACCTCTAGCTCGGATAAAGCGGTGCGCCACCTGGCCTTTTTGCGCCGCGAGCTGGGCTTCTCGGCGGCGCTTGAGATTGCCACACACAACACCTTTCCGACCGGCTGCGGCATCGCTTCGAGCGCTAGCGGCCTGGGTGCCTTGACGCTGGCGGCGATCGCGGCGTGGACGGGCAGCGCGTCTCTGACCGAGCTGGAGACCGCCGACTTCCCGCGCGAGCGTCTGGCGCACCTGGCGCGCATGGGCTCAGGGAGTGCTGGTCGCAGCCTGTTTGGCGGTTATGTCGCGTGGCATGCCGGGAGCAGTCCTAGCGCTCAGCGCATTGAACCCCTCGCGGTGGACTGGCCGCTCACCGATATCATCGCCCTGGTGTCGCGTCAGGAGAAAGCCGTCGGCTCCTCCGCCGGGCACCTCACCGTGCGCAGCAGCCCGTTGTTTTTGCCGCGTTTGGCTGGCCTGCCGGCGCGCCTGCGGCTGGTTGAAGCGGCGTTGGCGGCGCATGACCTGCCAGCCTTGGGCCACGCCATCGAAGCCGAAGCGCTGGAGATGCATGCGGTCATGCTGAGCAGTGAGCCACGCCTCGCCTATCTGCAGCCGCGCACCTCCGAACTTCTCGCTTGGCTGCGCCAGCAGCGCGAGGAGCAGGGCCTGGCCGCTTACTTCACCATCGATGCCGGACCCAACGTCCATATCATCTGTGCTCCGCACACCGCACCTGAAGTCGTGCAGCGACTGAATACTGCCTTTCCCGACTTGGCCCTGATCACCGACCGTACCGGCCAAGGTCCGCTCTTGTACAGGAGACCCACGCATTGAACAGCCCTGACGTCGACGCTCCCGTTTACCCTGGGACCATGACGCAACACCGTAGTGTCAACGCTTCCGCCTGCGCCAAGGCGATCCTTGTCGGCGAGCATGCGGTAGTCTACGGCGCGCGTGCTGTGGCCATGCCGGTGCCGACGCTGCAGATGACGGTGCGACTGACGCCAACCACCAGGCGCCACAAGAATGGCGATCCGATCTTTCGCGTCCTGCTCGGCGGCCGCAGCGTCTCGCCGCATGTCGATGGACTGGTCGAGGAGGCCTTTAGGCTGCTCGGTATTGAGCCCTTTCCTCTGGATATCGAGGGCAACTCGACGGTGATGATCGGTGCTGGCCTCGGTTCATCGGCATCGTTGTGTATCGTCATCCTCAAAGCGCTCGCTGAATCCGTGCAGCTTCCCCTGGCCCGCTATGAACTCGCCAGCTTCGGCACCCAGCTGGAGCGGCGCTTTCACGGCAACCCGTCGGGCCTGGACACGGCCGTCGTCGCCATGGGTCATGTCGTCTCCTTTGCCAAGGGCGCGATGCCGCTGGAAGTCCCCTTGCAGCGCCTGCCGGACGACCTGCCCTGGCGTTTTGCCCTGCTCGACAGCGGCGTGCGTTCGTCGACGATGACGATGATCCAGGTCGCCACCCCCTACTTCCATGGGTCCGCCGGTGAACGCCGCATTGCCAACTTTGACCAGCTGGCGGCTGAAGTGATCTACGGCTTAACGCACGGCTCCACCATGGAGGTCGCCGAGGCGATGACCGCTGCTGGGGCCTATCTAGACGAGGCTGGAGTGGTCACCGACCACCTGCGCGACATCATCGCCGCGGCGAAGAGCGTTGGCTGCCTTGCCGCTAAGACCACAGGCGCAGGTGGCGGCGGCTGTGTTTTAGCTCTATTGTCGGCAGAACACGGCGCTGCTCAAGTCATCGCCCTCAATGAACACCTCGGCGGCACCCGCGTTTGCGCGGTGGAGCTTATATGAATGAGAAGAAGCCTATGACTAATATCCATACGACGTCGCGCACGCCCATCTCGATCGCCTTTAGTCCAGATACCGACGATGCCTTCATGGTCCATGCCATGCGCGCCGGGCATATCGATTGTGGCCCGTACGACTTCACCTACACGGCCGCGGATATTCAACACCTCAACGAACAAGCTCGCCTTGGCCGTTACGATGTCACAGCCATCAGCATCGCCGCTTACCCAGGGATTGCCGACGAGTACCTGCTGATGCCCATCGGTGCGAGTATCGGCGACGACTTCGGTCCAGCTCTGATCGTGCGCCAAGATAGCCCCCTGCAAGACGCCACTGAGCTTCGCGGCAAGCGCATCGCGGTACCGGGCCGGCAAACCTCGGCGTTCTTTGCGGCGCGCGGGCTGATCGGTGATTTTATCGATGTGCCGATGGGCTTTCTCGAGATCAGCGGCGCCGTCGACCGCGGCGAGGTCGACGCTGGCGTGCTGATTCATGAGCTGCAGCTTGACTGTGAGCAGCGCGGCTTTCGCAAGCTCGGAGATCTCGGCAAGCTGTGGCACGCCGCCAAAGGCCTGCCTTTACCGCTTGGCGCGAACGCCATTCGCCGCAGCTTGGGCCCGGAGGCCATCCACGCCATCACCCAACTCATGCGCGAAAGTATCGACTTCGGCCTAGCCCATCGTGCCTCGACTCTGGGTGAGGCACTCAAGCAGTCCAAAGCGCACCTCGACCTATCGCTCGGAGACAAGTATATTTCCATGTACGTCAACGAACGAAGCCTGGCGATGCGACCAGACGTCCGTGAGGCCATGGCCGAGTTGTTTAGCATCGGCGCCGCTGCCGGGCTGTGCCCAGCCGTGGACCTCAAGGCCGCACTGTACGATTGAGTGCGAGCGCACCAAGATGACCAGGATGACACTCACGATAAGCCCCTGAGGAGATAGCATGGACCTACTGAGCAGCGTTGCACAGACCATTGCCAAGGGTGAGCGACTGTCGGACGAGGCCGCACTGGCGTTGTTCGAAAGCAGCGACTTGATCGAGATCGGTCGCCTCGCCGACCAGGTCAATCGCGCGCGCAATGGCGACCGCGTCTTCTATAACGTCAACCGGCATATCAACCCGACCAATATCTGCGCCTTGAGCTGTAAGTTTTGCGCGTACTCGCGCAAGCCCGGCGAAGAGGGCGCCTACGCCTATTCGATCGACGAGATGGTGGTCAAGGCCGGTGAGGCCGTCGAGCAAGGCGCGACCGAGGTGCACATGGTCGGAGGTCTGCACCCGCGCTGGAAGTTCGAGCACTATAAGGACATGGTCCAAGCGGTGAAGACGGCGTATCCGCAGATCCACATCAAGGCGTTTACCGCCGTGGAGCTGGACTGGTTGGCGCGCAAGGCACGCAAGTCGATTGCCGAAGTCCTAGTGGAACTCCAAAGCGTCGGCCTAGGCTCCTTACCCGGTGGCGGCGCCGAGATTTTTCACCCCGAGATCCGCGACGCGATCTGCGACACCAAGGTCTCAGCGGAGCAGTGGATCGACACCCACCGCACGGCGCACAAGCTCGGTATGCACTCCAACTGCACCATGCTTTATGGCCATATCGAAAAATACCATCACCGCGTCGACCATATGCGCAGGCTGCGCCAGCTGCAGGATGAAACCGGCGGCTTTAACGCCTTTATTCCGCTGTCTTTCCAGCCCTTCCAAAACGAGATGGGGATCGACCGCTACACCTTTGGCTACGACGATTTAAAGACGCTGGCGATCGCCCGTCTGTACCTCGACAACTTTCGCCACGTCAAAGCCTACTGGGTCATGCTCGGACAAGACATCGCCCAGCTGGCCCTGCAGTTTGGCGCTAATGACCTCGACGGCACGGTGATCGAAGAAAAGATCTCGCGCATGGCCGGCGGCCGCGCCGGCATGGCCATGGGCCGCTCTTACATCGAACAGATCATCACCAAGGCCAAACGCACGCCGGTTGAACGCGACACGCTGTACAACCCGGTCAGCAGGCCTGATGCATCCCCGCGCAGCGAACGAACCAGTCCTGACGCCGAGCAGTCCCAGGCGGTCTTGCTGCGCGAGGCCGTGAATAAAGCGGACTATGGCCACAAGCTGCAACTGGATGAACTCCTCACCCTAGCCCATCACGGCAGCTTGCATGAGCTTGGTCGCCTTGCCAACCAAGTCCCAGAACGCCAGAACGACGGCGGCGAAGCCAGCTGCATGCCGATTCTAAGTCTCAACCTAAACAACATCACCAGCGTTGCTGCGGCCATCGATACGCTTAGCACTGCAGGCAAAGCCTGCGCGGCAAAATACCAGGTCGAACCGGTCGGCATCACCATCGACTTGGCAACGCCCGCGTCACCACAGGCGAGTCCGGCGGAGCATGACCTCGGCCTGCTCTTGGAGCTGGTGTTCGCGTGCCGCCACAGTTTTCCAGCACTAGACCTGAGCCTGCTCGGGGTGAAAGGTGTCTGGCGCATGGCGCAAAACGAGCACGTCACGGTCACCGAACTGCTCACGTGCTTAAAGCAGGCTGGACTGAGCCGCATCGACAGCAGTCCGCACGAAAGCGAGACCGACCTTACGCAAAAGGAGATCATTCAGCTGCATCGGCAGATGCATGCCGCTGGGCTCTGCAGTACCGCCAAGGTCGAGCTGAGTGCGCCGATGCATGGATCCGGTGAGCCGCAGTGGGAGTCCTTTCTCAAGCGCGTCATGGCCTTTGCCGAGATGGCCCCGGTCGGTGGTCCACTGCTGGCGCTGAGTATCGAAGCGTCTCCTGGCAGCTTTGTCACCACCTCCGAGTACCTTCGGGTGGTCGCTTTGGCCCGTCTGGCCGCGCACGGCATCGAGACGATCGTAGCGCCTTTAGCTCGGATGCCGACGTTGAGTCCGGCCTCGGGCCTGGGCACGGCCTTAAGCCAGCACCCTGCCGAAAAGATTGCCTCCCTCTGCCTGCACTACGGCGCCTCCGACCTCGGCGCCATCGACGTCGAAAAGCTAAGTCCTATCGCTGTGATAGACCAGATTCGTGCGGCCGGCCTTAGGCCCTTGGTGCAAGCCACAAGGGAGCACGGCGGGAGGCAGGAAAGTCAGCCCTTTGCGGTCAATCCGGACCTCAGGCACGTCCCACAACTGAAAGTTTAGTTAAGGACTGCAGCAAACATGCCGATACGACCTGAGCCAGCGAGAACAGACGGCTAAGGGCCGGTCATTTTTAGACCCTGGCGCAACGGATGATAGGACAGTCCCATGACCGAAGCGAAAAACCTTCCCGATGAGTTAGCGCGGCGAGAACCGGCGTTGTTCGAAGCGGAAGCGGTGTCCTCGCATCCCGGCGATCTGATTTCACCCATGGCGTCGGCACCACCGACAAGTCTCACAAACTTTCGTCCCAAGGCCGGCCGTGGATTCACCACGCATATGCTGATCTTTTTTCTGATCGGACTACTGACCTTTGCCGTCGGTGCAGCCATTGCGGTCGCACTCGTTACAGGTATATTGGATAGCCACACCGGACAGCTCAAAGAGCTGATGCATCAGATGAAAGATCTGGTGCACGCTTCTCACGGCCCATAATCAGGATATCATTTCATCCTATGCAACTGCTTATTGATTTTTTAAATTTTCTGCAGCCCTATGGCTCGCATAGCTACTTCTTTATATTTGGTCTGCTGATCGCCTGCGGCTTTGGCCTCCCCATGCCCGAAGACATCATTTTGATCACTGGCGGCATCCTCGCCTCCCACGGTGTCACGCAGTTCTGGACCGTCACGTTCACTTGCTTGGTTGGCGTGCTGATCGGTGATGGCATGGTCTTTATGATTGGCCGTCATCTCGGACCCCGTCTGAAAAACAACGTCCTGTTTCGCAAGCTGCTGAGCGAAAAGCGCGATCTTCAGGTGCAGGGCGTGATCCACCGCTTCGGCGACAAGGTGGTGTTCGTGGCCCGCTTCATGCCGGGGCTGCGCACGCCGATCTTCGTCACCTGCGGCGCCTATCATGTCAAACCATGGAAGTTTTTGCTGCTCGACGGCTTCGCGGCGATCATCTCGGTGCCACTGTGGGTTTACGTCGGCTACCTCTTTGGGCAAAACCTCGAAGAGCTGGAAAAGCGCATGCACCAGTTTCAGTTTGGTATCTACCTGATCCTGGGCCTCGTGATTCTGATCTCGATCGCCGGGCATATCATCAAGAAGCGGGCGTACAATAAGGTGGCGGCGGAGTAACGCGCCACCACCTTTGCTTTGCTTAGGACTCGACCATTGGGCTCTTAGGTCGCCGCAGGATCAGGCAAATAGTACAGGTACTCCTGCTTGGGCACCCGCTTGCCCCAGCGGCTTTCGGTACAGTACTTAAAGAGCGGTTCCTTGAAGTCATCCCAAGATGCCTGAGCGACACCCAAGGCGGCCAGCTGCGCCTGTGTCTTGCGGTTATCTAAGCGAAAGCGGACGCCCTGCAGATAATTATAGTAGGGCTTGGCGAGATCGGCGATGTACCAAAAGTCCCCGGAGAAGAATTTGGCAAACGGCGACTTTCTGACGAGCAGAAATAACCAAAACGGAATAAAGGGTCGCGGCTTGACGCCGGCATAGGCGTAGGCCCCATCGAGCACCTTGGCGATGGTCACCTCATTGCCGCTACCAGCCGTCAGATGGTAGGTTTGCCCGGTGCTTTCGTCACGCTGCAGCAAGGCCACGATCGCATCGGCCACGTAGTTGACCGGGACGATGTCGAGCCGCCCGCGGCGGTTACAGGTGTAAACAGACACGAGGTTCTTGGCGAGCAAGGAGATCGGCCAATACATCACCTTGAAGTGCGGCGTATAACCGCTGTGGGCATCGCCGACGACGATCGACGGCCGGTAGACGACGATAGGAAAGTACTTGGCGTAAGAACGGACCAACACCTCGGCCTCTAACTTACTGCGCTCGTAGTGATTGGCAAAGTCCTGACCCAGGTCCAGATCATCCTCGCTGATGCGACCCTTGCCCTTGCCGGCGACATAGGCGGTCGAGACATACTCGAAGCGGCGCAGATGACCATGAGTCGCAAGGTATTTCGCCAGGTCCAAGACCAGCCGCGTCCCTTCGACATTGTCGCGCCGAGCCACATCCAAGGCTGCGCCAAAATCGGTGCTCGCACCGAGGTGGAGGATTTGGTGCACGTCGGCGGCGAGCGCGGGCAAATGCGCCGGCGCAATGCCAAGACCCGGCTGCGTCAAGTCGCCAGGTACAGCCACGAAACGCTGCGCCAGCGCCTCGGCCTGCTCTGGGGGAAACATATTTTTAATGATCTGCGCGACTCGTTCCTGAGCCTCGGCTTTTTGCCGCGACCTGACCAGGAGGTAGATCTTGCCGATCGACGCTGTACGCGCCAACCTGGCCAACACGGCTTTGCCCACAAAGCCGGTGCCGCCGGTGATGAATAAATTGATCGATTTCGCCTCGCTCATAGATCTTCCCTTCGCAGCAGGATGCAGCTGTATTCGCCCCAAGGACTCGCTTTTAGAACCAGTGCGTAAGATGCGGCGGGAGTTCTGCTGGGCAGGCGGTTGCTAAAGCCAACGCTCGCCGGAGCCGTCATCACCGCCGGTAGTTCGCCGTGAGCAAACAGCCTGGATACGAGCCCAAGCTCGATGATCCCAGATGCCTCCATCAGGTTGCCAAAAACACGCGTCGTCACGCCCAGTGCGGGCGGTTCGTAGGCTGCGCCAAGACCGCCAAAGACACGCTGTAAGGCATTGATCTCAACGCTATCCAGTGCATCGATGCCGCTTGCATTGGCCAAGATCAAAGCGATTTGCGTTGGGTCGACGTCAGCTTGGGTCAAGGTCCGAAGAATCATGCGACTGTAGGCGACACCTTCCGGATCTGAACGCAATGGACCGAGGCCATCACTGGCGATCCCGCCGCCGATATAGGTGGCCAGAATCTTCGCCCCACGAGCCGTTGCAGCACCTCGACGCTCCAGCGCCACAAAGGCTGCACCGTCAGCCAAAACCATACCGCGCCGCGCATCCTCGCCGCCTGCGTAGGGCATCACCGTGTGCGTGGACTCGCTGCCCTCGGCAAGTAGCAAACTCAAATGTGTATACATGCCGGTGTCGATGGCCTCGCTATGCGCGCCAAAGCCACCCGCCACGACGTAATCAAGCTGCTGCCGGCGTAGTCTTTTTGCCGCATGCTGCACGGCGAGATGGCCGCTTAGCTCACCACTGATGTAATTCGAGTTTGGTCCCTGCGCATTGAACATCATGCTGCCGTAGCATAGGACGTTATTGGCCAAGCTCGCGAGCAAGGTCGTCGGACGTGCGCTCATCGCGGTACGGCCGAAGGCACCTTCGTCGATAGAACCGTCCCCGTCGCGCGCCGCCTCCATCGCCTCGATGTAGGGACACAGATCGAAGCTGGAAGGGCCCGGAGATCCGGTGTAGAGCCCAGTCCGAGGCGCTGGGTAGGCATCTGCGGTCCAGGCCCCTGTCCGTTGCACATCTGCCAGTGCAGCGAGTCCAATCGCATCGGTCGCCGATACCGCTTTGAGTAAACGCGGTTCCTTTAAATGCGCTGCCGCCTTGAAATCGCGCATGCTATAGGCGGCGGCATTGGCCTTGACCGTGCCCTGCCGGAGCAGCTCCCAATGGGCCTCCAGCCCGTAGGCCCCAGCCGAGGCAACGCCCACCCCTGTGATGACTAACTCGTCTGCGCGCTGGGTCATAACCACCTCCGAGCGACCAATGCGGTATTGGAGCCGCCAAAGCCAATGGAATTCGACAGCGCAAAGCTCAGCTCAGTCGGCGTCGCGACCGCCTCGGTCAGCGCCACGGGACACGCTGGGTCCTGCTGGAACACATTGATCGAGGGCGGTAGGATCTGGAAGCGCAGGGCGTTGATGCAGATCGCCAGCTCCATGGCACCAGCTGCGGCGATCATGTGCCCCGTCATACTCTTGGTCGAACTCACCTTTGGTGCCCCGGTCCCGGTGCCAAAGACCTTGGCGATGGACAGGGCTTCGACGCGGTCGTTGATCTGCGTCGAGGTCCCATGGGCGTTGATGTAACCGACTTTGGCCGCCGCGGTGCCGCCGTCTTCTAGCGCCATCTGCATGGCCTCCACCGGTCCCCTACCCTCGGGATGCAGATCGGTGATGCGGTAGGTCGACTCGGTGACGCCGTAACCACAGATTTCGGCCAGGATCTTCGCCCCGCGCGCCTGTGCCAGGGCGTAGTCTTCAAACACCAGCATGCAGGCGCCTTCGCCCATGACAAAGCCGTCGCGGCCCACATCAAACGGCCGCGACGCCTGCTGCGGCGCATCATTGCGCTTGGACATCGCACCGAGCAGATCAAAGCCGACCATGGAGAAGCTATTGATCATCGAATCCGCTCCTCCCGTCACGACGACGTCGGCTTCGCCGTAGGCGATCATCTCGTAGGCCTCGCCGAGGGACTGACCCGACGAGGCACAGGCGGTATGAATGGTGGTGTTACCACCCTTGGCTCCAACCAGACGTGCGACCACCGAGGCCAGCTGCTCGGGATTGAAGCGAATGTGCTCATCTAGAGACGGATCAGCGTACTTCTTTGGCAAGAAGATGCGCTCGCACCAGTCGACATCGGCGCTGCACAGGCCCATGCCCAAGCACACCGCCAAGCGCTCTGGATCGACCTGCCCTGGCACTAGCGCTGCCTGCTCCATCGCCTCGGCGACGGCTTTGACCCCATAGACCATGGCCGTATTCAAAAAGCGGCGTTCCCGGTCGCTGATAAGACCTTCGGGAAGCACGAAATCATTCACTTCATAGGCGATTTTGCATGGTGCCTGGCTGGCATCAAAATGCGTCACGGCGGCGGCGGGAGCACGCCCCTCGAGAATGCCATTCCAGGTGTCATTTAGGTTGCTTCCGAGAGCCGAAACCGCGCCGATTCCGGTCACCACCACGCGCCGCTTCTTTGGGCGCATCGGATCATGAGGCATAGTTATTCCTTAAAATCAGACGATCTCGTAATGATATTGGCCACGCAGAATGCGTTTGCCCGCTTTCAGGATCTCGGCCACCGTGGCCACCTGCGGGCGACCATCTTGGTCGGTGTTTGCCGTGACTGTCACCACCGCCTCGCAGGTCTCTCCAGGCCGCACGAACGAACGAATCTTCACATCGTCGATGCGGCGGATGCGCAGATTGCCGCGTGCAGGTAAACCCAGCATCTGCAAGGTTGCCTGTCCGATCATCTCATTGAGCATGACGATCGGGGTCACGGGAAAGCGCGGAAAGTGATCGGCATAAAACGGCGCGTCTACGGCAAACGCATGCTGGATATGAATCTTCTTGGCCGGCACCAACTCCAAGCAAGTACCGGCGAGGTCAGCAAAAGGAAACGCTGGCTGCGACGGCTCGGGATAGATCAGACCGCCGTTCGTCAATGCGGCGAAGGAGCGCCGCGTCTGCGCGGGGTCCTCGAGCTCCGCAAGCGGCATAAAGTAGCCACTGCAGTTGGTGATCCGCTGCACCGGCACGCCATCCAGCTCGGCGACGCCGCTGTAGCGAAAGGATTCGCTATCGAAGGCGTGAATCTGCACCTTCAGCTCGAGCGTCACACCGACCGGCACCGGGGCCAAGATCTCGATCCGCTCGGCGAATAAAAACACCTGCCGCGAGGCAAAGTCGAGGTGCTTCAGGCCGTACCACGAGGCGAGTTGACCGATGGCTTCGCACACCGCACCAGGAGCCACCAGCAGGTCACCGGTGAGACCTTGATAGCGCAGCGGCTCCATGATGGCAAAGTGGCGGCGCCCAGCAATCTGCTGTTCACCGAGACTCGTGATGGCATCAACAAAGAGAAAGCGCACCGTGATATCCTCCCCTAAAGTCGCGGTAAGCCGACGGCCAGCGCCCGCTCGCCGCAACCGAATGGACCCGGCGACGCCGCCTTCACAATGCTGCGCCAGCCTCAGGCTGAGCCGCGCCGAGAGCGATCTCCGCACCACCACGGGCCTCAGCCAAGCGATGGTTGACCATATTGACGATGCTGGTCACGGTGAACAGCGTCGGCAGATCACGAAACAGTAAGCCAGGATGAATCTCCTCTGGCTTTGCCTCAGGAAAGATCTGCCGCACATTGGCCAAGGCTGCTTCGGTCAGCTTACCATCCTGGGAGAACTCCGCATCGCTCAGATTGCCGCGCGCCCGACGCTCGATGTCGCCTTTGGGAATCTCGATGTGAAACTCCTTTTCCAGACGAAACATGATATCGAGAAAGTCGATACTTTCAGCGCCAAAATCCCGCATTAAATTGGCCTCAGGTGTGACTGTATCCAGGTCCACACACAGGGCATCAGCGATGACGCCGCGAACACGATCGAGATGACTCATGACATTCTCCTCAAGACTTAACAGACAAAGACCGCAAAAAATTACCAGAGCTCTTAGGCTCCGAAACCCCCATCAACATGCAACACCGTGCCAGTCACATAGCTCGCCCAGTCGCTAGCCAAAAACAACACCGCGTGCGCGACCTCTTGCGGCTGACCAAAGCGTTTCAGCAGGATCTTTGATAACACCTGCTCGCTGGCAGCCTCACGAATGGTTTTACTCATATCGGTGGCAATGACGCCGGGAGCCACGCAGTTCACCCGGATATTGCGCGGCGCCAGCTCCACGGCCAGCGCTTTGGTCATCGCCTCGATCCCACCTTTAGACGCCGCATAATTGCTATGCCCGCGCCCGGGCCTAGTTGCAGCGATCGAGGACAGATTGATGATGACGCCTTGACGGCGCCGCATCATCAGCTGTGCCGCGGGTTTAATGCAGTGAAACACGCCGGTTAAGTTGGTCGCCAGGACATCGCTCCAGTCGCTTGGCTCCATCGCCATCATCAACTGATCCCGCGTGACCCCAGCATTATTGACCAAGACGTCGAGACGTCCATGCTCGGCTTCAATGGCCGTTACCACTGCGGCTACGGCAGCGGCGTCGCGGACATCACACTGCACTGCTTTAACGCGTAAATCCTGCGTGCCAAGCTCCGTCACGACCTGCTCGGCTTGGGCCTGACTTGATGAGTAAGTGAAAATGACCGTCGCGCCTTGTTTAGCAAAAGCGGTAACCACCGCTTGACCGATGCCACGACTACCACCGGTCACCAAAACGATTTTCTCTTTAAAATTCGGGAAAATAGCGGTGCCCTCGCGGAAAAATGAGTTTTTGGTCAATGTTGGATGAAGCCACTGTACAATAAAGTGCCAGTCGAATGCACCATGATTCAAATTATTTTTTTATTTTTTTACTTACAGTTGTGCGTCTCGCCCCGAATGGGACTGACAGATCGCCCTGCTCGGCTAGCTGCGCGGAGCAGGGCGCATAAGCATTAGAACGGGGCCGTCCAGGCATTTGCTTCAAGCACATCGAACGATTCGCTGGTCGGTGCACGATCGACCACCGTGGCTTTTGCCGCCGCGATCGCGTGGCGCAGATCCTTGGTCAATGACTGCTCTGCAGCAAGCAAAGCCCTCTCGTCATTGATGACACCCTCGGTATAAGCTCGCCCTTTAAGAAAGTCCTTACGATCGATGGTACCAAGAAGAATCTGCCGCAGATCCTTGGCCTGAAGCTGCGGATTTTTATCCTTAAGCAGCGCAGCCAGGCGCGACACCTGTGCTGCAGACAAGCTGGTTCCGCTATATGGTAGGTACATATCATGACGCGGCACCGCTGATCTGATAGCAACACCCGGCGCGAAGAGATCCACATGCGAGGCGCCAAAATTACTGAACTTAGCTAAGGCCACGTTACCAGCCGTCGCACCAACGGTCAGCACATGATCCAATTGCACGACTTCTGGTGCGCTCGGCAATTGATCATTGTCGCTTCGGTCGTCACCAGCCGCAAAGACAAACAATATGTTGGGATGTTTGTTTAAGATTTTGGTTTCTTCGGCGACGACGCGGCGCACGAAAAACTCAGCGTGCTCTTCAATCATCTCTGGCGTCGGCTTCGCTTCCGCCGCGACCATCAGCAGCGGCGTGACTAAGCCGCGCGCCTGCGCCATATCGATCGACGTCCAGCCGTTGGCGACGTGGACTCCGGTCGTAGCCAAATAATCGGCGACTCGGTCGAGCGACTGCGCCTGATTGTAGGCGATGGCGGCAAGGCCGAGTTTGAGGATAAATTCACGGATGAAGTCGATGTCGTTGCCAGCGGCGAAGGCTGCATGAACACGCTCTTCGAGTTTGCGCACCCGGCTCTTGGTCGAGATCACTTTGATCGCTAACAGCTTGACCTGAGGATTGTCCTGAGCGACGATTCCGGCCACATGCGTCCCGTGTGCATAGCTGCTGAAGGCGAGAAACTTGCTAAGAAAGTCGCGATCCTTCAGCCGCTCTTGCAGCCATATTTTTTCGCCTTCAGTGGCTTTACCAGCGCTCGCGGCAAACTGCAGATCCAAGAACTTCTCGATGTCCGGCACGTAGTTGGACTGCTGGCTATAGTCGATAATCTCATCGTTGTTATCGGCAAAGTTCCAGCCATGAAGACCGCCGATCTTGCGACCACCGCCTTTGTCCTTCTCCTTGTCCTTGCCCTCTTCGGGTGTACTGTCTGGCTTGGTCCAGACCTTGCCCTGAAGCGCTTCGTGCTCATAGTCAAAACCAGAATCGATGATTGCGACGGTCGCTGCCTGCGCGGAGAGCGGTGCCATGACCCCAAACCAGACGGCTAGAAGTTTCGTCCTCATGATGCGGATCCTCCTTTGTGAGTGGCCCACCCTGAGACCTCGCCATGAGATGCAAGATCGATTGGGTGACCCATAGCGCTGTTTAGACCATTTGGTAAATTTCTTTACATACGCTATAGGTCTCAGCCGCAAGGCTCAAGCAAAACCGTCGAACGACGGCCAAAATGACCGACTAAAAACTCTTTTCGTGCTCATGATGGCTGCCACGCCCTTTATAAACATGCTCCTGCAAGAACTGCCTTTCCTCGACCAGAGCCGACTCGCCGAGGACCCGGCTCCACACCCGTTCCTGCGCATCCCAGCGATAGCCGCGTTGCTTGAGCAGGTCCTTCGATTCGAACGGCGAGCCGACGGCCTTGATCAAGTACTCCTTCTCGGAGCTGCGTTGGAGCAGCTCGCTGAGGTGTGGCGCGACCAAGCGAAAGGTCGTCGCGCAATCAAACAAGGCTTGATGCGCAAACGGATTGACAAAGCCATGATCGGCAGCGAGGTAGTTTAGGCCAAGGTTGCCGCAGTGGAGGCGGCGCCAATCGATGTGGCGTAGCGAGCAGGCCCAAGGCCGGTCAAGGCCATCCAGCTGGCCGGAGTTGAGGAGGAAGCTCCGGTCAAAATCCGCATTGTGGGCGATCACCACCGAGGTGCGGCGAAAAAAGTCGCGCACGACCTCCCAATTGATCGCCTGCTTGGCCAAAACAGCGTCGCTCAGGCCGGTGATGCGGATGATGTCCGCACTGATCGGTCGTTCCGGATCATGCAATGAACCGTAGCTTCGGGTGACCCGCGGCGCTACAGCCTCGTCCCAACAAAACTCTAACAAGCCGATTTCAATGATTTTATCTACGACGGGGTCGAGCCCTGTGGTTTCTACGTCAACGATTAGCCCAAAGTTCATCAAAAGCCCCTACCTGTCATCAAGTTGCATCCGCTTGGTGGCCTTTAGCCGTAGCCTCGTTTAAACTAGTAACACACTCCCCATCGATATCTAGTCCATCTGCTGGAGCTTGACCTGCCCATGACGTCAACCCCGCTCAAACTCGACCATGAGCCGTCCCCATTAGACTCTCCAAGCACCCAAGACGTGCTGCTTTCGAGCATCGCTGAAGTCTCGGCGGCGTTGGTCCAACACGAGAGCTTTCGTGGCTTCACCATCGAAACTCCGCGCGATGACTTGGTCAGCATCACCCGCGACGGGCTGACGCAAATCATCCTCGGGCCAAACCTCTGGCGTTCACTTGAGGATCGCCTCCCCTATCTCGAGCATGCCGACAAGACCGGCATCTGCATGATCTGCGCTGGCACCGCCGCAGACTTCAGCGACTTCCCAGCCGAACTCAAACGGCCCGATATCCAGCAGCTTGGCCTGCCGATGTTCACTAATAATCTTCATTACTTAGTGCAGAACATCTACAACCTGCAAACGCTGCTGGCGCACTCCCAATCGGCCGCCCAAGAGGTCGAGGAGGCCAACCAGGCGGTTAAATACGTCATGTCGATCTCGCGCGAACTCAACGGTGAGCGCAATATCCCCAAGCTGCTAACTCTGATTTTGTTTAAGGCCTGCGACATCTGCAGTGCCGATGCCGGCTCTATCTACACGGTGGACTCGCCGACCAACAACGTCCGCGATGGCACCATGCAGTTTCGCTTTACCCAGAACTTCTCGATCAAGCAAAACCTGTCGGAATTTTCGATGCCGGTCAACGAAGGCTCGATCGTCGGCAGCGCCTGTATCGCCGCAGCCACCATCAACATCCCCGACCTCTATAAACTCAGTCCAGATCCCGCCGCCAATCCCTTCGGCGCCCGCCACGATCGCACCTGGGATCAGCGCATTGGCTACGAATCACACTCGATGCTCACCGTGCCGATGTTTGACATCAGCCACAATGTCATCGGCGTCATCCAGCTGATCAACCGCAAAAAGAGCCGGCAGGTTAAGCTCGACAAAAAAGAGCTCTTTGATGAGCAGGTGGTGCCGTTCGACGAAATGGACCAGGAGATGGCCGAAATCGTCGCCCAGCAGGCCGGGATCGCGCTCGAAAACGCCAATATGCACCAGAACATCCTGGAGTTGTTCGACGGCTTCGTCAATGCCTCGGTCACCGCAATCGAACAACGGGACCCGACCACCAGTGGTCACTCCTTTCGCGTCGCGCACCTCACCGTTGGCCTGGCCGAGGTGGTGCACCGCTGCGCCTCCGGCCCCTATAAAGATCTTAAGTTTAATTCCGATCAACTCCAGGAAATCCGCTACGCCTCGCTGCTGCACGACTTCGGCAAGCTCGGTGTGAGCGAAAACGTGCTGGTTAAAGCCAAAAAGCTCTATCCCTGGGAATTTGACACCGTCCTCAATCGCTTTGAACTCATCCGCGCCGGCCTAGAGATCGACTACTTAAAGAAGGTCATCGAATACCATCAGTCCCCAGACCACTTTCCGCTTGGCGCCAACCCCTACACCTTTGAGTATGAAAAAAATCAAAAAGTCGCCGAGCTAGAGGAATACCTGCGCTTTGTCTCCAAGGCCAACGAGCCCACCGTGCTCGAACAAGGCGGCTTTGAGAAGCTCAAGGACATCGCCAATCTCAGCTACCGCAACCTACGCCAAGAAAAGCACCCATACCTGCTGTCGGAAGAACTCAAAGCCCTCTCCGTCTCGCGCGGCTCACTCACTCGCGAGGAGTTTGCAGAAATCCAAAGTCATGTCACCCACACCTACGAATTCCTCCGGCAAATTCCCTGGGGCAAAAAGCTCGCCAACGTGCCACAGATCGCCGCCAAGCATCACGAAAAGCTCGATGGCTCGGGCTACCCAACCTCGGCCGAGGCCACGGAGATTCCACCCCAGACGCGCATGATGACCATCGCCGACATCTTTGACGCCTTGACCGCAGCTGATCGTCCTTACAAAAAGGCCGTACCGGTCGACCGCGCGTTGGGCATCATCGAGACCGAAGTGAAGAGCAAGAAGATCGACGGCGAGCTGTTTAAATTGTTCGTCGAGTCGAAGGTCTACGAGCCGGTGCTCGATCCGAACTTCAAGCTCAAAGGCATTTGATTACTGGGCGTGATGCGCCGGGGTGGTCTGGATGGAGTTGCTTGCGCGTCGGAGCCTCCTTGCGCCTCCGCAGCAAGGGCTCTTTTGCATAAACCTGCCCTCCTGTTTCCCGTCCTCCCAGTTGCGCGGAAAAAAGCCGCTGTGCAAAAACTGGGAGGACGGGAAACAGGAGGACAGGTTTATGCAGCAAAGCCTTTTCAAAACTTAAACGCCCGATATGCCGGCCTTTTTAAAAATAAATTAAGGTTAGGCCAGGTCGCGTCCGAAGCCTGTTCGGGCACCCAACCGTGCCCCCCAGGTGGTTGGACCTCAGGCCTTTTCAGACAGGATGCAGGTGGATTATGGCAGACAGGAATATCGACGACCTTGCCGCTTTGGAGCCGACCCGAGTCAGCACGCCACCCGCAGACCTACCACCGCCGCCGGCACCGGCGCAGCAGGTCAAGACTGTTGTGAGCCACCAGGTGGACATCAACTATCCGGATCCAACCTTGCTCAGCGTCATCATCAAAGACGTGGCGAAGTGGTCGGGGCACAGCTTTGTGATGGACCCGGCGGTCAACGTGAAGTTGCAGATCTTTTCGGCGCACAAGATGCCGGCCAAAGACGCCTATGATCTGTTTTTGGCGTCGCTGTCGGTGGTGAATCTGCGGGCGGTGCAGATCGGGGCGATCGTTAAGATCG
>Ga0315276_10002046_pt1 | contig 18314 bp, 17 predicted proteins | sample YL17G05_0_MG_FD_204542 | JGI IMG/M metagenome (GOLD analysis project Ga0315276, IMG submission 204542) | Sediment microbial communities from Yellowstone Lake, YNP, Wyoming, USA - YL17G05_0 | ecosystem: Environmental > Aquatic > Freshwater > Lake > Sediment | place: USA: Wyoming | collected... | reverse complement strand
CAAACATGTTGTAATGCCAGAGCTTGTTGGTCTCCCTCTCGTAGCAGTGGCTTACCTGCCTCAGTCCTGCCAGGTGGCGGCCTATCAGGCCAACCCGGCCGGCCGGGACTGCCCAGCAGGTCATGGCATTAGCCCTATAGCCGGCGTTGTAGTGGTTGATCGAAGCTCCGTAGCGGCGTATAACTCCCCTCTGCAGCAGCGAACGGCAATGACTCAATAACGGTGATACGCGCATTTCAAGGCTTGTTGCCAGCGGTCCAAATGGATCGTGGCAGAGGGGGAGGTCCTGCTGCAACAGGTTGATTATTTTCCTGTCTGTTGGCGATAGAGCGGTCGGTTTTGCCAGGTCATTATTATCCTGGATTGCGCTATCCTCCCCAGCATCTTCATCGCCGCCGAAATTAGTGCGAAGCTTGAAGACCTTGACCGCGGCCAGAGAGAATATGGCTTCAGCTCCTGTACGTGATGATAATTCTGTTAATTCGGCTTGCAAATTGGCGCCTGGCGGGACCGACAGTGTGACCCATATATTGAATTCGTGTTCTCTCTGGTAACCGTGGCTGATGCCCGGGTGGGCAGCGATATACTGTTCGGCCCTGTTTAGATGGTCTTTATTTATCATCAAAGCAACCAGCGTGCTCTGGTAGCCCAGCTTCCTGGCATCCAGCACCGGGCTGATCTGTCTTACGATACCTGCGGACTTCAACTCTTGAATCCGGCTGATTACCTCGTCCCCCACTATTCCCAGCTTTGCGCCCAGGTCGGCATACGGTTCCCGGGACATGGGAAACCCTGACTGCAGCAGGCCAAGCAAGCGGCGCGACACAGCATCCAAAGCTGGATCAGGCATTTAATAAGTCTCCGTGGCGTATCGCTGGTTGATGGAGGCAGTATGGTTCGGCTGCAAGATAATCTCCGCTGGTTTCAAAGGCACGGGCGCGGCAACCTCCGCATAACAGCTTATACTCGCAGGCGCCGCATTTACCCTTGAGGTTAGCAAGGTCCCTCAGCCTTGTAAACAGGGGTGAATCAGCCCATACGTGTGCGAAAGGCTGTTTTCTTAAATCCCCGGCTTCTACTTCAAGATAGCCGCAGCCCTGCACCTTGCCCACGTGAGATATGAAACAGAATCCGGTACCTGCCAGGCATCCACGCGAAATGGTTTGCATGCCGCCGTGGCGCCCGGGCACTGTGGTTTGGGGCGAGGCTGCCTTTCCCTCCTGCTTCTGGCGCTGTTTCATCACCCGCAGGTAATGCGGGGCATCGGTTGGCTTGAAGAAGATGCTGCTGCCCAGTTCAAGCTGTTTATCGTATATCCAGTTCAGCGCCTGCTCATATTCAACGGCGCTGAGCTCAACCTGGTCAAGTCCACGGCCCCGGCCGGTGGGCACCAGGAAGAAAGGATGAAAGGCGACGGCCCCTGCGCTGAGAGCGAGTTTGATGAGGTCGTCGAGGTAGGCAATATTCAGTTTGGTCAGTGTGCAGTTGACCTGCACTTCGATGCCGGCATTGCGCAGATTCTCAATGCCGGCCAGTGCGGCCTTATAAGCGCCCGGTTGTCCGCGGAACCTGTCCTGCAGTTCAGCGGTGGGGAAATCAAGGCTGACCGAAACACGCGATAAAGGGACATCCTTCAGCTTTGCGGCTATCCCGGGCGTGATAAGTGTGCCGTTGCTGCCCATAACCACGCGCAGGCCTACGTGCGCCGCGTATGCGGCGATGGAAAATATGTCCTCGCGGATCAGCGGCTCACCGCCGGTCAGGATAAGCACGGGTTTTCCCACCTCGATTATCTGGTCGATGATGCCATAGCAATCCCGTGTGTCTAATTCTCCCTCGTAATGGCCGCTGTTGGATGAGGCCCGGCAGTGGGCGCAGGATAGGTTGCAGCTCCGCGTGACCTCCCAGGCGACGAGTTGTAATTGGGGTTTTATGATCGAACTGGTTTCACCTGACGACATTTTATGCTCCGGTCTCCTGTTCGCTGAGGTAGCAGGCGGGGTCCTCTGCCCAGGTGTCACCGTATACTGCTTCGGCACGCACCCGCAGGTTGCCGTTACAGATATCCAGGAATTTGCAACGGGAGCAGCGTCCTTTGAGCAACTGTTTGCGGTTTCTCAACCCCTGCAGCAGTGGCTGTGAAGTGTCGGTCCAGATCTCGCCGAACTTGCGCTGCGTCACGTTGCCCAGGGATTGGTTTTGCCAGAACTGGTCGGGATGAACGTTGCCCCGGTCGTCAACAGCGCCTATCCTGAGGCCTGAATTGTTGCCCCCGTTTAGCTTCAATAACTCCAGTATCCTGCCGGCCAGCGCAGGGTCAGTGGCCAATGCCTTCAAATACAGGTAAACTCCATCGGAGTGGTTACCAACGGTCAATACTTCCTTGGGCAGGCCGCGACTGTGCATATCCAGTGTTCGTTCACAGATAATATCCACAGCGCGCCGAGCTTGTGCATGCGTGACGTCCTGCCCGCGCAGGCCGTCCCCCCGCCCTGAGTAAGCCAGGTGGTAGAAGCAGACCCGGTCGATGCCTTCTGCTTCCACCAGGTCAAAGATAGCGGGGATCTCCCCGTGGTTATGCGCGGTAATGGTCAGGCGCAGGGAAACGCGTATACCACGGCCTGCGCAATTGCGTATACCCCGCAGTGCCTCCCCGTAAGCGCCCTCTTTTCCGCGGAAGCGGTCGTTGGTGGCGCTGGTGCCGTCCAGGCTGATGCCCACCTCTGCAAAGCCGATTTCCTGAATTGCATCGGCCGTCTTATCGTCGATGAGAGTGCCGTTGGTGGACAGTGCCACCCTGATACCCTTCGCTGAAGCAAACTTGGCAAGCTCAAATAGGTCCTCGCGGAGCAGGGGTTCACCGCCGGAGAAGAGGATAACGGGCACGCCGAATTCCGCCAGGTCGCTGATAAACTGCAGGCCGGCAGCAGTATCCATTTGCCCGTTTGTGCCCCGGTCGGCGGCGCTGGCATAACAATGTATGCAGCGCAGGTTGCATCGGCCGGTGCAGTTCCACACCACGACCGGAGAGGGCATGCTCGATTTTCCCGTGGCATTGTACGTAGTCCCTTCCCGGTAGCGCAGGCGGTCCCCGGGACTTGATGTGCCGCAGAGCAGGCGTGATATGGATATCATGTGGCGTGCCCTTTTTTGTGTTCAACAGAATATTGTTGGTGCGCGGCTATCATAGAGATCAGTGTTTCATCGATAAAGTGGTTAGTAAGCGGTATGGCTTCCATGAGACGGCTTCCCTGGGCCTCACGTCTGGCCATCAGGAGTGATGCGGCCTGCATAATTGGCTTGCGGTGCATAAGGAAAGCGCGTACCGCGCTGGTCAGGGGCAGTCCCAGTTCAGCCAGTATCAGGCCAAAGCTGCTGCCGACCTCCCTCGCCTCTGTCAATGTTTCCTCCCTGTGCGCAGGTTCACCGGCGTACCTTGCTATGAGAGACAGCAGGCGGCGGCCAAGGTCTGCCAGTTTTTTCTGGTGCTCTTCGCCCGGCCTGGAAGTTTGCAGCGAGTTGTCAAGAAAACTGCGTGCGATCTCCCGGTGGCTGGTCGTAGTGTCTTCAATCTCGCTAACAAGGTCTTTTATGCCAATAGTCTTATGGCAGGATTTGGTGAATTTTTTCAAATCGGACTTTGAATAACGGCGGTGTCCCCCCGGGGTTATAAAGGCGTTGAGCTTACCCTCGTCCGTCCACTGGCGCAGGGTAGCCTCATTGACACCCAGGATCTGGCTTGCCTCGCTGATACTGATTAGGTCGGATTGTTTCAACTTTACTCTTCCAATGAATATGATTTTAGTCAGCGTTTAAATATATAAAATTCTGTAGAAAATTGCAATTATCTATAGAATTCTATTCAGCCAGAAGGCCTGTGGTTGCACCAATTGATATGAACGGGGATTATCAAATAATAAATGCAGGCTGCTGCGTTCTTTCTTGAACGCAGCAGCCTGCTGATGATGCGAATTGCCTATCCCTGCGATGCAGTGAGCGGGAACCTATTTTGCGTGCCGGTTATTTCTTTTTCAGGTGGAGCATCTCCCTGGCTTCTTCAACGGTGGCGATCTCGAAATCCAACTCGCGGGCTATCCTGACCGCTTTTTCAACCAGTTCCGCGTTGGATTTAGCCAGCTCGCCGTGCGAAATATAGATGTTGTCCTCGAGGCCAACGCGGACGCTATCGGCGCCCAGCAGCATGGCCATGGTTATCATGGGGAACTCATCCTTGCCGATGCCCAGCGCCTGCCACTTGGAGTTGGGGAACATCTTCTTGCCTTCCTCGGAGATGTACATGAGTTGCTTGGCCGTGGCGGGCTGACCGCCTGACACTCCCAGCGGGTAATCGATGTGAAAGACATCGTTCTGATCCATTATGCCTTCTTCGCAGAGGGCCAGCGTGTTGTACAGGTGGCTGATGTCCCAGATCTCGAGTTCCATGCCCCAGCCCCTTTCCTTGATGCCCTGAATTACCTTCCTCTGGAAGGGAGGGGTGTTGCTGAATGTGGAGAAGCCGTACTTGCCGATCGACATATCGAACGTGCCCATATTGAGCGTGAGCATGTCCGGTTCGGGTTTGATGTCAAGCAGGGCCAGCTTTTGCTCCTCGGAAGCTGCGATAATCTGCCATGTTTTCGTATCGACCCAGGCGCCGATGCCGCCGCCGGCCTCAATCACGATGGGGCATTTCTCGCGTATGCGCGCCACCACTTCCCCCCAGACCTTGATATCGGGTGTGGCCAACATGTGTATGGGGTCCCTGGCGTGTATATGGCACAGGGTCGCGCCCGCATTGTAAGAACGGAGCGCCTCCTCTGCCACCTCTTTAGGTGTTATCGGTAGGTAAGGTGTCCTTTTGCCCAGGTTGGGAAGATTGGGAGTGTTTTCATGCAGGGTGTTTGATCCGAATGGTGCTACCTGGATGATCAATTTCTTTGCCATGACGGTTGATGCCTCCTTAATACTTAATAGTCTTATTTAATATACGCTGTGATCTTGTCGAATTCCTTCAGGTTAGATGTGTCCGGTTGGCGCTTGCCTGCCTCGATCTCCTTGATAATTTTTGTTACCATCTCGTTGGCCGGTGTTTTCAATCCGACTTCTTTGCCCTTCCTGACCACGTAGCCGTTGACGAAATCCACCTCGGTCTTGCGCCCTTTCTCTATATCCTGCCACATAGATGGCTTGGTGGGCCTATGGTTGGCGAAGGCGAAATCCAGCAGCTTTGAAGCATTATCGAAATCGGCCTTATTCCGTACCAAAACGATGGATGGAGAAACACCCATCAGGTCGGCGAATTTGACTCCAGCCGCGATGCCGACGTCGTACGTCTCGGTTATTACGGTAAGCGCCACCTTGCGCGCGGCTTCGTTGTCGATGACACCGCCGTAAGTGAGACCGGCCGTAGTGCCCACGCCGGTCAGTGAAACCGTGATGAGCAGCTTGGTCCAGCGGTCGCCGAGGATGTTATCGGCAATCTCCGTCTGGAAGGCCATGGAGAGCAATGCCGCTATTTCGTCCACGATCTTGCTCTTACCCGTCGGCCATTGCCCGATGATGAAGCCGCCGTCAGTGGTCTGGATGAGCTGCCCGGGGCCTTTGTTGGTGCCGCCCCAGGTTATGCTGCAGGCGATAGTGCGCTCGACGCCGACGATTTTAGCGATGGTCTCCTCGTTTATGCCGTTTTGTAGCGAGACCACCGGGGCCGTTTTAGACATGCAAGGCAGGACGGCGGTCAGCGCCTTCTCAGTATGCAGTCCCTTGACGGCCAGCAGGACGATATCTGCCCACCCGGTGTAACCATTGCCGCTGAATTCTTCAGGTGTCAATGACTTGACCGGTATGGTGATTTCCCTGAAGCCGGTTATCTGCAATCCAGAGCTCATGCCTTTGACATGCTCTTTATCGGCATCCAGTACGATAACGTTTTGGCCTTCCTGTGTCAGCAGGGCCGCGGTTATGCCGCCAATGGCCCCACCGCCCACCACAAGGATATTTTTATATGGCATAGATATAACCTCTGTAATCGTTGAGTTTAGATTAAAGATTCAGGCTTTTTTACCAGTCCCAGCTTTTTCCTGGTGAAATATAGTATCAACCCTGCGATGATGGCTATGGCGAAGAGGCCCACGGCCCACTGCTGTTTGCTCTGGAAGAGTATCATGTAGCAGAGCAGCAGCATGAAGAATATATTCAATATGGCCGCGGATAAAGCTGTAATCTTCAGCACGGTTGGGGTGAACTTATACCTCGATTTAGCGAAAATCTCGGGGTGTTTCTTAGGCAGGTTATAGGCGAAAAGCAGTACCAGCGATACCATGAAAAGCAGGCCGAAATTGAGCATGGCGGCCAGCACGGCCAGATCTTTGACCAGGAGTATGGTGAGTATGGACAGGACGAGCGGCAGGGTCAGTCCCCAGATGGGCGTCCCAAAGCGTTTGTTGATCTTCTTAAAAATGGGCGGGAAGAAACCGTCCTCAGCAAATTTCATGGCGAATCTGCCGGAGATGGTCAATACCGCGTGTACGGTGGTGACACAGGCCATTATCCCGCCGAAGATGAAAAAGGTATAAAGCCAGTCCGGCATGAAGACCCTGGCCGGTGTAAACAGCTTGCCGGCGGCGAAGGTTTTCCAGTCTGCCACTCCGACAGCCACTATCTCGATCAAAATATACAGGATTAGCACGACGAAAACGCTGATGACCAGCGCCCGTGGTATGGTCTTTTTAGCGTCCTTTACCTCATCGCCCAGTTCAATGCCGAATAGCCCTCCCGCCAGCAGGGTATATGAGAGCGCCGCGGCTACCACAAGTCCCAGCGCGCCTCCGGTGAAAAGCGGTGAGAAATTCTGTGCCTTCACGGCCGGTAATCCGAAGACTACGAATAAGACCATGGCCAGCAGCAGCAGGCCGGTCATGAAGAATTCTATTTGTCCGGCAAGTTTGATGCCGATGACATTGACGATGTAGAAGAAGATGATGGTAAGTATGGCGATTATCTGCACCCAGGTCAGGGAGAAGCCGAGCATATCGATTCCCGTCCCCAGCGGCACAAGCTGCAGGAAGTACTCTGCGTTGGTGATGGCGAAGAAGGGCAGGCCGCCCAGCGGCATGGCCACCAGCAGCACCATCACACCCGCCACAGCCATCGGGTATGAGAAGTTCTTGGCGTACTGATAGCTGGCCGCCGTCTTCGGTACAGATGATGTCAATATCATGTAGGGAATGAGCGCCAGCAGCACCGGTATGGCTGACAATATCTGCGCGATGAATAGTGCAGGACCGGTCTGCCTGGCGGCAATCGAAGTCAGCGAGAATAGAGATCCCCCGACATTCAAACCGATCATCAGGAAGATCAGGACGAGTAAGCCGAGTTCTTTTTTCAGTGTACCCTGGGTTTCCGTGTTGCTCATTAGGACCGCACCTCCTTTAATTTCATGCCGCCAGCCTCTGGCAGGAAAAACTCAGGTTTAAACTCATTATACATTGTACATTCTGGCTGTCAATCAGCACTGCGTTTTTCGTTATTTGAATAGCGAGAAAGCTTTTTCAAAAGCCGGCAGGCTCTTCTTTATATCCTGCTCCGTCATCACGCCCGACATGTAGACATGGCCGGGCAGCAGCACCACGCCCGGGTCGCCCAGCAGCAGTCCCAGCCTGATCATCAGGTCGAACTCGAAGACCTCCATGGCCTGGCTCATGTCGAATTTGCCGATCAGGCCGAAGTGGACCACGCTGTACAGGGCGTGTGCCTGTATATCCATCTTGAGCCGTGCAGCAATCTCGTTGATGCCTTTGGCCAGGTCCGCCGCGCGTGCTATGGAGTTTTCGATGTAGTTGCCTTTTTCAAGCTCTTCGATGAATGCAATGCCGGCCGCCATGGCCAGCGGGTGTGCGCAGAAAGAGCCCATCGGGAAGAGCGGGCCGAAATGCTCTGCTCGGGGATCGAGTGCGCCTACTACCGACATGACATCCTCGCGTCCCCCGACCGCGCCAACGGGAATGCCGCCGCCGGCGGGCTTGCCCAGGCAGGTCAGGTCGGGGGTTATGCCCAGGACCTGCTGGGCACCGCCGATGGCCATCCTGAAGCCGGTAGCTACCTCGTCGAAGACCAGCAGGACGTTGTATTTCGTGGTAAGCTCTCTGAGCTGTTTTTGAAAGCCCTCGGCCAAAGGTGTGCCGCCGGTAGATGCGCCCAGCGGTTCCAGTACCACAGCCGCCACCTGGTCCTTATTGTCCTGCAGTGCTTTTTCCACTATGCCGATATCGTTGATCGGCAGGTTGATCAGGTTATCCCAGTGGTTATTGGGAATTCCCAGCGTAAAGAGCGTGCCGGAACCGGCGGCCAGCGCGTCGTAGGACAGGACGCCGTTCCAGCCGTGATGGTGCCCGGCGAACTTGATGATCTTGGTTTTGCCTGTAAAGGCGCGGGCGATCTGGCAGACCAGTTCCGTGGCCTCGTTGCCGGAGTTGACGATCTTAAGCTTCTTGATCGAAGGGTAGTGCTGCATGACCTTTTGCGCCCATTTCGTAGCCAGTTCCTCGCACATCTCCAGGTGGAAGCCGTATTTGTCCAGGGCCTTATCGATGGCCTTGCGGATGGCCGGGGCCTTGTGGCCTATGTAGGAAATGCCCTGGTCGATGAACATGTCGATGTACTCGTTGCCATCCACGTCGTATAGCTTTGAGCCTTGGGCATTGTCAATAAAGAGCGGGTAAGGCCTATGCCAGATCATGTAGGCTGGCGAGCCCATCGGCACAATATATTTGCTGGATTCCCCGATGAGTTTTTTGGACTTGGGGGTTTTCTTCTCGTAGGCGGCAACAACTTCCCTGTACTTCTCGTCGCTCAGCTTTGGTATGCTCATTTTTGGCCTCCCTTTTATCGAACTGATCTGAATTGATCAACCGTTTAATTAGCGGACGACGTATTTTAGAACACCGCTTTACAAAAAACAACCATTTTGTATAATTTGTTTCATCACAGCTATAAACCCCGGATTGTACTGAATTTGTTGCTGGGTTATACTTACCATAATTGAACGTTTTCCGGTTAACTATTATGAAAGCTGACTGATGGGAAAGGAAAAGAGGATATCTCAAGCAAAAACAGGCGGTCATGAGGTCAATGAGCGCTGGTTGCGTGGTCTGCTGAAGAAGGTGCAGGCCGGCGATATCTCTGTGCCGGAAGCCCTGGCGGAATTGAGCATCTTGCCCTACGAGGACCTCATGCATGCCAAACTCGACCATCACCGCACCCTGCGCACCGGCTTCCCGGAGGTCATCTTTGGGCAGGGCAAGACGCTCAAGCAGCTCGTGACCATTGCGGAGCGCATGGCCGCGCACTCGCAGAAGGTATTGATTACCAGGGTGGATGCGGCAGCCTACAAAGCCGTCAAAGCGGTTCTGCCCGATGCCCGCTATAACGAGGCGGCGCGCGCCATCATAGTCAACCGCACTGGCAATAAACCAGGACGTCCCGGCATTGTGATCCTGACGGGAGGCACCGCGGATATCCCTGTGGCCGAGGAGGCTGCGGTTACAGCCGAGTTAATGGGCAACGATGTTGAGCGCATCTTCGATGTGGGGGTGGCCGGCATACACAGGCTCTTCAACCACCTCGAGCAGGTACGGGGAGCTAATGTGGTGGTGGCGGTAGCCGGCATGGACGGTGTGCTGCCGACCGTAGTGGGCGGCCTTGTGACCTGTCCCGTCATCGCCGTGCCCACCAGCGTTGGCTACGGGGCCAACTTCAAAGGCGTTGCGCCACTGCTGACCATGCTCAATAGCTGTGCGCCGGGCGTGGCCGTGGTGAATATAGATGGGGGGTTTAATGCCGGTTATTTAGCGGGTCTGATAAACAGATGAGCAACCATAAGCTCGGAGTTAAAAGCAAAACCGCGGATAAAGCCGCGCACCTCCGGGATATACTGAGCAAAATGAACTCGGCCATCGTGGCCTATTCAGGCGGCGTGGACAGCACCTATTTAGCAGTGACAGCCAGGGGAATATTGAAGGGGAAAGCTGTAATAGTACTGGCCAATTCTCCGGTGATGGATGCGGAGGACTTAGAGAACGCCCGGACGCTGGCTGCTTCACGCAAATTCAACCTGCAGGAGATAGAATTCAACCAGCTTGACGTTCCGGATTTCGCTGCCAACAGTAAGGACCGCTGCTATCACTGCAAGCTGACCATGCTGGGGATATTAAACGAGATGGCCAGGATGAGGCGCATCAAGTATGTATGCGAAGGATCGAACTTCGACGATCTCAGCGATTACCGTCCTGGCCTGATGGCCATATCCGAACTTGGCGTGCGCAGCCCCCTAGCTGAATCGTTCCTGACTAAGAAGGAGATAAGGTTGCTGGCCAAAGCCGGTGGGTTGCCCAACTGGGACAAGCCGGCCATGCCCTGCCTGGCCACGCGCATAGCTTACCATACACCTATTACACACAAGTTACTGGGCAAAGTTTCCAGCGGGGAATCATTAATACGCAATCTGGGTGTGAAGCAGGTCAGGCTGAGGCACCATGCTGACATTGCCAGGATCGAGGTGGATGAACCCGGCTTCAGGACACTGCTAAAAAAAGACAACCGTCGCGTGGTGGTTGAGGCAGTCAGGAAGCTTGGCTATAAACACGTCACCATCGACCTGGCCGGCTACCAGATGGGCAGCATGAATCCATAGCAGGTTATTTTATGGGAAAGGCAGCTTATTTCGACCTTTTCGCCGGCTGCAGTGGCGATATGATACTGGGCGCGCTGCTGGATGCCGGGTTGCCTCTGCTGGAGCTCGAAAAGGAGCTGGGCAAGCTGACGCTGGAGGGATACCGGGTAACGGCCGAGAAGGTTAAGCGGGGACCGGTAACGGCCACCTGGGCGCAAGTGATTCCGGACGATAAGTTCAGGCAGCCCGACCGGTCCTATAGCGATATCGTGGATTTGATAGCGGGCAGCCGGCTTTCAGACGGGGTTAAGAGGCAGGCTTTGGACATTTTCCGCAGCCTGGGAGAGGTAGAGGCCAAAATACACGGCGTCAAGCTGGCGATGGTGCATTTTCACGAGATAGGCGCCGTGGATTCCATCGTTGACATCGTAGGATCGGTTATCGGTTTCAGCCTGCTGGGAGTGACGCAGTTTTACTCATCGCCATTTCCCATGGCAGGTGGTTCCGTGGAATGCCGTCACGGCGGTCTGCCTTTACCTGCTCCGGCAACCCTTGAACTGCTGACACAAAAACATGCTCCTGTCATCGGCCCCCGTCATGTGGCCATGGAGGGGAAAGAGCTTGTCACCCCGACCGGCGCTGCCATCGTGACGTCCCTGGCCGAATTCAGCCGGCCGACGCTCAATTTGGAGAAGATAGGCTACGGAGCAGGCAGCAGGAACCCCGACGAATATCCCAATGTGATGCGCCTGTGGATCGGCGAAGCTCCAGATCATGACGGACATGAGGGCATGGTGTTGCTGGAGACCAATATCGACGATATGAACCCCCAGATATATGACTACGTGATGGAAAAGCTTTTCGCACAGGGGGCGCTGGATGTCTGGTTCACCCATATCCAGATGAAGAAAAACCGTCCTGCTGTGATGCTGAGCGTACTGGCTCCTGGTGACGCCGAATCCCGGCTGGCCGAGACCGTCATGCGCGAGACATCCACCCTGGGTATACGTGTACGCCCCATCTTCCGCCATATCGCCGGCCGCGATATCGTAGAAATCGATTCCACCTACGGCAAGGTCAAGGTCAAGGTCAAGCGCTTTAAGGATGAGGTGCTTAGCATATCACCCGAATACGACGAATGCCGCAGGATAGCCGCTGAAAAGGATATCCCGCTGAGGGACGTCTACAGGACGATTGAAGACGAGGCAAGGAAGCTGATTAAATAGCTGTAACGGCGAATTCTCCAGGTTGACTGAAGCAGACCAGTAAAGTCAGTGCAACTTGTCCACCAGATTGGGCAGTTTGCCTTCTAATTGAAGTTTAACCGCGTCATCGATGTTCTTTGAGAAGCGTTCCGCGTATTAATTTACGACAATAGGTAACCCTTCTGCCTTCCACTGGTTAATGCCTTTGGCCATATCATAAACTTCCTTGAAGCCAAGGTCTTTCATAACTTTCACTGCCAGAGCGCTGCGGCGGGCAGTGCGGCAATATACAAGGTATTTCTTATTCCGGTCCAACTCACTGATTTTGGCATTGAAATCTTGCGATTCGTAATCCACCATACTGGCTTTTGCAATATGCCCGGCGTTAAACTCCTCCTGAGTCCTGACATCTATAATTACAAAATTTGGATTATCTTGATTGCTTTGTATCATCTTGTAGGCAGTTTGTGTAGAGACAACTTCGTTAATAACAGGTGCATCTACAGTAGTGCACCCTGTAGCTGCTATAGGTAAGATGAGCATTAATAAAATGGCAGTGATTATAGCTTTGGTATAAGACATATATTGGCTCCCATTTTTTATTGTCAAATAAGAATATTCACAATTTAAGAGGGTCACCCCTTAAAAAAGCAAAGATGCTCTCATGACTTTAAAGATATAGTTTTTACTTGTTGAAGCTCTCGGTATAAGGGCACACTATTAAAAAATAATGAAACCATTTTATGCAGAGAGCACTTCAAACGAAATGACTTTAGTCACCTTGACGGATTGGATTGCAGAGCTGTGCTATAACGCATTTACATTGGAGTTGCCTTGACCCCCGGTATTATTTTTACGTTTATGCAGATTGTTATTACAATTAAATCCATTTAATTTGACAGAGGTCGGATATAATATATACGATATTTAAATGGCCATGAATGGGATTTACAATGGACTTCTTCTGTAAACACTGGCCATCTTTGTCCAAAATGTAAAATGCCGCCTATCGATTCCTCGCTGCCTCGATGCCGGACATTGGATAAATGAAATTGTTATCACGATTGGATAAAGAATAGGAAATATTAATACAAAATAGTTAGGAGAAAAAGAATGAAAAATGGAAGAATAGCAGTCCCGTCTGTCGGCAAAGGTGGCTTGGATGGTCAGAGGTCGCAACACTTCGGGCATTGCGATGCGTTTACCTTAGTTGATGTGAAAGATGGAAAAATCAGCGATGTAACTGTAATCAATAACTCGGAGCACCAAGAAGGTGGGTGTCTGGTTCCCGTTAATACCCTGTTCAATCATAAGGTCAATGCACTGGTTGTCAGTGGGATTGGTTTGCGCCCTTTAACGGCATTCAATGAAGTTGGTATTGATGTATACCATGATGCAACATGTCCTGATATTAAACCAGTCGTGGAAAGCCTGATAACTGGGAATTTGTCCATCATTTCGAGTGATCAAACTTGTGGCAGCGGAGGTGACTGCCACCACTAAAGTGGATTTTCACTGTAACCTAATGACCTGCCGCCAAGAATCAGTCCAACATTAATGTTGGACTGATTCAAATATCCAGACATATGCGAGAGTTAAAGATCGGAAGGCGGTGCCATGCTATGTTAAATAATCCAGCGGAGCTGAAAGTTCCCACCTTTTTTGAGTGCCATACGATTGATCCTCTGCCCGTGCAGTTTGCTGGTTATATTTTTCAATAGTGGTGACGCTTGAGACGTAGGTGAGGCGGATAGAAACCAAGTGAGGCAGAATAATTCACTGTTTTAACTGGCCTTCGCCCACATTTCGATAGTTCACATTGGACTGGAAAGCAAACATGGTAGCCATCGGGCTACGGGTTGTCATCAACGTCCGGCAGGCTTTTTTCAGCATAACCGGCCAGGAATATAGGCTCCGGTTGCAACGCAAAATACCCATGGTAAGTTCCACTGCGCTCATATTTTCAGGTCGGTGCACAACCTGGGTCATATCATAGCGGCTCCAATCAGCCGGAAAATCCGTGTAAATGAGACGTCCCTCCTCCTGCAGTCTGGTGAAAAGGCGCGTGCCCGGCAGCGGTGTCAGGTGGGTAACCTGCATAACATCGATATCAGTGTTAATCATATAGCTGGCACGGGCCTCCAGCCTGGATGGCGTATCAATATCCATACCGAAGATGAACGCTCCCAGTATGGCGATGCCTGCCTTGTGTATCCGTTGAAAGGTATCAGCATAGGCGGAAACCTGTCTTTTCAGATTTAGTTGCTTGTTTACCTCGGCCAGCGCATCTTTGTCCTCGGACTCCAGCCCGAGAAAGACCATCTTACAGCCAGCTAGTCCCGCCCAGAACAGGACTTCCTCGTCATCAGCGAAATTTAAAGATGCCTGACAGAACCACCACTTGTCCAGTTTGCGCTTTACCATACCCTTGAATAGCTCCAATGCTCCTTTCCGGGCTTCCTCCCCATAGCCGATGATATTATCATCGACAAAGAAAATCATTTTCTGCGATACGCTGGACAGCTCATCCAGCACTTCCACAGGAGGACGCCGCCGATACCGCCGGCCGTTGAAGGCCGTCACCGAGCAAAAGTTACAATCCAGTGGGCACCCGCGTGAAGTCTGAACCGAGGCAAACATGTAGTCGGAATTGAACAGGTCACGCCTTGGAAAAGGATGCCCGGCCAATTCTCCCCAGTCGCCAGAATAGTGCGTTTTCAGGCTGCCTGCCTCGAAGTCAGCTATCACCTGAGGCCAGGCTGTTTCCGCCTCCCCGGTAACCACGCAATCGGCGAATTGAGAAGCCTCCTCGGTGCACATGGAGGCATGGATTCCGCCCAGGACCACCGGTACACCTTTTGAGCGGTATACTCGGGCAATTTCATAAGCTCTCGGTGCGGTTGCCGTGAAAGCTGTGATTCCGACCAGGTCAGCCTGATGGTAACTGAACGGTTCCCATGTCTCATCCAGCAGTGTGACATCCCATGTATCGGGAGTAAGGCCAGCTATAATCCCCAATCCCAGTGGCGGAAAGCGGGAGCTTTTATTCACTGTTAAACCGACACGGGCAGGATTGACTGGATTTACCAGTACAAGTTTTCGTTTCATGCAGGGACTCTTTTTGGCAATTCGTCTGCCCCGGGTAATCTATAAATTGTTGGCTGTCAAATCCGTGGCCGCTAAGATAATCTCTCGAAAAAATACCAATGTGAAGGTGCTCCACCCTCCTCACCATGCTGAATCCAAATGGCCCGGAAGTGGTCACCGAGAGCAGCCACCGTTTCATCCGGCGTCAGCCCGAGAGGGCGTCCATTCAGTTTACGCGGTCCCCATGCATAGAGCAGGTAGAAGCCTCCTGCACGCAGAACTCGCCGCAGCATATCAACATAGGATTGCAGTTGAGTAGTGGCCAAAGAGTGGAGGCACCCGATATCCAGGGCAAAGTCAATTGGAGCACTAATTGCAGGTCCTCCTCGCATTCCCACCTTTGTAACGTCTGCCGAATAAAACTTCACAGGCACTCCCGCCCTTCGTGCCTTATTCCTGGCCTGGACTATGGCAAGGGAGGCTATATCCACCCCCACAGTCTGAAAACCATGTTGTGCAAGGTAGATGGCGTTGGTACCTGTACCACAGCCAATGTCCAAAGCGCGACCCGGGGGAATCTGTTCTCCTCGTATCAACTTCTCAAGTTCGGGCGGCGTGACTCCGGTATCCCAGGGCGACTTGCCAAGGAGATATAAGATATTCCAAGCTGGTTTCCACATGGGCTGAATATATTTTAGCAGCATTCTGATCGTTGGAACAGGAGGCACACATATTGTCTCAAGTTCGTCATACTCAAGCGTCTAACAAGCCGGTGGCTAAAATTCCCTTTCAGGTTGAAAACGCTTATTGCTTAGTAGTTTAGGCATCTGGTGCCGTGCCACACCGGCAAACATGGTCTTCACACGGCTGCTGATACGCCGCAGGGGCTGCTCGCCGGCAGCCAGTTGCACCAGCTCCAGCAGGTGGTAGATTTGGGGAGCGTTGGGATAGAAGAGGCTGCCCGAACCAAGCATCTGCATGCATCCGGCGCAGTAAACACACAGCAGGTCGGCGCCGGTTTTTCTGGCTTCATTTATCCTCTTCAGCGTGGAAAGTGTAATTCGGGCAGTATTGTAGTTGCTTCTCATGCTGAAGCCCGCGCCGATGCCGCAACAGACCATGCGCTCCTTGCTGCGCGGCATTTCAACCACTTCCACGCCGATACGCTCCAGGATTTTGCGCGGCAACATGAGGTAGTCCGGTTCAAGGAACTTGGCATAGCAGGAATCCTGCACCGTGGCGCGTAGTTGGAGCTTGTTGACCACCTTGATCTGGCCGCTCTCTAATTGCTCCCAAAGGTAGCGCACCAGGGGCTTGAATTTGGCATCGAACTTAATATTCAGCCTTTCCGGCAGCATTTTGGTGAAGCAAAACGTACCTGCAGTGCACATCATCAGTATCTCACGCGCACCCATATCGGCGAACCGAGCCTGCATCTTTTTGCCCTGTATCGCGGCAAGATCGTAGTAGCCCATGCGGAAAAAGGTTTCGCTGCAGCACCAGTCCAGTCCGCCCCTTATCGGGATGGGAGGCAACAGGGAGGTTTTCGTCAGGTAAGGCACTGTTGTAACATTGCATCCGGGATAAATAAACTCCGAGCAGGGGGACTTATCATCCCACTTCGCTACCATTTCCTTCTCGTCGGCGGGCAGTCTTTCCAGTATATAGCTGCGGAAATTGAGCTTCTGCATCGGCAGGAAATAGCGCGCCCTTTCCAGCAGTCCGCGTTCCTTGTACTCTCGGCCCCAGTGGTCCATGATGGTCTCGCAGGGCGCCGCGTCATTGGGACAATAATCATCGCAGTCGAAGCAGGAGGTGCACGACCGGGATACATTGTCGCTCATCTCCCCCCTGTTGATCTTCGCCTTCTCCCTGCGGGCGGTTTCCAGCGGCAGCGACATCTCGGGGCACTTTGAGAGGCAGTCGCCGCACAGCTTGCACTTCTGCACATCGTGAAATTTGTATTCTTCAGTATCAGCCATGGCTAAATCTCCTCCGGCCGGCCAGTAACAGCCGCACCAACGTTGTCAGTAGGGAAAGCGAAAAAGGATTCTGCATTACAGGGTTATTAAGAAAGCTGTTGTAAAATGCGCAAAGGCGGTCAGCCTTTAAATCCAAATCCACAGGTTCGGGCGCGCCCTGAATAATCGTAAGGTCGATCTTAAACCGTTGCCGGGCTTTACCCTGCAAAAGCATGCGTGTGATGTTGGCGGACATGATGGCAATGATGTTGAAGGCGCGCCGGCGTGTCCGGTGAAGCGGCAGCCTGCCTTCAGCCATGTCCAGAAGTTCCAGGACATGGTAGATCTCCAATTTGCTGCCGACAAGCTCCCTTACCACGGAGAAGATGAAGTAGCAGGCGGAACAGTAAACCACCAAGCAGTCAGCGCCTGTAGCCTCGGCTTCCTTGAGCCGCTTTTTGCCCTGTGCTATGAGATCCAGGAGGTCGAAGCATCCCGCCGCCGCGCCGAAGCCGCAGCACAGAGCATCTCCCTTGTTATGCTGCATCTCTATTATTTTCACCCCGCATGCGTTCACTAGCTCCCTCACCGGTGACCAGACCGCGTCTCCCGCGGCCTTGGAGAAGCAATTATCATGTATTGCTACGCGTTTATTCACCGGGCAGGTTAACTTCAATTGGCCGCTGTGCAGCTTATCCAGCAGGTAATGCTCCAGCGGCACAACCTCGAAGTCAAAGCTGGTATTAAACCTCTGCGGCAGTATCTTGCCCAGCATGGCGTACTCGGCGGCCATCATGGTCACCACCCTGCGGGGCTTTAGCTCGCTGAAAACGGCCTGCAATCTCAATCCAACCTGCTCCACCACATCGAGCAGCCCCAGCTGATAGATATGCCCGCCACTGCACCAGTTACGCTCGTCACCGTATGGTATCAGGCCGGCCAGCAAAGGCGTCATAGTGAGATAGGGTGAAAAAGCGCTGAAGCACCCGGTTAGCAGGATGTCCTGGCCGGTCTTCCCGTCCCTGGCGCGCCAGTTTTTAATCAGCTCCTGCTCATCCGTCGGCATCAGGGGATAGAGCTGGCGCCAGATGGAAGCGGGGTCTCCGGGCATTACCATGCGCGCCAGCGCCGGCAGCCCTTTTTCCTGGTACCTCTCGTTCCAGCGCAGCAGTATCATCTCATAGGGATCGAAGCCGTTGGGGCAGTACAGGTCACACGAGAGGCAGGTGGTGCACTTCTCGAGCACAATGCTTGACTGACCACTGTTGAGACGCTGCTTTTCCGCTATCGCACTGTCCTGTTCTAAGTTGAGCACAGGGCAGGAAGAAAGGCAGGTACCGCATAGATTACAGTGTTTGGATGAATCGAACTTCGAAGTATCTAACATCTACA
>Ga0315276_10002045_pt1 | contig 18330 bp, 16 predicted proteins | sample YL17G05_0_MG_FD_204542 | JGI IMG/M metagenome (GOLD analysis project Ga0315276, IMG submission 204542) | Sediment microbial communities from Yellowstone Lake, YNP, Wyoming, USA - YL17G05_0 | ecosystem: Environmental > Aquatic > Freshwater > Lake > Sediment | place: USA: Wyoming | collected... | reverse complement strand
GGCAAAAGATAACGTCTTGATCTACTAAAACGAGAGCTAGTTTGAGTATTTTGAGCGTTTGTCATTTTCCAGTCTACCCCAATATCAATTTAATAGTGAAATATAGCGCCCTATTTAAATTTTATGCTTTAATTACTATTAGTTAGTGATTAAAATATATCGTTTTAGCAAAAGTAATTATATAAATATATACAGATTTTCCACTAATAATGATTTCAATTATCGGTGCAGGTCCCGCGGGTAGCTATGCCGCATATCTGCTAGCTAAGAAAGGCCTTGAAGTTAATGTTTTTGAGGAGCACCCTAAAATAGGCAAGCCTGTTGCATGCACAGGCATAGTGACAAACGCCTTTACAGAAATAATTAAAGAAAAAAGTTTCATAATAAATAGAATTAAAACGATAAGGATTTATTCTCCAAATAATCAATATGTTGAGTTTCATTTGAAAAAGCCAGATTTAATTATTGATAGGGAAAAATTTGATTTGCATTTGGCTGAAATTGCCAAAAAGGAGGGAGCGAAATTTTTTTTAAATCATAGGTTTAAGTGTTATGAAAACAAAAATAAAAAATATTTACTAAAAATTCTGAATAAGAAAAAAATAAAAAAATATGAAACAGACTACATAATAGGGGCTGACGGTCCCAATAGTTCAGTTGCAAAATACGCCGGATTATATGGAAATAGAAAATTCTTCTTTGGTGTTCAGGCTCGCGTTAAGTTAAGAAATGAGAACCTAGTTAAGACTTATTTAATCAAAAAGGGATTTGCTTGGGTAGTGCCTGAAAACAAGGATGTTGCCAGGATTGGATTGTGCTCAGAAGAAAAAGATTATAACCTTGTTTTTAAGCAATTCCTAAAAAAGAGAATTGGAAAAAACTTTGATAAAAAAATACTCGGCTATCAGGCGGGATTAATTCCTATTTTCAATAAAAATATAACAGCAAATAAAGGTAATATATTCTTGGTTGGAGATGCAGCAACTTTTGTAAAAGCAGCTTCTGCGGGGGGAATTATTCAGGGATTAATGTCGGCAGAATGCGCATGTGAAGCAAGTATTGAAAATATTTCCTATGAAAGAGTATGGAAAAAAAGACTCTATAAAGATTTGCAATATTCCTTACTAATAAGAAGGATTTTGAACAGATTTCAAGAGAAGGATTATAATTTTTTAGTAAGATTATTTCAACAGGATAAGTTAAAATCTGTTTTGGAAGAATATGAAAGGGATTACCCAAGCAGGTTTGCCATTAAATTATTGCTAAAAGAGCCAAGGTTATTGTATTTTGGAAAGTTTTTACTATAGGCCTATTTTTCTATTATACCAATTTTAACCAAAAGTTTATAAATATAATTAATTGCCTATGGGAATATGAGCGACAGCGAAAAGAAGAATACTTCTGAAGATGAGGATGAAATTTCTTTAGATTTGGGATGGGCTAAAAATATCTTCGGCAAAAAGAAGCCTAAGGAAGAGAAGCATGCGCATAAGGAAATTCATACTGAGAAAAAAGAAGAATCTGCAGAAACAAAAGAAGAGGCAAGTGAAGAAGAAAAACATGCTCACAAAGCAGAGCATTCTGAAAAAAAAGAAGTGGATGAAAAAGACGAGGAAATAGATTTAAGCGGCATTACTTCCATATTTAAGAAAAAAAAAGATGATAAAGAAGAAAAGAAAAAAGAAGTTAAGGAAAAAGAGCACCATGAACATAGAAAAGAAGAGACAGAAGAGGAAGAAGAAATAAATTTCAATTTTTTAAAAAATATTTTCAAAAAGGAAAAGGAGCAGAAAGATAAAAACGAAGCTGAAGAAGAGGAAATTTCTCTTGATTTTTCCAAGGTTTTATCATTTTTCTCTAAACACAGCTATTTGATGGTTATTCTTCTCTTGCTTATCCCTGTGTTCCTGAGCATAAATGCGAGGATGCAGACCGCAAGCCTGCCTTTTACTGACGAGTGGGCAGTATCCAGCGTTAACAATTATTTTAAAGGGCAAATAACAAACCAGATTAACCAGCAGAATCCCAATCTGCCCCAATCAGTCAGAAACACACTAATTGACCAAGAATACCAGAAGTTCGTAAATGCCAATAAAGACCAGATTGAAGCGCAGATAAGAGGCACTTCACTGTATTTCAAAACAATTTTTGAGAATGAAAAACCTGGAGAGTGTTTGGACAGTTTTTCATTTATAAAATGCCAGCCCTATATGCCTGATATAGACCCATATTACTGGTACAGATATGCAAATAATATTTTGGATCACGGCTATACGGGCGATGTGAAGCAGAATGGCATCGATTGGGACACGCATATGCTTGCCCCGAACGGCAGGGGAATTCCAGACTGGGATAAATCTCATCCTTATTTCTTGTTTTGGTTCTATAAGTTTGTTCGAATAATTAATCCAGCGCTTAGTTTGATGCAGTCCATGTTCTTTTATCCAGTAGTAATTTCTGCGCTGGCTGTAGTGATGATTTTTTTAATTACCAGAAGAATAATAGGCAATATTGGAGCGCTTTTTGCTGCGTCAATGATGGCGCTTAATTTCTCCCTCCTGAACAGAACACTGTTTGGCCATGCCGACTCGGATGCATGGGTCGTTTTCTTCCCTGTATTGGCGACGTGGCTATTTCTGGAAGCGTTTGAATCGAAAAACAGGGCATTGCAAATAAGTTTGGGGGTACTTTCAGCTTTTTCGCTCGCCATATTCAGCCGGTTTTGGGCAGGATGGTGGTATATTTTTGATTTCTTATTGGCAACAGGAGGATTATATTTGATTTATTTGGCAGTAATACACCGAAATGAGATAAAAAGGGATTTAAAAAGATTCTTTTATAATTCTGATTTGATTAATACATTAATTGTCCTTTGTGTATTTTTTGGAGCTACTGCAATATTTGTGTCCTTAATAAGCGGGTTCTGGCAATTCCGAACTGCTTTTTTTAGCGTGCAGAAATTCACTGAAATCAAAAATCCTGCTCTGGCAAATTTATGGCCAAACGTATTGACTACTGTCGCTGAGCTTAATGAGGGCTCTTTATCTCAGATAATAGACTCAATGGGAGGCAAGTTCCTTTTTTATGTTGCATTACTGGGAATTGCGCTCAGCATGCTGAAAAAGAACAAATGGAATATCAGGGATTACCTTTTTGTGCTGGCAGCTGCAGTTTGGTATTTTTTACTGTTATATTTCCTTAATTTGGATTTGATTGTGTTTTTTGGAGGCTTGGCATTGCCTATAGTTGTAAGAATTTACATCGATATTTTAGAAAAAGACACTAAAAGTGACCTGAAGGCTGCATTGCTGCTGATCATTTGGTTTGTTGGAACGATGTATGCTAGCATAAAAGGTATAAGGTTTACGCTCTTATTGGTGCCTGCATTTAGCATTGCATTTGGAATTACATTTGGATTTATCTATGAAATTCTCTCTAAATGGCTGGGAAAGGTTCTCGAATTTGGAAAAGCATTGTCACAGGGAGTTAGCATTTTGATCGTTGTAATTGCATATGCGTTCTTATTTATTCCCCCTGTATTTTTCTGGCCCTCGGGAGGTATAGTGGCAGGAACTGCATATAACGTTGCAAGACATGATGTCCCGATAATAAATGATGCATGGTATGACTCTTTGACATTAATAAAAGAAAACTCAAAATCCAATGCAATAATAACCTCTTGGTGGGATTTTGGACACCATTTCAAGGCAATAGCTGACAGGCCAGTAACATTCGATGGAACTACCCAGGAAAATCCTCAGTCTCATTGGGTTGGCAAGATTTTGCTAACAAGTGATGAAAGAGAGGCTGTTGGCATATTGAGGATGTTGGATTGTGGAGGAAGTAATGCATTTGACGAGTTATATAAAATAAATAATGACACGCATAAATCTGTAGACATACTTTATGACATTGTTCTAAAAAATAGGGATGAGGCTAAAGCAAGCTTGATGAACAAATATAATTTGAATGCTGAAAATGCCGAAAATGTGCTGAAATATAGCCATTGTGAGCCTCCTGAGGGATTCTTTATAGCCTCAGAAGACATGATTGGCAAATCAGGAGTCTGGGCTCACTGGGGATTGTGGAACTTTGAGAGGGCGTATATCTGGCAGGTTTTAAGAAACGAGGATAAGGATGCCGCCGTAAATGAAATGATACAGAAATTTAATTATACTCAAAGGCAAGCTGAGGATTTATATTATCAGGCAAAGGCAATAACTGATCTAGGAGAGGCAAACAAATGGATTTCTGCGTGGCCGGGATATCTTGGAACAGCTAGCTGCAGCAATATTAATGAAAGTTTCTTGAGCTGTGACTTTAGCTTGGGGCAGGGGCAGGTTGCCAGAATTATGATTGACGAAGAAAAATATGTTGCTTCCATAGCGACGCAACAGGGAGAGATAAAACCATCCAAATTTGTCTATGTGAATGGAACAGACATTGTAGAAAAGAATTATGAGAATGCCGCTTTCCCTTACGGCATTACACTAGTTCCTCAACAAGATGGCCCTTACGTTGTCATTGCCTCTCCAGAATTGTCTGCATCAATGTTTACCAGGATGTATTATCTTGGAGGGCAGGGAATGAAATATTTCAGGCCTTTCAGCCACAAAACAAGCATAACTGGAACAAATGTTTATGTATACAAAGTTGATTGGAATTCCAATCTAACTCCAAATGTTATTAATGAATTTATGCCAAAAACAGAAGCTACTGTAAATTATATTGGATGGTTTGAAAATGAAACAGTGTTTGATTCCAGCATAAAAGACTGGCAGAGCCTAAATGTAACCCCTAATTCTGATTTTGGGGCAAATTTCAATTATACACCTTTCACATTTGCCTTCGACAGCAATAAGGTAATAGCTGGATTTGAGGAGACAGTAAAAAACATGAGCGTTAAAGAAACGCGCATTGTTGAAATTTCTCCTGAAAAAGCATATGGAACCGACCCAGAAGCGCATCCATTGGGAAATAAAACACTCTTTTTCAAAATAAAATTGGAAAGCATCACAGGAAAATGAGCTCGCTGAGATTTGCCGTAATAATACCCGCATATAATGAAGAATCGCATGTTGGTGATATTGTTAAGAAGGCTTTAGAATATACAAGGACTGTAATAGTTGTTGATGATGGTTCATCGGACAAAACTTCGCGAACTGCTGATAATTCTGGAGCCATAGTTGTAAGGCATTCAGTCAATTTAGGTAAAGGTGCGGCATTAAAAACAGGCTGCGAGCTTGCATTTTCTCTGGGAGCTGAAAAGATAATTTTTATGGATGCTGATGGACAGCATAATGCTAAAAATATTTCTAAATTTATTGAATTGTTGGAAAAATATGACGTTGTTATTGGCTATAGGTCCTTGAATTTTAAAATGCCTCTTGTCTTCAGGCTTGGAAACTGGATGATGGCAACTGCAACAAGATTTTTATATAATATTGACTTGAAGGATACACAGTGCGGTTTCCGGGCGTTTAACAAAAGAGTTTATAAAAAAATCAGTTGGGAATCGCTCGATTATAGTGTAGAATCGGAAATAATTGCGAATATTGGAAAACATAATTTAAAATATACTGCTGTGCCAATTGAAACTATTTACAAAGACAATTACAAGGGGACCACAATTTTTGACGGAATGATGATTTTAGCTAACATGGTAAAATGGAAATTAATAAGATGATTTTATGGTGCTAAGCGGCGTGCAAATTATAGGCATATTGTTCGGCCTGTTTCTTCTTTATCTTGCTTTTATCCACCAGAAAAGAAAGGAATTCACAATGAAGGAATGGATTGCTTGGTCGGGGTTGGCAATAATTTTCATAATTTTTGCAGTATTCCCGCAAATACTTGACCCAATAACTGTCAGACTTAAATTCTTCCGTACGCTAGACCTGATGGTCATTTTGGGCTTTATGTTCATGATAGTTGCAATATTTTTCACATATACTCTATCAAGAAGAAACCAGAAGAATATTGAAACTATAATAAGGTCTGAAGCAATAAGAGAAACATTAAAATCTATAAAAAAAAGATGATGATTAGTTATGGAGTAAGGTTTTATATATTTTCAAATAACCCTCAACATTATTTTTTATCAGGAATTTTTTTAATTTGGTTTTTTTGTATTTTTTATTATAAACTTTAATTATTCCCTCAGCTATTTCCTTTGGATTTTTTGGCTTAACAAGAACAAATCTTCCCGAAATTATTTCCGGCAGTGAGGCAACATCTGAGGCAACTACAGGAATATCCATAGCACAGGCTTCGGCAACAGCATAGCCAAAACCTTCCGACAGAGATGGGACTATTACGCAATCTGCTGCATTTAGATATGCAGGGATTTTATTTTCCCTTGCAGGCTCCAGTAAAATAATTTTATTTTTAATATTCAAATCATTTATTTTTTCTATTAGTTTATCATATTGGCTTCTATAGGCTTTGTCTTTGCTTAGCATTAAAACAAATTTGGAATCTGGGATTTTTTTAATTATAATTGGAATTGCATCAGTTAAATAATCAAATCCTTTGCTTATTCCTGGCCTGCCGTATGAGAAGCAGACAAACTCATCGGAGAGGCACATCTCTTTTCTTGTTTTATTTTTATTATATTTTTTTGGATCAAATAGAGAATAATTTAGGGAATTATAAACAACTTCTGTTTTATTTTCTGATATGCCTATTTCAACCAGCCTTCTTCTGGTAAAATTTGATACAGCAATATATTTGTCAAAGGGTAAAAAATATATTAACTTTTCAAGCATGTTGTGTATTATTCTTTTCAACCAGCTGAATTCTGACAATTCTCCCCATAAACCAACCCAAACCTCGTGAACTGTGATAACGCACGATTTTTTTCTCAGTTTAGAAACAAGCCATGCTGGAAAAGCACCATTAAAGGTTGTAGTGTGAAGTATATCCGCTTTCTTTGCCAATTTAAAAGCCTCGGGTATGGAGAAAAATGTGAATAAATATCTGCTATAGAAGCAATTGACTCTGTGAATTTTTACTCCTTTTATCTCTTCATATTCTTTCGTATTTTTTATGCGGTGGGTTACTATTTCGACTTCGTGATTTTTCTTTACCAATGCCTCTGCCAAATTCTTGAAAACGGTTTCCACACCCCCTATGTGGGGGTAGTAATTTTCTATAATGAAGAGTATTTTCATAAGATGAATGATATAAATACTGATATAAATAATTATGTAGAAAATGATGATGGTGATTCAGGAGAACATTGCTGTTAATACGGTTGCAGTTCTTTCATGTATCAGAGCAATGAAAAATAATTTAAATCAAATGCTTCTTGCTCCCACATATGAAAGCATTAATCACCGGAATTACTGGTTTCGTGGGCAGTCATATGGCTGAGCACCTTCTTAAGAAAAAAGTTGAAGTATATGGCACATATAGGTGGAGGAGCAGAACAGAAAATATAGAAGATTTCAAGGATAAACTAATGCTTGTTGATTGCGAGCTTCTGGATCCTACAGCAGTAAAAGAATGCATTAAAGAAGTTGAGCCTGATGTAATCTACCATCTTGCTGCACAGTCCTATGTGCTTTCCAGCTTTAAGCAGCCAGCCGTAACTATACAGGTAAATGTGCTTGGCACGTTAAACATTTTGGAATCAGTAAGGCAACTTAAGCTGAACCCTATAATTCATATTTGCTCTTCTTCGGAAGTTTACGGCCAGGTTAGAAAGGATGAAATCCCTATTGTGGAAACAAACCCTTTAAGGCCTGCAAGCCCATATGGTGTAAGCAAAGTGGGAGAAGACATGCTCGGCCTTCAGTACTATCTATCCTATGGCTTAAGAACAATCAGAACCAGGATGTTTACCCACACCGGACCGCGTAGAGGCCCTGTATTTGCAGAATCCTCTTTTGCCAAACAGATTGCTGAAATAGAGAAAGGGAAAAGGGACCCTGTGATTCAGGTGGGTAATTTGAAATCTGTTCGGACATTTGCAGATGTGAGAGATACTGTTCGGGCTTATTGTCTTCTTACAGAAAAATGCCCTGCAGGCGAGGTTTACAACATAGGGGGAAACAGAACAGTGACTGTTGGCGAAATGCTTGACTATCTTATTTCTCAGGCACGGCCAAATGTCAGAAAAATAATAAAAATAAAAGTGGAACCCTCAAGATTAAGGCCTTCTGATGTTACCCTTCAGATTCCATCAATAGAGAAATTTAGAAAAGCCACTGGCTGGGAGCCTGAAATTCCATTTGAGCAGACAATGAAGGATTTATTGAACTACTGGCGCAGCAAAGTATAATTCTATTTAACATAAAAAATAGCAAATGGAAGGTTATTAAGTAAGTGTTATTTTATCCTTTCACCATTAATTGAGGGAAAGAAAAAAATCAGTTCTGTTTCACAAAAGAGATAAAATACTAGTTTTTGAACGCTTCCCTTAATATACGAAATATTTATAAATTTAATAACTCAACTAAAAATATTAAAATTTTAAAGGTTAATGATAGTAGATTGGTTTATCTATAATTGATAAATATTATGGGTTAAAAATGACACATACGCTATTTAGACTTGCACAAAAAATAATACCTAACAGAAAAATAAGATATTATTGTGCCTTGCTTTATTATAAAATAGATCATATTCTTAAATATAAAACGACTGATTTATTTATCGCTGTTGAAATAGAAACCAATACTTCATGTAATAGAAGATGTTCTTACTGTCCAAATTCAATATTTGATAGAAGCCTGATTAAAAATGCCAAATATATGAAAACTAAATTGTATAAAAAATTAATTAATGAACTTTCAGATATGAAATTTATAGGCAGAATATCTCCGCATTTTTTTGGAGAGCCATTATTGGATAAAAGATTACCTAAACTGATGGAGTATACAAGGGAAAAACTTCCTGATGCAAATATTGTTATTTTTACAAATGGAGACTTATTAAGCATTGATACTTATAAAAAATTGGTTAAAGCTGGCGTGGACGCATTTAACATTACTGAACATGGATTATCAATGTCTCCCAATATGAAAAATGTGTTTAATTATAGAAAAAAAATAGATCAAAAATACCCGTTAATTAATTATATAGATCTCAAAAAAGCCAAATATCTAAACAATAGAGGCGGGTTGGTAATTTATGAATCTTGGATGAAAAAAAAGGCTTGCACATCCCCCTCAGAAAATATAATAATCGATTATGCCGGAAATGTAATTCTCTGCTTCAACGATTATTTGAGCTCGATTAAGTTTGGGAATATAAATAATGAAAAATTATTTGATATTTGGAAAAAGCCAGAATTTAAAAAAATTAGAAGAGACTTAAAAAAAGGAATTTTTAAATTACCAATATGTATTAAATGTAAACCATATGTGGATTATTTCACGATAAAGAATATGTAAGCCAAAATCCAATTTATTGTGCAAATAAATAATAAAAACTCATTAATCCCTGCACTAATGTGTAGGGTATTAAATTAAGAGATTATAAATAATTCGAGTGACCTGGATATCAAATATAAAGATATACAATGAAAACAAAAAGAAATAAAATTCAAGAACTCTCCATTAACACTACATTATTAATTTTTGTAATCATTTTATTTTTCTTATTATTAGAAATATCAATTCGTTTTATAGAGAATTCTGGAGGTAAGTTAGTATGTGAACATAGCTTTCTTTCTATTCATGAAAAATCAAATGATACTCTATTGGCGTATGAACTTATCCCAAATAAGACATCTGATTATGAGTGTGTTCATAATTACATTAATGCACAAGGGATAAGAGTAAATAATATTAATGATATTTATCCTGAAAAATCTGAAAAATTTCGTATAATTACTGTAGGAGACTCTGTATCATATGGTTTTCGCCGCGAATATAATGAGACTTTCCCCTTTATGTTAGAGAAATATATGAATGACAACGGTTTTGATACTGAAGTTATAAACATGGGCGTTACAGGTTATAATGTCGAACAAAATGTTGAAATGATTAATGCAAGAGCCATTAATTTTAATCCAGATTTAATAATTATAGGATATGTCCATAATGATTATTTAATTGGAGATTCATATTATTCTTTATTATTTGAAAAAAATATCACTTGCAGACTATTATTTACTCCGATAAAAATTAATTGTTTTACACTACAGAAAGTTAACAATATTAGAAGCGTGATGTTCATAAATGAGGCTTTTAAAAATATTTTTAATAAAGTAAAAAAAGATAATGATGATTCTTTGGAATTTAAATATGATGCATGGACTTTAGATCCGACAAGGAATGATTTTCCAAGATATTTAGACTCCCTAAAAAAAATAGAAAATATTAGTAAACAGCACAATATAGTGGTAGTAATTTTACCTCTTGCTACAAACTGGAGTGAGGATATTTTTCTACGCAACAGAGTTATGCCATATTTAACCCCCCTAAATTTAACAGTATTGGATGGATTGAAGGCATTTGAAGATTTTAATCCATCTTTTATTGCCGACGGCAATGACAAAGTTCATTATTCAGTAGAAGGATTCCGACTGCTTGGCAAATTTGTAGGTGATTATATTATTCAGAACAGGGAAAAATACAATCTTACCAAAACATAGAGTACTTGGAAAAATGAAACTAAGGGGTTTAATCACGAAAAATGCTGGTATATACCGTGCGTAAAGAAACCTACTAATTGGTGATTTTTGGCCAAAACAGAGAATAAATCTTTTTCCAAAGATGTTATTTTTTCAGATACATACTCGAAAACAGAAGGCTGAAAGATGTAAATGCCCGCATTAACAATAAAGGATTTTAATTTCTTGGGCTTTTCCTCAAAATCAACAATAAGATCTCCATCTAAAATCACATTGCCATATTCGCCTGGCTTTTCCCTAATCATCAATCCCATTGTTGCTATTCTCCCTGACTCCTGATGTTTTTTAATCATCTGCTTCAAATCAAGCTCATTGTATGTGTCGCCGCTCATCACTATAAATGGCTCTCTAAGAATATTTTTCAAGGCATGGAGTGCCTGCGCATTTCCTTTAGCATCTTTTTCAAAGATATTTATTGGAATTTCAGATTCTTTTATTTCCTCTGTTAGTTGCATCATATACGGGCTGTGCTGCGTCACCAAATATATCTGTTTTATGCCTTGCCTGGCAAAAAATCTTGCCTGCTTTCTGATCAGAACCTCCTGGCCGAGTTTCCTTATTGCAAATCTTTGATGATTGCCTTTTAATAAAAGCACTACTGTTGAAATTCCTCCCTCCATCAGCCCCCTTTTCAGGTAAACCTCAATTGCCTGCGACCTTGACCTTATAATTTCCCTATCAACTTTTGAATCTATTGTGCTAAGAAGCTCTTTATCCAGTGAAATGGCTATCTTTTCTTTTTTCATACCGAAGGTATTCTAAGTTCATACTTATATATTTTTATAGTTTATAGAATATATATTGAAAAACAACAGTATTTAAATATAGATAAGTATGAACAATTCATACTATGAAGGGAAGGCTAAAAAATCTGATATTGAATTTCAAGGATAAAAAAGTGTTAGTTATTGGGGACATTATGCTTGATTCTACAATCGAAGGCAGTGTTTTAAGGATTTCCCCTGAAGCGCCTGTCCCGATACTAAATGTTATGAGGGAAAACAATAATGCAGGAGGTGCTGCAAACGTTGCCGTGAACATTAAAAATTTAGGTGGCGTGCCTTTTTTATGCGGGGTTGTGGGGAATGACGAAGCAAACGATAATTTGGTGATGCTGTTTAAAAATGAGGGCATTTCTACAGAAGGGATAATAATTGATGCGAGAAAATCCACAATAATCAAAGAGCGCGTGATAAGCAAGAACAACCAGCTCCTTAGAATAGATTACGAGGATGTTGAAGCTATTTCTCCGGAAATAGAAATGAAATTACTGCACCAAATACAAAGGACAATTCCTGCAGCGGATATAGTGTTGATTTCCGATTTTGCTAAAGGGACTGTAACGCAAAAATTGGCAAATGAGATAATTGCCCTGGCAGAGAAGTACAGAAAATTGGTTGTTGCGGATTTTAAACCAATAAACACATTATATTATGAAAAGATTAAGCTGGGAATTATAAATGAGGAAGAATTAAGCTTGATTGTGAATGCAAAAATTGAAAATGATGATTTCTTAAAAGATGCCATGAAAAGATTGTCTGCAAAAATTCAATCAGATATTATGGTCACGAGAGGCGCGAAGGGAATGACAATATATGAAAAAAATGGTTCTTTTTCGATTATTCCTGGAAAAAAGATTGAGGTTTTCGATGTTTCCGGTGCAGGGGATGCAGTTAGCGCAACTACGGCAATCTCATTAGCTTCTGGGGCCACATTAAAAGAGGCTGCTATTCTGGCAAATTATGCAGGGAGTATAGTGGTCACCAAGCACGGAATGACTACACTACATTTAAATGAACTTCTCGGCTTGTTTCGTGGTGAAATCAGCAGCTATCTTTGGGAAAATATTAAGGTAAAACAAAGTGTTATAGAAAATCAATTAGATAAAATTGAGCAGATTGTCCATTTGATTCATGAGGCCTATAAAAATCAGAAAAAGATACTCGTTTTTGGAAATGGCGGCAGCGCTGCGGATGCCCAGCATTTTGCAGGGGAGCTCGTTGGAAGGTTTAAATTGCAGCGTGTTGCCCTTCCGGCAATTGCATTGACAACAGACACTTCAATAATCACAGCTATTGCAAATGACTTTGGATTTGAGCAGATTTTTGAGAGGCAGATTGAGGCCTTGGCAAATCCTGATGACGTTGTGATTGGGATATCCACAAGCGGCAGTTCTCCGAATATATTAAAGGGCATACAAAAGGCTAAACAAATAGGCGCAAAAACAATAGGATTTACCGGAAAAGATGGTGGGGATATAGCTAACATTGCAGACATTTGTTTAATAGTGCCTTCAAATAATGTTTCGCGAATACAGGAAACTCATATTACCATAATACATATAATCTGTGAACTGCTGGAAAATGAAATGTTTGGCATAAAAGAGGAGATTTTATGATAGATTTCAGCAAAATAAAAACGTACCCTATAAAAAAAAGGGCTAGCAAGTCATCTGTTAAGAATTTTAGCAGATTAGAGAAAGACATTGCTAATTTAATCCCGGATATTCTTGGAGGCGATGACTTCAAAACAATGATTTCTCTTGTTGAAAGAGCCGCAAAAAAAAGAAAGCAGATTATCCTGATGCTTGGAGCTCATGTAATCAAATGCGGTTTATCTCCAATAATAATTGACTTAATGAAAAGGAAGATTATAACCCATGTTGCAATGAATGGCGCTGTTTCAATACATGATTTTGAAATTGCCATGATTGGGCAGACTAGCGAGGATGTTGCTGCAGGATTAAAGGACGGCAGCTTTGGCATGGTTGAGGAGACTGGAAAATTTATGAATGACGCTATAAAAGAAGGGGCAAAGAATAATGTTGGGATGGGCAGGACTTTGGGAGAATATGTGGCTGACTCCAAATTTGAATATGAAAAATACAGTATTTTGGCTTGTGGATATAAATTCGGGATTCCTGTAACGGTTCACGTGGCAATAGGCACTGATACCATTCACCAGCACCCAAACTGCGATGGCGCTTCTATGGGCAAGACGACTTATGAAGATTTTAAGATTTTCACAGAATCTGTTTCAAAGTTAAATGAAGGAGTTATTTTAAACTGGGGCTCTGCTGTGATAATGCCTGAGACTTTTATAAAGGCATTAACAATAGCCAGAAATCTCGGTTATGATGCCGCCAATTTCACTGCAGTGAATTTTGACATGATTCTGCAGTACAGAGCGCTTACAAATGTTCTAAAAAGGCCTACTTTAGAGACAGGCATGGCATTTAATTTTATCGGGCAGCATGAGCTTTTAATTCCCCTCTTCTATCATAGTTTAATGGAGAAGATGAAAAATGAAAAATGAACTTTTAAGTTTACTGCATTTGCTCAAGGGGAAAAAAATTCTTGTGATAGGGGATATAATGCTGGACAAATATATTTGGGGAGAAGTCTTCAGGATATCCCCTGAAGCGCCTGTGCCCATTGTTCATGTAACAAAAGAAACATATGTTCCTGGAGGAGCTGCAAATGTCGCAAACAATATTGTCAGCATCGGTGGAGAGGCTTATGTATGCAGCGTAGTGGGGCAGGACAGGAGTGGAAAAGCTTTAGTTGATGAACTTGAAAAAAGGGGAATTAAAACAGAAGCGATTGTTGAAGATGGCAACAGACCAACAATCCAGAAAATAAGGGTAATGGGTGGAAGGCAGCAGCTCTTAAGAATGGACAAGGAAAATTCCGATTATGTTGATTCTGAAATCGAAGAAAAAATTATTGATAAAATAAAAACTTTGCTTAGTTCTGTTGATGCGGTTGTAATTTCTGACTATGCAAAGGGCGTTATAACTGAAAAACTTATGGAAAATGTAAGGAAATATTGCATTGAGACAAAAAAACCAGTAATTGTAGACGGCAAACCTGTGCATAAATTATGGTTCAAGGATTTGACAATAATAACCCCTAACACAAATGAAGCCATAGAAATGTCTGGAATAGTTATAAAAAAAGATGACGATGTAGTTTCTGTTGGAAAGAGACTTATGGAAGAGCTCAATACAAATGTTCTAATAACCAGGGGAGAGAAAGGGATGACATTATTTGACAAAGAGGGGAAAATTTCAGATATACCTACTAAAGCAAGAGAGGTATATGATGTATCTGGCGCGGGAGACACTGTTGTGGGTGTTCTTTCATTAGGATTAGCATCCGGGATGGATTTAAATAGCGCATCTCAGATTGCAAATTATGCTGCTGGAATAGTTGTAGGCAAGCTTGGAACTGCCACTGTTTCAATTGAAGAGCTGGAGCAGATGATTAGAAATGAGTAAATTGCTTGCCAGGGAAAAAATTGCGAAAATATTGGAAAAGAGGAAAGGCTTGGTTGGATTTACAAGCGGAGCCTTTGATGTATTGCATCTCGGGCATGTCAGATACCTGAAAAAGGCCAAGGATAGCTGCGATATTCTTGTTGTAGGCGTAAATTCAGATAATTCAGTAAAAGCCTCAAAAGGGCCTTTTCGCCCCATAGTGCCTGCCAAAGAGAGGGCTGAGCTTGTCTCTCATGTTGATTGTGTGGATTATGTGTTCATCTTTGATGAAGTGAAAAATCACAAAAATATTGAAGTCCTTAAACCCGATCTTTACATCAAAGGAGGGGACTATAAAACCAAGGCATTGACTTCAGCGGAACTTGTCCAAAGGCATGGAGGGAAAGTAAAGCTTATTCCATTTGTGCAGGGGAAATCTACAACAGAAGTAATAGAGAAAATACAGGCTCTGCCTATAACCTCAAAAATTGACAAGAAAATTATGACTAAGGCAGTATTTATGGACAGGGATGGCACCCTGATTGAAAATGTGGAGTATCCCAAAGACCCTGACAAAGTGAGATTACTGCCTAGCGTAATTGAAGGGCTAAGGAGACTGCATAAAAATGAATATGCGCTCATAATTGTCACTAACCAGCCAGGCATAGGCCTGGGGTACAATACGCTTGAAGATTTTTACAAAGTTGACAGGGCATTCAGAAAAATGCTTCACAGCAGGGGAATTTTGATAGATAGGGTATATTACTGCCCCCATAATTTAAAGGAAAACTGCGAGTGCAGAAAACCCCTGCCTTATTTTGCGCAGAGGGCGCAGAAGGAACTGGGCATAAAGACGGGCGATTCGTATATGGTGGGGGATAATGCTTCAGACACGGAATTTGGCAAAAATGCGGGCATGAAAACTATTCTTGTCTCAAAAGGTTCGTATGATGGACCGAGACCCGACTACGATGCAAAAAATTTTTCTGATGCGGTTGATTGGATTCTGCGGAAAAATATTAAAAAGGCCGAGAATAAACCCGGATAAAATGAAAATTTATATTGACACGGCAAATATTGAAGAAATTAGGGAAGCAGCCTCATGGGGAATACTTGACGGAGTAACAACTAATCCTACACTAGTTTCAAAGGAAGGCAAAAAATTTGAGGATATTATAAAAGAGATTTTCAAACTAGTGGATGGCCCTATAAGCCTTGAGGTTGTAAGCTTGGACTGTGAAGGCATGGCTAAAGAAGCCCGTGATCTGGCTAAAACACACAAAAATGCAGTGATAAAAATTCCAATGTGCATTGAGGGCTTAAAAGCAATAAAGATTCTTTCAAAAGAGGGAATAAAAACAAATTGCACTCTGATATTTTCAGCAAACCAGGCATTATTGGCAGCAAAGGCCGGCGCAACCTATGTAAGTCCATTTGTCGGCAGACTTGATGACATTGGGCAGAGGGGAATGACTGTTGTGGAAGAGATAAAGCAGATTTTTAATAATTACAACATAAAAACGCAGATAATTGCCGCAAGCATAAGGCATCCAATACATGTTATTGAGGCTGCCAAGGCAGGCGCAGACATTGCCACAATCCCCTTCAAAGTTTTGGAGCAGATGACAAAGCATTCATTAACGGATGCAGGAATCAAAAAATTCCTTGACGACTGGAAAAAGGTCCCGAAATAATGGAAACTGAGAAAAAAGAGGGGAAGAATATTATTGGGTATATTCTATATTTCTTTCTTCTTGTTCTGTTGCTGATTTTTTTATTTTTATATTCGTTTAATGTCATCAGCATGAAGGCGGATAAATTTACCATCTTTTTATTGAGCCTCATTTTTGTTTCTTTATTACTACCGCTAGCTTATTATCTGAAAATATTCACTGTTGTGGAAATAAGGAGAGATTTAGATGCTTTTAAGAAAGAGTCAAATGAAAAATTTAATGCTCTTGAGGGTTCAATCAAAGAAATGAAAAAATAATCCATGAAACAGATTCTAATTATTAAATTAGGCGCAATTGGCGATGTGTTAAGGACTACAAGTATCTTAAAGCCTTTGAAAAATAAACATGCGCCTTGCTTTATTACCTGGGTCACAAAAAAAGAATCCTTTGGTTTATTAGAGAATAATTCTCTTATTGATAAATTAGCTGAGATAAATGATAAGAGTTTGCTAAAGAAAAAATATTATTTAGTTATTTCCCTAGATGACGATTATGAAGCCTGTGAACTGGCTTCTAAATTAAAAAAAGAGGAGTTAATCGGCTCTTATTTGGACAAAAATAGAAATAAAACATATACGAAATCATCTGCATCATGGTTTGACATGGGGCTTCTTGGAGGTCCAGATAGAGATGATTTGAAGAATGTCAACAAAAGAACCTACCAAAGCATATTATTTGAGATTTTGGGGCTTAAAGATAGGGATGAAGGGCCTAAACTAATTCTTACAAAGAAAGATTTGGAATTTGAAGACAAGTTTGCAAAAAAACATGGAATAAAAAAAGAGGATTCCGTTATTGGAATAAATACTGGCGCAGGAGAGAGATGGGAGCTAAAGAGATTAAATGAAGAAAAAACTATTGAATTAATTAATGAATTAAATAAAGAAACAAAAGCAAAACTGATTTTATTGGGAGGTCCTGAAGAAAAAGAAAGAAATAAGAGAATTCTAAGCAAAGTAAAAAATAAAATAATTGATGCTGGATGCAATAATTCATTAAGAGAGTTTTCTTCCATAGTTAATTTATGCGATTTAATAATAACAAGTGACAGTCTGGCTTTGCATATTGCCCTGGCTTTAAAGAAAAAAGTTGTTGTTTTCTTTGGCCCCACCTCTGCAAACGAAATTGAGCTTTATGGCTTGGGAAAGAAGGTGCTGCCCGCAAGGGAGTTTTTGTGCTTTTACAAGAAAAAATGCATACATAAAAGGGATTGTGGTGACTTAATAGAGGTTAATGACATAATTATTGCGACTAAAGTGTTGCTAAAGAAATAAGTTTTTATACTTTAATTAAATTCTCTAATCTCATGAAAAAGGGTGTTTATCTGTCAATTGTAATACCTGTATTTAATGAAGAAAAAAATCTGCAGCCATTGTATAATTCATTAAAAATTGTTTTAAATAAAATAAAAAAACCCTATGAGATTGTATTTGTTGATGACGGAAGCTGCGATGCAAGCTTTGCAGTATTAGAAAAAATTCAAAAAAATGACAAATCAGTGCACGTAATTAAATTCAGAAAGAATTTTGGACAGACCGCCGCATTGGATGCCGGCTTTAATGAATCCGAAGGAAATATCATAGTTTCTATGGATGCAGATTTGCAAAATGACCCTCAGGATATCCCTAAATTGTTAGATCAGATGAATAAGGACCACGATGTTGTTTGCGGCTGGCGCTATAACAGAAAGGATGGTT
>Ga0315276_10002043_pt1 | contig 18335 bp, 14 predicted proteins | sample YL17G05_0_MG_FD_204542 | JGI IMG/M metagenome (GOLD analysis project Ga0315276, IMG submission 204542) | Sediment microbial communities from Yellowstone Lake, YNP, Wyoming, USA - YL17G05_0 | ecosystem: Environmental > Aquatic > Freshwater > Lake > Sediment | place: USA: Wyoming | collected... | reverse complement strand
TGGACAGCGCCGTAGGTTCCCGGCGGGGACACCACGGCGGAAGGCGCACCCGGCGGCGGGGTCTGGGGAGCGACCGGCGGCGGCTCGACGTCGCCCATCCGCTGCAGAATCAGCCGCTGGCGCCGGATGAGGAAGGTCGTGGGCGTGGCCGGGCTGTACCGTCGCGGATTGATGATGACCGCCGCCAGCAGCGCCGACTGCTCGGCGGACAGCTCCGCGGCCGTGGTCTTGAAATACGCGCGGGCCGCACTTTCGGCGCCCCAGATGCCGTCGCCCCACTCGATCACGTTGAGATAGATCTCGAAGATGCGGCGCTTGCTCAACTCCGCCTCGAGGCGCCGCGCGATCAGGAACTCGGTCACCTTGCGCAAGGGGTTCCGCGACGGTGACAGGTAGAGGTTCTTGGCGAGCTGCTGCGTGATGGTGCTGCCGCCGCGCGCAAGCTGCCCCTTCTTCCAGTTCTCCTCGAACGACTTCTCCATCTCGTCGAAGTCGATGCCCTCGTGCGAGAAGAACGCGGCGTCCTCGGTGACCAGGACCGCGCGCTTGAGCTGGGGCGAGATGCGGTCGTACGGCACCCACCGCTGCGCCTTGACGACCTTCCGGCCGGCGGCGCTCGCCTCGCGCGCCCGGAGATCCATGAAGGCGGTGGTCCCGGGATTGGTCCTCACCAGCGGCCGCACGTCGGGCAGCGTGAGGTAGATCCACGCGAACACGGCGAATCCCGCCGCGGCCAGCGCCGCTACCGCCTGGAACGCGCGCTTCACCATGCCCGCCTACCGCCCCGCCACCACGACCTTGACGCGCTGCCCCGCCACGGGCGGCGTCTCCGGCGCGACGTCGTTGAGCACCGCCAGCGACCGCGCCCTGATCAGCCCGCCGGTCCGCTTCGCAATCGACTCCCACGTCTCGCCCTCGCGGACGGTGGCGAACGCCAGGCGGTTCGGCCTGATCCGCGCCGCCTCCTCGCGGCCGATGGGCGCGAAGCTCGAGATAGACGAGGCGAAGGTGTCGCGCCGCGCGGTGTACTGCGACCGCGGCGTCATGCCGCCCACCATGATGACCCGGCCGTCGATCGCCACGTGCGCCGCCTGCATGCGCACGATGCCGACGTCCTCGACCGTGGCCTCGTAGGTGCCGAGAAACGCCTGCAGCCCGTGCACCGTGGACCGATCGCCGCGCAGCAACTCGAACCCGTCCTTGCGCATGGCCTCGGTGGCCGTGTCCTCGAGCGATGCGCTGGCGGGTTTGTCCACCAGCCGCAGCACCATGGCGGCCTTCTCGTCGCCCGGCGCCGTCGCCACGACTTCCGTCTTCCCGTTGTCGATCTTCCAGCCGTCGGGGAACGCAACCTGAAACCGCAGATCGGGGTGGACGAACACGTTGCCGCGCACGAGCCCTTCGCGCGGGTCGTCGCCGAACACCAGCCCGTCGATGCGGCCCAGATAGGGATCGCGGTTCTCGACCCAGCCGGCGGCGGGCGCGGAGGCCAGCAGCGTCTGCACCGACGGATCGATCTTGGTGATGCGGTCGTCGCTGCGCGGATGGGTGGAGAGCCAGTTCGGGATGCCGCGGCTGCTCGACCCGGCCTCGAGCCGGCTGAGCACCTCCAGCACGCCCTCCATGCCCATCGGCGACCAGCCGACCTTGGCCGAGTACTCCGCGCCGAGGCGGTCCGCCTGCAGCTCCTGGTTCCGGTCGTACTTCAGGAAGAGGATGCTGAGGCCCGCGACGCCGCCGACGGCGTACGGCGCCGCCTTCGGGAAGAGGATGCTCGTCAGGACGGCGCCGCCCATCAGCGTGATCGACCGCGTGTAGCCCGCCGCGGAATGCCGGGCGTTCACGTGGCCGATCTCGTGGCCGAGTACGCCGGCCATCTCGGCCTCGGTGTCGAGGTACGCCAGCAGCCCGCGCGTGATGTAGACGTAGCCGCCCGGCAACGCGAACGCATTGATGTCGGGCTCGTCCACGACCGCGAAGTGCCACGGCAGGTTCGGCCGCTGGCCTGAGGCGGCCAGCCGCATCCCCACATCGGTCACGTATTCCTGGAGCGCCGGGTCGTCGTACACCCCCATCTCGGCGCGGAGTTCCTTGTCGGCTTCGCCGCCAATGCGGATCTCCTCGCTCTCGGGCATCAGCGTGAACTCGTTCTTGCCCGTCACCGGGTTGGTGGCGCAAGAGATCGCCGGAAGGGCAAGCGCCGCGATCACAACCGCGGCCACGCCCGCCCGCCACCGAGTTGGTCGAAGATGCCGGATGCTCATGAAACCCTCCCGGGCCCGATTCTACGCTTAGGGCCTGTTAGCGAACAAAGATAGCAGCCGTTGTTCGCTTACAGGCCCTTATGGCGGGCCCGCACGATCGAGATGCTACGCCTGTTCATGTACGGCGCCCGATCCGGCGGCGAGGGCGTCCAGCGCCGCCGCGGTGCCGGCTCCCGGCGGGACCTTCGCGCCCTGCGCCCGGAGCACCGACTCAAACGCGCCGAGGAACAGCAGGATGATCGCCGGCGTGGAGCTAGCGCCCATCAGGCCGACGCGCCAGATCCTGCCGGCCAGCGGCCCGAGCCCGGCGCCGACCTCGATGTCGAAGCGCTGCAGCATCTGCGTGCGCACGGCGGCCTCGTCGATGCCGTCTGGGACGCGAACCGCGTTGAGCGTCCAGAGCCGCTCGGCCTCCGGCGGCAGCAGCGCGAGCCCCATGGCCTCGATGCCGGCGCGAAGCGCCAGGTGATGGCGGCGGTGCCGCGCCCACCGAGCCTCGAGGCCCTCCTCCTCCACCATCAGCAGCGCCTCGCGCAGCGCGTAGATGAGCGACGCGCAGATGGTGTGGTGGTATTTGCGGCGCAGCCAGTAGTCTTCGAGCAGCGTGAGGTCGAAATAGAAGCTGCGGGCCTTCACGCGGCGCGCCAGCGCCTCGGGCGCGAACGCGATCGGCGCGATGCCGGACGGCGCGCCGATGCACTTCTGCGCGCAGCTGTACGCGGCGCCGATGCCCCAGGCGGCCAGGTCGAGCGGGTGGCCGCCAAGCGAGGTCACCGCGTCCACAATCGTCAGCGCGCCGTGCTCGCGGGCGATCGCCGCAATCTCCTGGACGGGATTGAGGACGCCCGTCGACGTTTCGGCGTGCACGATGGTGATGACGTCGGCGCCGTTCGTCTTGAGCGCGCGGCGCACCGCGTCGGGATCCACCGCGCGGCCCCACTCGTAGTCCACGCGTGCCACCTGGCCGCCGTAGCGCTGGCTCATGCCCGCGAGGCGATCCGCGAAATACCCGCCGACGATCGAGAGCACGCGGGTGCCGTCGCCGACCAGGTTCGCGACGGCCGTTTCCATCGCCGACGTGCCGGTGCCGGACACCGCGAAGGCGAACGACCCCTCCGGCGCGCGGAACGTCGCGGCCAGCCGGCCGCGCAGCTCGTCCATCATCGCCAGCAGGTCCGGGTCCAGATGGCTCAGCACGGGCGCGGCCATCGTCCGCATCACGCGCGGCGAGACCATGCTGGGACCGGGGCCGAGAAGGACGCGTTCACGCTCGGGAAGTGGAATCATGTGGTGAGCTCCTCGTAGAGCCGCGCGATCACGTCGCGCGCTTCGGGCTTCGCCGGGCGCAGCGGGCCGCGCACGTCCCCGCCAACGTACCCCGCCATCTCCATCGCCAGTTTGAGGCCCGGGATCCCGAACCCGCCGGTCACCGCCGCCGCCAGCGGCGTGAGGCGCCGCTGCAGCGCCTTCGCCTCGTCGTGCTTCCCCGCCCGCGCCAGCGTGTAGAGCTCGACGCAGATCTCCGGCACTACGTTGGCCACGGCGACAATCGCGCCCGCCGCGCCGACGACGAGCGACGGATAGAGGGTCGCCGCCGAGCCGACGACGACGGCGAACTCCGCCGGCGTGCGGGCGACAATCGCCGCCACCTGGCCGACGTCGCCGTTCGAGTCCTTGATCCCAACGATGTTCGGGTGCGTCGACAGCGCGGCTACCGTGTCGGGCAGCATGTTCATCGCCGTGACGTTGGTGAAGTTGTAGAGCAGCACGGGCACCGGCGACGCGTCCGCCACCGCGCGGTAGTGGGTGACGAGCGCGTCGTGCGTCATCTGGCTCTTGAAGTAGAACGGCGTCAGCACCAGCACCGCGTCGGCGCCGGCGTTGGCCGCACGCTTCGTGGCCGCGATAGTCGCGCGCGTGGACTGGCGGCCCGTGCCCACCAGCAGCACGCGGTCGCGCGGCACGCCTTCGCGGACGGTGGCGATGATGCTTTCGGCCTCGTCCTCGTCGACGAAGGCCGCCTCGCCGTTCGAGCCGAGGGCGAGCAGGCCGCGCAAGCCGGTCTGCATCCAGCGCGCGACGTTGTGCTCCAAGCCCGCGTAGTCGACGTCGCCGTTCGTGAACGGGGTGGCGATGGGAGGATAGATGCCGGACAGGTTCAGCATGGTCAGAGGACAGAATACAGAATTCGGAAGTCAGAAGACAGAAGCCGCCACGCCACCTGGCAGAAACTGCCACCTGACGGGCATCTGGAGATGGCAGTTTCTGCGACGCGGCGATCGCAACAACCAGGAATCCCCAATGAACCCCGCACACCCATCCTGGGTACGGACCGTGCAACGGGCGGGGGTGGGCTCGAACCGGCGTGGTGTCCGGTATGAACCCGCGAAGGAGAGGCAGACCTGAGTGTTTTTGCGTTGCCAGCGACGGGATCCGTAGCATACGATATGTATCGTATGAACAAACAGGCCATCTCAGTCACGCTGTCGCCGGACAATCTTCTGTGGCTCCGCGGGCGGGCGCGGGCGGATCAACGGGGCAGCCTCAGCGACTACCTCGACCGCCTGATCACCCGGGCGCGGTTCGGTCAGGATGCGCCGCGCGTGGTGCGCTCGATGAAGGGCGCGCTGACGGGGCTTGCCGCGGAACCGTCCGACGATGCGGAGGCCATTTCGCCCGATGTGTGGCAGGCGTGGCGGGCGCGGTGGGACGACCTCCTCGCCGGCGTCGACACGACGGTGGATCCGCGGGCCAGGGCGCCGAGGGCCGGACTGGCGCATGCGCCGATGGCCGTCGCCGAGGGGAAGCCGGTGTCGCCTCGCAGGCCGCGTCGTGCGTAGGGGGCTGGTCGCCGCCGTCTGCGACACGCACGCGCTGGCGCACTACGCGTTCGGCGGGCAGCGGCTCGGGAAACGGGCCGCTGCCCTCTTCGACGCCTGCGACGCCCGCGAGGCCACCATCTACGTGCCGGCCGTCGTGATGGTCGAACTCGGGTTCGTCCTCGCCGGCCGGCGCTCGCCGTCGGCCACGCCGCTGCGCGACTTCTTCGAGGACCTGTTCGCGAACCCCGCGTACCAGCCGTACGACCTCACGCCCGAGCAGGTGTTCCTGGCCGATGAAGCCCGCCCGAACAACGACCCCTTCGACGGCCTGATCTGCGCCGCCGCCCGCCGGCTCGATCTGCCGCTCATCACGCGCGATGCCGACATCGAAGGCTGGGGCCAGGTGCGCGTCATCTGGTGACACCGAGATAAATAGGGACAGGTACAATTTCTCAAGATCGAGCCCAAACTGAGAAATTGTACCTGTCCCTATTTTCGGGGCTGGGTGACGAGATTGATGCCCAGGACGAGGACGAAGATGGCGGCCGCAGGCGCCAGCGTCCACGGCGCGTCGGCGATGGCGGCGACGTTGGCGGCTTCCTGGAGCATCGATCCCCAGCTCACAGCCGGATCCGGGAACCCGAGCCCGATATACGACAGCGTGGCCTCGGCGAGGATGAAGGCCGCCGCCACGAGCGTTGCCTGCGTGGCGAGGAACCCGGTGGTCGCCGGCAGCAGGTGGCGGACGAGCAGCCGGCCTCGGCTCGCGCCCAGCGCGCGGGCGGCCTGCGCGTAGTCGCGCTCGCGCTCGGCGGCGACAATCGCGCGCACGCCGCGCGCCACGATGGGCCAGCCGACCAGCGCGAGAATGCCGGCCACGAGCAGGAACACCTGGCCGGTCGAGAGCACCAGCGGCAGCGCGGCGCGCAACGAGAGCACCACGTACATCGCGGGCAGCACGAGCACGAAGTCCGAGAGGCGCATGAGGACCTCGTCTGCGAGGCCGCCGGCCACCCCGGCGAGGCCGCCGACGGTGACGCCGATAAGCAGCGCGCCCAGCGTGGCGATGAGCGCGACGGCCAGCGACAGGCGCGCGCCGTACAGGACGCGGGCGAACACGTCGCGCCCGCCGCTGTCGCCGCCCAGCGGGAGCCACGGGCCGTACTGCTCGTCGCTCACGCGCGCGATCACGCCGTCGGAAAACCACGCGAGCGCTACCGGATGCTCGCGGTCTTCCACGTAGCGCCGCTCGAGGCGATCGGCGAGGCGCACGGGATACACGAAAGGCGCGCGCCAGCCTTTGTCCGGGCCGATCACCCGGATGGGCATCGGCGGCGCGAACGACCGGTCATCGAACCGGCGGGCGGGGCCGTTCGGCGTCAGCAGCGGTGCGACGATCGCCGCCAAGGCCACCAGCGCGATGAGCGCCAGGCCGGCCCGCCTCACGACTCCGCCTCCATGCGCCCGCGCAGGCGGGGATCGATCATCGCGAGCAGCAGATCCGAAAGCAGCGCACCGGCGGCCAGAAACACGCCGCCCGCCGCCGCGCAGCCGGCCACCAGGTAGACGTCGCGCGACCGCAGCGCGTCGAACATCAGGCGCCCGAGGCCTGGCCACGCGGTCACGATCTCCACGACGAACGATCCGCTGAGCAGGCTGCCGAAGATGAGTCCATAGATCGACACGACGGGGCGCAGCGCGGGCTTCAGCGCATGCCGCCAGACGAGGCGCCGGCGCGGCACCCCGCGAGCCGCGGCCGCCGTGATGAACAGTTCGCCCATCGTCTCGGCGGTCGCCTGCGACTGCAGCCGCTCGATCGAGGCCGCCAGGGGCACGGCAATCGCGAGGGCCGGCACGACCAGATGCCGGACGAGATCATCCAGCGCCCCCAGCCAGCCACCGGCTGCGGCGTCGGGCGAGCTCATGCCGCCGGTAGGCAGCCAGCCGGTTTGCGCCGCCACGACCACCAGCAGCAGCGAGCTGACGAGCGACGGCAGCGACAGCGCGACGATCGACGCGGTGCGGATGGCGGCCGAGGCAAGGCCGGATCGGCTGCCGGACACGACGCCGGCCGGGATGCCGATGAGCGTCGCGAGCACCAGCGAGACCAGGGCGAGCACGGCGGTATTGCGCGCCCGTTCGGCCACCAGGCCTGCGACCGGCCGGCCGTACATCAGCGACGTGCCGAAATCGAACCGGACGGCGCGCGCGGCCCAGTCGAGGGTCTGCTCGAGGAGGGGCCTGTCGAGCCCGAGCCGCTGGCGCTCGGCCTGCAGCGCCCGGCCGGACACGCCGGTGCCCACCTGTTCCGAGAGGATGTCGCCCGGGGCCAGTCGCGCCAGCAGCAGCGCGGCGGCCGACACGACGGCCACCAGCAGGACAGCCACGACGAGGCGGCGGGCGAGGTAGCTCAACATGGGCTGGTCGCGCGGGCGCGATTGCCGTATTCTTACACGTTCATGCCCTCCACGCCTGCGCGCGCCTTCGTCGCCGCGTTGCTGCACGATGCGCTGGTCCAGCTCTATCTGGCCGTGCTTGTCGTTGAGGCGGTGATCTACACGGCGCCGCTGATGGACCCGGGCACCCTCACGGCGGTCGGCGCCTCACCGTTCCGGATCCCCTTCATCGCCACCGTCGCCGCTGCCGCCTTCCTCGGCCTGCGCCGCATGCCCGCCGGTGAGGAGCGGCTCTACTGGACGCACCTCGCGTACGCCGTGCTCTTCTGGCTGGCGACGCTGGTGTGGATCGCCACGGTCCCCACGAGGGAATGGACGACGGGGTACGACGTCTGGGTGGACGCGTCCTACCTGCTCTTCTACACGCCCATCCTGCTGGCCGTGGAGCGCAAGCCGCACCTGCCTCGCGTGTCGGAGCCGCGCGAGACCGAGCGCCAGCTCCGCTGGGCCGGCGTGACGCTGCTGGTCATCGGGTACTTCGTCTACTTCGTGGTGGCGCCGGTCGTGGTCGAGCCCGGTCTGCTGCGATCGGAGCTCTCCTCGTCGCTCCTGTTCGTCACGATCGACGCCGCCATCGTCATCCGCTTCGCGTGGCGCGCGTGGTCGTGCGGGTCGGTGCGGTGGCGCGCGCTCTACGGCACGATGGCCGCCGCAGGGCTTGCGCTGGCGGCCGTCGACACGCTGGACGTCCTCGGGTCGGTAGGCGCGGTGAACCTGCCGGACGGCGCCCTCACCGATCTCCTCTGGGCGATTCCGCCGTTCTTCTTCCTTGTCGCGTTCCGGTTGCGCGACGTGGATCTGCCGCGCACGATCGACTCCGACCGGGCCAGACGCGCGGTCGATCGCAGCCTCGACCCCGAGCGCGTCGGCTCGTTCCTGATCGGCAGCGCGATGAGCTTCCCGGCGATCCACTTCTTCCTGCACACCGCGTTCGACTTCTCGCCCGAGCTGATTCGCGCGCAACGCCTCGTCGTGCTGCTCGAACTGGCGGCGCTGGGCGCGTTGACGGCGGCCGCCTACCGGGTGCTGGCGCGCGAGCGGCTGGCAAAGGAGCAGGCGCGCGAGGCGTTCGAGGAGCGGCTGCGGCAGGCGCACAAGCTCGAAGCCGTCGCCCGGCTCGCCGGGGTGGTGGCGCGCGCGATGACGTCGCCGCTGCAGATACTGGGTGCCGTCGCGGAGCGCGCGCTGGACGGGCTGGGGAGCGGCGATGTGCTGCGCGACCAGGTGCAGCGCGCGTCCGATCAAGTGCGGCGGCTCGAGCAACTCACCGGGCACCTGACGGCCGTGAGCCGACAGCGGCGCGGCCGTACCGAACGCGTGGATCTGGCCGACGCGATCGCCGGCATGATGCCCGCGCTGCGCGACGCGGTCGGGCCGTCGGTTGGCATCGAGACCTCGCCGGCCCGCGGGTGCATCACGCTCATCCACCCGGCCGACCTGCGCACCATGCTGCTGGCCCTGGCGGCCAATGCCCGGGACGCGATGCCCGAGGGCGGCCGCTTCCGGATCGAGGTGGGCCGGCTCGACCTCGGCGCCGAGACCGCCATCCCGATGGCGGTGCGGCCCGGCGCCTACGTGCGGCTGGTGGTTGGCGACACCGGGCGCGGCATCCCGAATGACGTCCTGCCGCACCTGTTCGAGCCGTTTTACTCGACCAAGACGGAGGAGGACGCGGACACGGCGCCGGGCCTGGGTCTGGCGTCGCTCTACGCCATCGTGACGCAGCACGGGGGCTGCGTCAGCGTGACCAGCGCGATCGGCCAGGGCGCGACGTTCGAGATTCTGCTGCCGGCGGTGTAGGGGAACGAGGCGGGCGCCGGGGCCAGAAGCCTCCGCCTATCGAGCCCCACGGGAGTGTCATCAGAGCGCCGTTGACGATGTATTAAACATTATATATAATCTCGCGCGTGTCGCCAGCTATCGCCTATCCCGCCGAAGCCACATCCCCCAAACAGTGCCGTGAGTGGATCGTCCAGCATATCCGGGAGCTGATTCTCACCGGGGCCGTGAAGCCGGGCGAGTGGCTGCGCCAGGAGAAGCTCGCCCAGCAGTTCGGGGTCAGCCAGACCCCGGTGCGCGAGGCGCTCAAGCAACTCTCGGCCGACGGGCTGCTCGAGCACGTGCCCTACCGCGGCATCCGCGTCGTCGAGTTCACGATCACCGACGTGAGCGACCTCTACGAGTGCCGCATGTTCATCGAAGGCATGGCGGCGCGTCATGCGGCGACGCATATCTCAGAGGCCCAGATCGCGGAACTCCGATCCGTCTTCGTCCGGATGCAGCAGCGCCTCGGTCCCGTCCACATCACGGAGTACCGGGCACTGAACCGCCGGTTCCACACGATCATCTTCGACGCCAGCGGCCGCTCCCTGCTGGTGCGCACGCTGGCGCAGATGTGGGCGTCGTTCCCGTCGATGCTGTGGAGCAACTTCACCCGGACCGCCCCGGCGCCCCTGCCCGGCCGCGACAAGACCGACGTCGAGGAGCACGGCGCGATTCTCGCCGCTCTGGAAGCCCGCGATCCGGACGCCGCCGAGCGAGCCACGCGTTACCACATCCAGCAGGCCAAGGATCTGCTGCTCGGCGCGATCGCGGCCAACATCTGACGTCTGTCGCCCCCGCTGTCGATCGTCTTCCCCCGGACGTCCGGCACGCTTGATCGTTCTCGAACACGTGAAGGAGAGTCGAAGCCATGAGACGCCTTGTTCTTCCCATGCTGACGCTGCTGGTGCTCGTCTCGGGCGCGGTCGGAGTCCGCGCGCAGGTGCAGACCGGCGAGGTCTTCGGTCGCGCCACTGACTCGTCGGGAGCCGTGCTCCCGGGTGTCACCGTCACGCTCACCAGCCCGGCGCTGCTCCAGCCTCGCGTCACCGTAACGTCCTCGACGGGCGCCTACCGGACGCCGGGTATCCCGATCGGGGTCTACACCGTGACGTTCGAGATGTCCGGGTTCAAGTCGGTCGCGCGGACGGGCATCCGCATCGAGACCGGCTTCAATGCCGAGATCAACGCCAGACTGGAGGTCTCCGGGGTCGCTGAAACGGTGACCGTGTCCGGGGTGGCGCCGATCGTCGACACGAAGACCACGGCCTCGGTGGCCACCTTCACCAAGGAACTGCTCGAGAACATCCCCACGTCGCGCGATCCGTGGGTCATCATCGAACAGACGCCGGGCGTAGTCATGGCGCGGCAGAACGTGGGCGGCACGCAGTCCGGGCAACAGTACAGCTGGGTGGCGCGCGGCGGCACGTCAGCCAATGCCATGTGGAATCTGGATGGCGCCACCATCACCGACATGGCCGACAACACCAGCCCGATGTACTACGATTTCGACTCGTTCGAGGAGATTCAGATCCAGACCGGCGGCAGCGACGCCTCGCTCGAGACGGGCGGCGTCAACATCAACTTCATCACGAAGAGCGGCAGCAACACGCTGCGCGGCAGCGGCCGGTTCATGATCGTCGACCAGGCCGTCCAGTCCTCCAACGTGACGCCGGAGCTCAAGGCCATGGGTGCCGGCGCCGGCAATCCGGTCAAGAACATCCTGGATTACGGCTTTGAACTCGGCGGCCCGATTCTCAAGAGCCGCCTCTGGCTCTGGGGCGGCGTCGGCTTCCAGGACATCACGGTCGGCGTGCTTGGCTTCTACAAGCCGGGCGCCACGGACCCGTACGACCCGGACAGTCTGCAGGACGACATCACCAACCTGAAGAACGTCAACATGAAGCTGCAGTGGCAGATCGTGCCGAAGCAGAAGCTGACGTTCCAGTGGACCTACAGCGACAAGGTGCGCCCCACGCGTGGCGCGGGGCCGACGTTCCCGCTCGAGACCACGCTCTACCAGACCGGGCCGACCGGGGTCTACCGGGTGGCGCACCAGTACGTGGCCAGCGACCGGATGATGATCGAGACGCAGGGCTCGTACGTGTCGGGCGGCTATAAGACCGACTTCCACGCACCCGAGCTCAAAGATGTCCAGCGGGGGTTCGACATCGCCACGGGCATGAACTCGCGGTCGACGCAGGCCAGCTACTTCGACCGTCCCGCGTGGGAATTCAAGAGCGACGCGAACTACTTCCTGTCGAACTTCCTGGGCGGCGATCACGCGACCAAGTTCGGGATCCGCTACAAGACGAACCCCTACCGGACCATCCGCCATGTAGGCGGCGGCGCCACGTCGCGGTGGACCAACGGCGTGCCGACCGAGGGCGAGGTCACCCGCGATCAGAACACCCGGCGTGCCTTGTGGGCGTGGGCGGCCTACTTCAATGATTCCTACAACCGCAAGCGCTTCCACCTGAACGTGGGCGTGCGCGCCGACTATCAGAAGGACAGGGCCGAGGCGGCGACGGTGCCGGGCAGTCCGATTCTCCCGACCCAGCTGCCGAGCATCGCCTTCAAGGGCGCCGACTCGGGCGCGGCATTCTTCGACCTGTCGCCGCGGTTCGGCATCACCTACGACCTGCGCGGCAACGGCAAGACGGTCGCCAAGGCCAACTTCGCGGACTACTACGGGCAGGGCATCTACACCGCCGACACCCTGAGCCCCACGACGGCCACCACGTTGCGCTACCCGTGGAACGACCTGAACGGCGACCGCTTCATCCAGGCCAACGAACTGGACCTGACGAAGCTGCTGTCGTTCAGCTCCAACTACGATCCGGCCAACCCCAGCGCCCAGTTGACGCCGAACAAGGTGGATCCGAACCTCAAGGCGGATCGCACCCTCGAGGCGGTCATCGGCGTCGAGCACGAACTGATGAAGGACTTCTCGGTGGGCGTCAGCTACGTGTACCGGAAGTACAACCGCTTCACATGGACGCCGCGCATCGGGCTGTCGAGCAAGGACTACGTCCCCGTCACCTTCGCGGCCGCGTGCGGCAATACGACATGCACGGGCAGCCCGTACTCAGTGGTCTACTACCAGTTGCCGTTCCAGATTCCGGCCGCCAGCAACATGACCAACCAGGACTACTACCGGAACTTCAACGGCCTCGAGATCACGGCGCGCAAACGCCTGAGCAACCGCTGGATGATGAACGGCAGTCTCGTCCTCAACTCCTCGATCAACCACTACCCCGGACCGCAGAGCTACGAGGATCCGACGACGATCCCGTTCGCCGACAACGCCCAGGCGGCGTCGCTCAACGCCCGCTGGGTCGGCAAGCTGTCGGGGATGTACCAGTTGCCCTGGGGCATCAACACCTCCGCCTTCCTCAATACGCGTCAGGGCTATCCGCTCATCAAGACCATCCAGTCGCCGACCCGCACCGGGTCGATCGGCCGCGTCAACGTGCCGCTGGTCCCGTACGGCGAGGAGCGGTTCCCCACGATGACGATGCTGGACGTCCGCGTCGAGAAGTGGTTCGTGTTCAAGAAGACGCAGGTCGCCTTCAGCCTCGACGTCTTCAACCTGACCAACGCCAACACGGTGCTGGACCAGGAAACCCGCCAGAATGTGACCACGGCGAACAACGTGTTCAGCATCCTGGCGCCGCGCGTGGCGCGGTTCGGCCTCCGGTTCAAGTTCTGATGCCGTCCACGCCGCGAGCCGCACCGGAGATGATCATGCGTCGCATGCGCACGTTCATCGTCGGCAGCGTGCTCGCGGTGTATGCCTGCGGAGGCGGCGCGGCGGGCCCGGCCAGCCCGTCGCCAACGCAGGCCTCGCCCTCGCCCGCCTCCCCCGCCGTCACGGCGGCGTACGAATACGCCGTGACGGGCAGCTCCACCGATGTCGTCCGCCCGACGACGGCCGGGTACCTGCTGGCGGGCGGCGGCACGGACGTCGACGACGCGATGCGGTGGCTGATCGCCCGGTCGGGCGGCGGCGACATCCTCGTGCTGCGCGCGACCGGGACCAGCGCCTACAACCCCTACATCGCGGGCCTCGGTACGGTGAACTCGGCGGCCACGTTGATTTTGAAGGCCCGCGAGGCGTCGGCCGATCCGTTCGTCCTCGACAAGGTCCAGCGCGCGGAGGCGATCTTCCTCGCGGGCGGCGACCAGTCGGACTACGTCACGATGTGGAAAGACACGCCGCTCGAGGACGCCATCCGCGCGGCGGCCGCGCGCGGCGTGCCGGTGGGCGGCACCAGCGCCGGCCTCGCCGTGCTCGGCCAGTTCGTCTACGCAGCCCTCAACGCGAGCGCGGTCTCGGCCACGGTGCTGGCGAATCCGTACGACAGCAGCGTGACGCTCGATCGGGGGTTCCTCGACCTGCCCGGGCTCGAGGGGCTCATCACCGACAGTCACTTCGTCACACGCGACCGCCTAGGCCGGCTGGTGACGTTCCTCGGCCGGCTCCTGCAGGACGGCTGGACAACCGACGCGCGCGGCATCGGCATCGACGAGCGGACCGCCGTCCTGGTGGACGGCGCGGGCCGGGCGACCATCGCCGGAAGCGGCGCGGCCTATTTCCTCCGCGCAACCGGGAAGCCGGCGTCGTGCGAGCCTGGGACACCGCTGCGCCTCGACGCCGTGGACGTCTACCGGGCATCAGGCGCCGCCACGTTCGACCTGCGGGCGTGGAGCGGGACCGGCGGGACGCCCTACCGCGTGTCGGCGGCCGCCGGGGCGATCATTTCCACGCTGGCCGGCGGCAGCCCGTACTGACAGGATCTGGAGCCGCGATGAAGTTCTCCTTCAACACCCTCGTGATGATCTACGCGGTCGTCGTCCTGGTGGCGGCCGCGACGTGGATCGTGCCCGGCGGCGAGTACACGCGGGAGATGAAGAACGGCCGCACGCTGGTCGTGGCGGGCTCCTACCAGGCCGTGGCGCACCAGCCGCAGGGGTTCGGCGCGATTCTGGTCGCGCCGATCAAGGGTTTCGCGCAGGCGGCCGGCATCATCGCCTTCCTGTTCGTCATCGGCGGCGCGTTCATGACGATCCAGGACACCGGCGCGATTGGCGTGTCGGTCCAGCACCTGGCGCATACCTTCGCGCAGAAGCCCCACCTGCAGAAATTCTTCATCCCGGTCACGATGATTCTGTTTTCGCTGGGCGGGGCCGTATTCGGCATGGCCGAGTCCGCGATGCCGTTTGTGCTCATCTTCATTCCGCTGGCCCTCTCGCTCGGCTACGACTCCATCACGGGCATGTCGATCCCGTTTCTCGGCGCGGCCGCGGGCTTTGCGGGCGCGATGCTGAATCCCTTCACCGTCGGGATCGCCCAGGGCATCTCGGAGCTTCCGCTCTACTCGGGCATCGAGTTCCGCATGGTCGTGTGGGTGATTAGCACCGCGTCGATGATTGCGTTCGTGATGTGGCATGCGGGTCGCGTTAGGAAGGACCCGCGGCGCAGCCCGGTGTACGAACTGGATCAGTCGCGGCGCGCTCAGATGCACATCGACGGGACCGACGCGGCGGCCTTCACCGGGAAGCACCGCCTCGTGCTCGCGTTGTTCGGCGCGGCGATGATCTTCCTGGTCTACGGCGTGCTGGCGTTCGGCTGGTTCATCAACGAGATTGGCGCCCTGTTCCTGGGGGTCGCCATCGCGTGCGGGCTGGCGGGCGGGTTGACGGCGGGCCAGATCACCGACAGCTTCAAGAAGGGCGCGCAGAGCATGGTCGGCGTCGCCCTGATCATCGCCTGCGCCCGCGCCATCCTCGTCATCGCCAGCGACGGCAAGATCCTCGACGCGATGCTCTTCGGTCTCTCGGGCCTTATCGCGAACGTGCACCCGATTGTCGCGGCCCAACTGATGTTCGTCACCCAGTGCGTCATCAACTTCTTCGTGCACTCGGGGTCCGGTCAAGCGGCGCTCACCATGCCGATCATGGCGCCGCTGGCGGATGCGGTCGGCATCACCCGGCAGACCGCCGTGCTCGCGTTCCAGTTCGGCGAGGGCTGGATCAACCCGATCCTGCCCACCTCCGGCGTCACCATGGGCGTGCTGGGCATGGCGCAGATTCCGTGGGAGAAGTGGTTCCGCTGGATGCTGCCGCTGCAGATCTACTTCGTCGCCGTCGCGATGGCGCTGCTCGCGATCGCCGTCGTCATCCACTACCAGTAGACGACCGGCGACAGGCGCTCTGGTCAGGCCAGCCGCGCTGCCCGAATCCTGCGCGCGGTATAATCGGCGGCAAGGTCGCACATGGACATGCTCAGCCTCGCCGAGGTCGCCGCCCGTCACCGGGTCACGCTGCTGCTCCAGCACGGCTCGACGGTGTCGGGGCACGTCCACGCGCACAGCGACCTCGACATCGCCGCGCTGTTCGAAGCCGATAACGTCTCGCTGGCAGACGTGGCCGCGCTTGGCGCCGACTTGCAGGGTCTGAATCCCGGTCGAGAGATCGATGTCGCCGTTCTGAATCACGCCGACCCGCTGTTCCTGAAGCTCATCATCGAGAAATGCCGTCTGCTGTACGGCTCGCCACGTCGGCTGGCCGAACTGGGGATGTACGCGTACAAGCGGTACCAGGACCACCGCCGCTTCCTGGCTCTCGAGCAGTCATACGTCAAGCGCGCGCTTCAGCGCATGGGGGCGGGATGATCGACAGGGAACTGGTCACGAGGAAGATCCTCCTGATTGCCAAGGACGTCGACGCGCTCGAGGAACTGGCGGCGATGACACCGGAGGCATTCCTGGCGTCGCCGATGAACGCCGTACTCGCGGAACGCTACGTGGAACGCGTGGTAGGCCGGATGATCGACGTCAACTACCATCTGGTCACCGAGGCGGGGCAGGCTCCCCCGCCCGACTACTTCCAGTCGTTCGTGCAACTGGCCACGCTGGGCGTCTATCCGTCCGAGTTCGCCCGGCGGATTGCCGCCTGTGCCGGCCTCAGGAACCGGATCGCCCACGAGTACGACGACATTGACCCTCGCAAGCTGTTCGAGGCGGTTCGCCAGGCTGTGCACGACGTTCCGGAGTACCTGCGCCACGTGGACGCGTGGCTCGGTCGATAGCCAACGGGGTAGAATGCCCCGCGACGCGCGCTGCGCCGCAGACCGGGGCTCGCGTCGAACGCCGGCCGGCATCAGTTTCAACGAAGGAACCCACATGACCATCCGAGTCGCGAGACCCTCGTTCACCGACCGCCGGTTCCTCGTATTCGCGATCGCGCTGGCGATTGCGCTTGCCGGCGCCGGCGCATGGCTGTCGGCGCAGACGGTGCCGGCGGCGCAGGCGGCGCAGGCGGCCGCACCCGCCACAGCGCAGGCGGCCGCGCCGGCCGCGGCTCAGACCGCCGCGCCGGCTGCTGCAAAGAAGGCGCTCACGATCGACGACTACACGAAATGGCGCAGCATCGCCGGTGAGCGCGTGTCGGGCGACGGAAAGTGGGTCGTCTACACGTTGGCGATGACCAATACGACGCCGGCCGAATCCAAGCCGGTGCTGCACCTGCGCAATCTCGAGACCGGCGCAGAGGTGACGGTCAACGACGCCAGCGACGGGGCGTTCTCGCCCGACTCGACATGGCTGGCGTACCAGGTGGACCCGGGCGCTGCGCAGCGCGCGCGCGCCAACCGGAGCGCGGCTGGCGGATCAGGCGGATCAGGCACGACGCCGGCCGGTTCGGCGCCTGCGACGACGCCTGCGCAGCCCGGCGCGCCGACGGCGCAGACTGGTCAGGGGGGACAGGCCGGGCAGTCCGGCCGCGGTGGCGGGGCGGCGGCGATTCCGCCGCGCCGCGTGGAACTGCGCAACCTCGGCACCGGGGCGATCCGGTCGTGGCAGGACATCGGATCGTTCACCTTCTCGCCGGCGTCGACACATCTTGTCCTGCGCCGGCGCGGGGCCGACGCGGCGGGCGCCACCGGCGGGCGCGGCGGCGGGGCCCCGGGCGGTCCCGAAGGCGGCCAGGGCGGCGGCCGAGGTGGCGGCGCGACGACTCCCACGGGCCAGGGCAACGACGCGCTGCTGCTCGACCTGCGCACCGGCGGCCATCAGCTGCTGGGCAGCGTGGCCGAGATCGCGTTCAACCGCACCGGCGAGCTTCTGGCGTTCACGGTGAACGCCGCGGTGAAGGACGCCGACGGGGTCTTCGTGTTCGACACGCGCAACGGCCGTACCACCGTGCTCGACAACGACGGAAAGCTGTACAGCCGCCTCCAGTGGAACGAGGCAGGGACAGGGCTCGCCGTGCTCAAGGGCAGTGAGGTCGAGAAGATGCGCGAGCGCGACAACGTGCTGCTCGCGTTCCCCGACATCACGGCGGCGCTAAAGGACGGCGCGGCGGCCATGACGCCGGTGGTCCTCGATCCGGCGAAGGCGACGGGCTTCACCAAGGGGTGGGTCGTCAGCGACCGCGCGCCACTCGCGTGGAGCGAAGATAACGCGCGGGTCTTTTTCGGGATCAAGGAGCAGGTGCCCACGCCAGACCCGCGCAAGACCACCGACGAGGCGGCCGACGTCGACGTATGGAACACTGCGGACGCGCGCGTGCAGTCGCTGCAGATGATCCGGGCGAACCAGGACCGCAACTTCACGTTCCGCAGCGCGTTCGACGTCAAGGCGAGCCGGTTTGTGAAGCTCGCCGACGAGACCATGAAGGACCTGGACGTCGCGCCGGACGGCACGTGGGCCGTGGGGCGAGACGAGCGTGCGTACATCCGCGACGAGAAGAAGCTGCCGGCCGCCGACTTCTACCGCGTCAGCACGTCGACGGGCGAGCGGACGCTCATCGCGAAGGGCCAGCTCACGGGTCGTCACGTCTTCGGCATCTCGCCGCACGGCACGCACTTCCTGTTCTGGAAGGACAACCGGTTCCAGGCGTATGCGTTCGGGACCGGCGTCACGACGCCGCTTGGCGGGACCAGCACGCTGAGCTTCGTCGACATGGAA
>Ga0315276_10002042_pt1 | contig 18349 bp, 16 predicted proteins | sample YL17G05_0_MG_FD_204542 | JGI IMG/M metagenome (GOLD analysis project Ga0315276, IMG submission 204542) | Sediment microbial communities from Yellowstone Lake, YNP, Wyoming, USA - YL17G05_0 | ecosystem: Environmental > Aquatic > Freshwater > Lake > Sediment | place: USA: Wyoming | collected... | reverse complement strand
ACGGCCATGCCCCACCACATGGCGGCTTCGCCGAAATAGTTGGGGTGGCGGGTGTATTTCCATAAGCCGCCGGTCATGAGTTTGCCGCGGTTGGCCGGCTCCTTGATAAAAGCGGCCAGCTGGCGGTCGCCGACGGTCTCGAACAAAAAGCCGGTCAGCCAGGCCAGCACGCCCAGGCCATCCAGTAAATTCAAACGCGCTTGTTCCTGTCCGACGATCAGCAGCACCGGCGCGATGACCAGGAGCAGCAGAAGGCCCTGCAGCATGAATATCTGGAAGTAGCTCCTGACGATGAAAAATTTCCCCCACTGGCGGCGCCAGGCGGCGTAGCGGAAATCCTCTTCCTTGCCGCGATTGCGCCGAAAGATGTGCCAGGCCAGGCGTCCGCCCCAGGCCAGGACCAGCGCCAGGGCCAGCCATTGCCTCGCCCCCCCGTTCCCGAAGCCCGCGAAGACAGCGGCGCCGGCCAGGATGAATCCCAGCCCCCAGGCGATATCCACGACCCCGTTGTTCTTCCTGGCCAGGGCCAGGAGGAAGACCGCGGACATGTACAGGAAAACCACCAGCGCCGCCAGGGCGATCACCTGGACCATGGGGACCTCCCGATCTCCGGAAGATTCAATGCCGTTCCGGGATGCGCTTCATTTTAACCAGTTGTTCCCTGGCGCGCAAGGCGCTGCGCTCCTTGTCCTTGATCTCCAGCATGATGTCGAAGTCCATGCCGGCGGTCGCGGCGACGAAGCGCGCGAAGTGCTTCAGGTCGATGCTTTCGGCGTGGCTCCCGGCTCGCTCTCCCGTTTTCTGCGAACTGTAGTCGACCATGGGCGGGCCGTCCGCCTTTTCCCAGGTGGCCGCCGCCATGGCCAGCCCGGCGCGGGCGCCCTCGCCGCCGGAGTTCAGCCGGTGGTGGAAGGAGTCGAAGAGCACGGGGACGCCCGTGCGCCGGCTGATGAGCAGGCAGTCGGCGACGCGGTACAGGCGGTCGTCGTTCTCCACCGCCAGGCGGCGGCGGACCGCTGCCGGCAGCCGGTCGAAGCGGGCGCAGAAGCGGTCGAGGCTCGCCGGCTTGTCGCCGTAGACGCCGCCGGCGTGGATCTGGATCCTGGCCGTCCGGTCCAGGCCCAGCAGGTCGAGGACGCGGGCATGGTAGGACAGCTCGGCGGCGCTGCGCTGGAAAATCTCCGGGTCGGGGGAATTGATCAGGGTGAACTGGTCGGGGTGCATGGAGATCCTCATGCCGTGTTGGCGGATGAACCGGCCCAGGGCGGCGAAGCGCCGGGCGAATTTTTCCGGCCAGGGGAAAACGCAGACCGCGTGCGAGGCGAAGGGGACCAGGTCGGAGGTGATGCGGAAGAACAGCAGCCCCTTGTCGCGGTTGAACTCCAGGATGCGCTCCAGGCAGTCGAGGTTGCAATTCACTGTCTCGGCGAGGCGCCCGGCGGAATAGGAGGCCAGGCGGAAGGTACGGGAGGGGGTGCAGCCGATGGAGCGGTTGAGGCAGGGATAGCCGATCTTCATCCCGGTTTTTTCCCGGCGGCCAGCGCCGCCGCGTGCAGGTAGCCGTTGATCGCTCCTTCGTCGGCCGGCAGCCCAGGCAGGATCTCTTTCCAGGTATCGGTGCCCTCCATGCATAGATACAGGGGGAGATGCCGGGATATGCCGGCGCGGATCTCGTCCTTGATGAAAGCGAACAGTTCCAGGCGCTGCGGCATGAAGTAGCGGTATTTTTTGTCCTGGCCCTCGATCAGTTCGCCCCAGAACAGCTGGGAGCCGCGGCGGCGGAATATGTGTTTTTTCAATTCCCGGGGGAAGCGCAGGGCGCCCAGGCTCCACCAGGCGACGCGGCCGGGGCGGACGACCCGGGAGAGCGAGCGGATCAGCTCCCGGTAATGCTCTTGCCAGCCGGAAAAGAGGACCAGCGGGTCGAAATGGATGCCCACGGCGTAGCCTTTGGCCTGGATCGCCGCCAGGGCCTGCAGGCGCTGGTCCAGGGAGGGGGTGAGGCGTTCCTCGCCGCGGATGATGGGGGCGGGGTTCAGGGACCAGGAGACCACGATGTTCTCCGGCGGGTCCTCGACGTCCAGGAGGGACTGGACGGTAACGGCCTTGGTCTTGAATTCAAAGACCGTGCCCGGGAAATCCCTGAAAAGCTCCAGCAGCCGGCGGGCGCTGGGCCGGACGTTCTCGAAGGCCAGGGAATCGCTCAGCTCGCCGGTGCCGATGCGCACGTCCCGGTTCGCGGCCAGGAAGCCGCGCAGCTCGGCTTCCAGGTCGGCCCAGTTCGTGTAAAACACGCCCTGGTCCTTGTCGTCGAGGTAGGCCTGCAGGATGCAATAGCTGCAGTCGAAGGGGCAGCCGCTCTGCAGGTTGAGGTTGAAGTAGCCGCAGGGGACGGAGCCTGGCGAACAGGGGCAGTGCTTGACGAAAGCGCCTTTCTGGACGGCCTCTTTCAGCATGACGCCGGCGGGGGGAAGGCTACCCCTTCTGGATCTTAGCCACGGTGATCTCATCCTGGCCGTTGTATTTGCCGTTGAGGTCCTTGTAGGACATGACCGGCAGGTCGGAACTCTCGATGAAGATGACCTGGGCGATGCCCTCACCGGGATGCAGGGCGGCCGGCCAGGCGCCGCAGTTGGCGATGGAGATGGTCAGGAAACCGGTCCATTCGGGCTCCAGGGGGGTGACGTTGACCAGCACGCCGCAGCGGGCGTAGGTGGACTTGCCGAATACCAGGCCGAGGATCTTCTTGGGCATGCGAAAATATTCCAGGCTGCGGCCGAGGATGAAATGGCCGGGGGGAATGACGATCCGGTCCTCGCTTACGGTCTCGAAATCGGACTCCTTGACCTGGTGGGGGTCCATCAGCGCCGGCGTGCCGGCGGGGCGCCGGAAGGTCTTGTCCAGGCGCAGGTCGTAGCCGTAGGGGCCGAGCCCGTAGGAGATGACGCCGGAGCGGACCGAGGTGGCAACGAACGGCTCCAGCAGGTGGTTTTTCTCGGCCTGTTCCTTGATCCAGCGCGAGGATTTGAGCATCAGAGGATCGAGTACTTGGAAATCTTCTGGCTGATCAGGTAATACAGCTTGCTCAGGTACTTGATATCGTTGATCAGGTCCTTGGAAAACTTGAACAGGTACTTGACGTAATTGGTCTCTTCGCCCAGGCGCAGCTTGTTCTCGAATTCCACGGTGAAGTCCTTCAGCTCGACCATCAGGTTCTGGATGTGGAGCAGGTTGTCGATCGTCTCGATCAGGGCGACAGTGGGGGCGCTTTTGAAGTCGTTCTTGGGGATCAGCTTGATCCGCTCCATGGCTTCGCAGTTGACCTCCTTGGCCAGGTAATCGATCTCGTCCAGGTAGGGCTTCTTGTATTCGTCGTAATAGCGCAGCTTGTGCAGCGCCCGTTCCTGGATCTTGGCGTTCTGATCCAGGATGGAATGGAAATACTCGTGCAGGCCCAGGTGGTCCTTTTCGAATTTTTTCAGGTCGATGAATATGCGGCCGATATATATTTTATCGTTGTAGGCGTTCTGCAGTTCGTCCTGATAATGGGAATAGAACTTGACCTCGAATTTTAAGTGGTCGCGGTACATCAGGCGGCCGATGAGGATGTCCTGTTCGTTGAAGAGGTAGTTGGCGTTCTCCTCGATCACGGCGCTGTAGACGAAGAGCGTGTTGACGATGAAATCCTTCAGGCTGTCCAGGAATTCCTCGTTCTGGGCCAGGAAGCCTTCCAATTCCGGGAACGGCTCGCCGCGCAGGGGGATGTAGAAGGGCGAAAACAGCATGTTGTTCCCCTTGAAGAACAGCTCAAAGTGGAAGTTGTCGCGGATCCTTTTAAACAGGTTGTTGTGCTGGATCGCCGGGAAGTTGTCCAGGCGCTTGCCCGCGAATTTGTTCAAGATGTTCAATGTTTCCACGTTTGCCTCCGCGAAGGGATTATAGGCGTTTGCAAGTCAAAAGTAAACTTGATTTTTCATCTCCCCGTTGACTTCGGCCGGGGAATTCCCTATCATACTTTCACCATGAAGAAATCGTTTTTCCTGTTCTTTCCTTTGCTCTTCGCCCTGCTGACGCTGGCCCTGTTCCTGCTCCTCTACCACCCCCGACCCCGGACGCCGGGGATCGCCAGCGCCGGGCTCGTGTTCCTGACCGCCCTGGGCTGGAGCGCCCTGATCGTCTTCGGCCGCAGGGAGATGCACGGGCTGAAGGTCTTTTATGCCACGGCGGCGCTGCTGGCCTCTGTGCTGCTGGCCTGGGTTTTCCGCCCCTTCCCGGTGGACCCGCTGCAGCACGGCCTGATGATCGCCCTGCAGGGGCTGGGCATGGCCGGCATCATCCTGTATTTGCGCATCCTGAAAAAAAACAAGGAGAACCCCAATGAGTGAAGACCAGACCGGCGGCCTGGTTGCGGCCGTCAAGAAATCGCTGCACGAGCTGACCCAGACCTTCGGCGCTTTCCTGAAAGCGCCGCGTGCGCTCTGGGGGGTCAACATCCCCTACGTTTTCGAGGGGCTCGTCTATTTCGGCATCCTGACCATCCTGGGGAAATACTGCTCGGAAAACGTCGTGTTGAGCGATATTCATTCGGGCTGGGTCTACGGCGGCGTCACCGGCGGCATCACGTTCGCCATGCTGCTCTTCGGCGGCGTTTCCGACAAGATCGGCGTGCGCGTCTCGCTGGCCCTGTCGCTGGCGGTGATGATGGTCGGCCGCATCCTGGTCGCCCTCTCCGGGACCCTATCCTTGGGCAGCGGCATGGGCTCGCCCATGTTTTTTCTCATGGCCGGCGGCCTGCTGCTGATGGTGGCGGCCTACGGCCTGTATATGCCGGCGGCCTACGCCGGGGTAAAAAGGTACACCAACCCGCAGACGGCGGCCATCGGCTACGGCGTCATCTACGGCCTGATGAACCTCGGCGCTTTCATTTCGGGCTTCGTCTCCTCCAATACCCGGCATGGTTTCGCCGCCACGTTCCCGCCCAACGGCCTGACCGCCGTGTTCTGGATCTACTCGGGCATCACCCTTTTCGGCTCGCTGCTGACCCTGCTGGTTATTACGCGCAAGGTCGATCGCCAGGCGGTCGAGCGCGTGGCGAGCGAAACCCGGGAGATGAACACGACCGAGCAGAACCAGGCCGCCGACGCCAAGGCCGCCGCCCCGGCGAAAAAGGACGCTCCGCGCATCCCGCTGCTGCCGTTCCTCGGCTGGATCGCCCTGTCCCTGGGAATGCTGGCGCTGGTGATCCTCACCCGCATGGGCAAGTTTTCCTTGAAGGGATACGTGCTTTTCCCTCTGCTGGCCATTGCCGTTCTGGGCACCATCTGGGAGTTCCTGCGCAAGAGGCCCGATCACCCTTTCCGCGACGGCCGCTTCGTCTTTTTCATCTTCATCCTCATCCCGGTGCAGACCCTCTTCGCCCATAACTGGCTGACCATTCCCTATTACCTGGACCGCGCCTTCGCCGGCACGGGCGTCAGCCGCTACTTCGAGGTCTTTTCCAACCTCAACCCCATCCTGATCTTCGTCCTGGCGCCGCTGATCGCCGCCCTGACGGCGCGCAGCAACGTCTACAAGATGATGATCGCCGGCACCTTCGTCATGGCCATGCCCACCTTCCTGCTCGCCCTGGGGCCGAACGTCTACCTCTTCCTGCTCTTCATCCTGCTGATGTCGGTGGGCGAGGCCATGTGGCAGCCGCGCTTCCTGCAGTGGGTGGCCGAGATCGCCCCCGAGGGCAAGACCGGACTTTACATGGGCATCGGCCAGTTTCCCTGGTTCCTGACCAAGATGATCACGTCGCTGTATTCGGGGTACGTTATCGCCCGCTATTGCCCCAAGCCGGGGCTGGGCCTGCCGTTGCGCACCGGGAGCATGTGGCTGATGTATGCCTTTATCGCCATGGTATCGCCGATCGCCCTGGTCCTGGCCCGCAAGTGGATGGCCAAGGGCATGACGCGCAAGGGGTAAGATCCCTATTTTTTCCTGAATATATCAGGCTCGATGAATATTTTCTTGATTTCCGGGTGATGCTCGCGGATCTCCGCTTCCATCCCGTTGATCAGGTTGCAGATCTGCTTGGCATTCAGCTGCGGGTCGAATTCGGCCTTGATGGCCAGCAGGACGTCCTCGGCGCCCAGGTGCAGGGAGCGGATGTGGATCACGCGGCTGATGCTTTCCTCTTTCAGCAGCTGCAGGCGGATCTTGCGCAGCAGCGCCGGGTCGGCGCTTTCGCCGATGAGCAGCGACTTGGTCTCGTTGCCCATCAGCAGGGCCGTGACGGCCAGCAACACGCCGATCAGCACCGAGGCCATGCCGTCGAAAAACAGCATGCCGGTGAAATGCTCGAGCAGCAGCGCGACCATGGCGATGGACAGGCCGGTGAGGGCGGCGGTGTCCTCGAGGAAAACCACCACCAGCTCGGCTTTTTTCGTCTGGTGCAGGTAGGCGATCAGCCCGGTTTTCCCGCGCTCGATGTTGATCTTCTTGAAGGCCACGCTCAGGGCGACCCCCTCGGCGATCATGGAGACGCACAGGACAAGCAGCGCCAGCGGCAGGTAGGCCACGGGCTCGGGGTGGCGCAGTTTGTGCACTCCTTCGTAGATGGAGAAAATGGCGCCGCTGGTGAACAGGATGATGGCCACGATAAAAGACCAGAAGTAAGCTTCGCCGGAAAAACCGAAGGGGTGAAGCTCGTCGGCCTTCTTGGCGGCCTTCTTGAGGCCGACGAACAGCAGGACCTGGTTCATCGTGTCCGCCGTCGAGTGGACCGACTCGGCCAGCATGGCCGACGACCTCGTAACCATGGCCACGACGAACTTGACCAGGGCGATGAGCAGGTTGCCGCTGAAGGCGGTCATGATCACGGTTTTCGAACTTTGCGCTTTTCTCATAGTCTGTATCCCATCGGATCTCGCTGATTTTTATTTTGAAGAAGCCCTATTTTATGCCGGATGCGCCGGACTGTCAAATGCCCGCCCGGGAGGCCCCCGGCCCGACGCTGCACTTTTTTGCGGAAAAAGCGCGATCCGGAGTATATAATAGTCATCCAGCGGAGGGCAAATGTCTGAAAAGGAAAAAGCGGCAAGCAGGGCCGAGATCAAGATCGGCGGCATGAGCTGCGCCATGTGCGTCAAGGCGGTGGAGAATTCGCTGGCCAAGGTGCCGGGCATCGAAGAGCTGACGGTCAACCTGGCCACGGAACAGGCCTACGTGGCGTATGACGCGAAGAAAGCCGGCCTCGAGGACATGAAGAAGGCCATCGAGGCGGCGGGCTACCAGTACCTGGGCCCGGCGGCCGACTCCGGAGAAAAGGAGAAGCAGGCGCTGGCCAAGGATCTGCGCACCCGGCTCCGGCGCATCGCCGTGGGCTTCGCCAGCGGCGTTCCCCTGATGCTGGCTATGCTGCTGATGACGCATCCGGCGTTCGCCTGGCGGCTGGCGATGCTCGTTTTCTCCCTGCCCGGCATCGTGTTCCTGGGCGTGCCCATCTTCCGCGCCGCCTTCATGTCCCTGAAGAACAAGAGCCTGAACATGGAAGTGATGTACAGCCTGGGCATCGGGGTGGCGCTGGCCTCCAGCCTGCTGGCCACATTCGGCCTCCTGCCCCACGGCTTTCTTTTTTTTGACACCGTCATCCTGCTGGCCGCCTTCCTGAACCTCGGCAAGTACCTGGAGGTCCGCGCCAAGGGCCGGACATCGGAGGCGATCAAGAAGCTGATGGGCCTGCAGGCGCGGACGGCGACCGTGCTCCGCGACGGGCAGGAGCAGGAGACCGCCATAGCGGACGTCCGCGTCAACGACGAGGTCGTGGTCCGCCCGGGGGAAAAGATCCCGGTCGACGGCCGGGTGAGCGCCGGGTCGGGGTACGTCGACGAGGCGATGATCAGCGGCGAGCCGCTGCCGGTCCTGAAGCGGGTGGGGGACATGGTGATCGGCGGCACCATCAACAAGAACAGCGTGCTGCGCTTCACCGCCGGCAAGGTGGGCAAGGAAACGCTCCTGGCGCAGATCATCCAGCTGGTGCAGGCGGCCCAGGGCTCGAAGCCGCCGGCGCAGCGCCTGGCCGACCGCGTGGTCGCGGTCTTTATCCCGGTCATCCTGGCCATCGCCATCGTCGCTTTCTTCAGCTGGTATTTCATCGTCGGCCAGACGTTCCTCTTCGCCCTGACCACCCTGATATCGGTCCTGGTCATCGCCTGCCCCTGCGCCCTGGGGCTGGCCACGCCCACGGCGGTCATGGTCGGCATCGGCCGTGGCGCCGAGCTGGGCATCCTGGTCAGGCGCGGCGAAGCCCTGGAAGCGGCGGGCAGGCTGACCCGCGTGGTCTTCGACAAGACCGGCACCCTCACCGCCGGCAAGCCCGAGGTCTCCGACGTCGTCGCCCTGGCGGGCACGGAAGATGACGTGCTGCGCGCCGCCGCGGCGCTGGAGCGCAATTCGCTGCATCCCCTGGGCGAGGCCATTGTCCGGGCCGCCGCCGCCCGGGGCCTGGCCGTCCCCGATGTCCAGGGGTTCGACACCCTGGAGGGGGAAGGGCTGACAGCCCGGCTGGCAGGGGAGGAGATCACGGTCGGCAGCGTGCCCTTCTTCGACCGCCTCGGCATCAGCGTCCCGCCGGCGGTCAAAACCGCCATGGAACGCTTGCAGGGCGAGGGCAAGACGCTCGTCCTGGTCGCCGGGGGCGGCTCCCTGGCGGGCATCCTGGCCATCGCCGACACCTTGAAGCCGTCCGCGCCCGCCGCCGTCGCCGCTTTCAAGGCCCTGGGACTCGCCGTGGCCATGATCACCGGGGACAACCCGCGGGCGGCGGCGGTCGTCGCCGGCCAGGCCGGGATCGAGAAGGTCATCGCCCAGGTCCTGCCCCGGGACAAGGCCCGGGAGGTGCTCACGCTCCAGGAAGGAGGCGAGGTGGTGGCCTTTGTCGGCGACGGGATCAACGATGCGCCGGCCATGGCCCAGGCCGATATCGGCATCGCCGTGGGCGGCGGTACCGACGTGGCCATCGAGAGCGGCGATATCGTCCTCATCCGCGACGACCTGCGCGACGCGGTCGCCGCCGTGGAGCTCAGCCGCAAGGTGATGAGCCGCATCCGCCAAAACCTGTTCTGGGCATTCGCCTACAACCTGGCCCTGATCCCGCTGGCCGCCGGCACCCTCTATCCGCTGTTCCACATCCTGCTGCCCCCGGAGGTGGCCGGCCTGGCCATGGCCATGAGTTCGGTCACGGTTATAACCCTCTCCCTGATGTTGAAAAACTACGTCCCGCCGATCAAGAGGAAGAGTAATCAGTAATTAGTGATGAGTGATTAGAAACGGCATGGTACCGAACCATTGCTGTTTCTCCTTCTAATTACTAATCACTAATCACTTATCACTTTTTCAGCGGAATTCCCTGAGCAGCTCGGCGGCCAGGAACCACTTGCGGTATTCCAGGCCGTGCATGTAGTTGTCGATGATGTTCCGGGCCAGGCCCCGGTTGTTCTTCAAGAGGTAGGTGAATTCCTTCTCGTGGTCTTCGAGATCCCCGAATAAAAAATCCTCGAAATTGCGCCAGACCTTTTGCGTTTTATCGATGCGGGCCCGGTACTGGTGGTCGACCGTGTCGGAGAGCCGGGCATAGGTGTTGAAGGACAGGGAGGCGTCCTCGAGAGCCTGGGCCGGGAGGGGGATGAAATGGTCTTTCCAGGCCATGTCGGCGGTTTCGCGGCTGGAGCCGTCCGGGACCCTGGCCATGGAGACGTACCACGGGGAGAAGGCGTTGCTGTCGGGGCGGCGCCCGGCGATCCAGACCACGTGGGCGATCTCGGCGGGCAGCCAGCCGCGCAGCTGGGCGACGAAAGCATATTGGGTGGACTCGGTGCAGATGGTGCGGTTCCTGTCGTTGTTGGGCGAGCCGTTGCGGTAGCGATCGCTGGCGTCGTGCTTCGTCCCCTCGTAATGGTCGCGCAGGACGCGGAACAGGTCGAGCAAGCGTATGTCCCGATGCGGCTTGAAGGCGAACGGCAGGGGGGCATCCAGCTTGAACGACTTGGCGGCCAGCAGGTCGGTGCCCCGCCACTGGCGCATGACGTTGCGCATGTCGGCGTAGGAGCCGCGGTCGGAATAAACCCGGGCGAAGTCGAAATCGCCGTCCTTCTGCGGATCGTACCAGCCGCGGCTCACGGCATAGTCGATGATGTCGGGCGAGCCCAGGAAATTTTCCGCGTCCTCCAGCCTGACGCCGGTGATGGAGTAGCGGTTGGCGATGACGGCCACCTCGTTGTCGGGAACGCGGCGGGCGACCCAGTGCTTGCCCTTGACCGCGTGCAGCAGCCAGCCCTCGCCGGGGTCGGTGATCACATAGGCGCGTCCCGAGGAGTTGTAACCGTAGCGCGCGATCAGTTCGCCGGCGATGCGCACGCCCTCGCGCGCCGTTTTCGCCCTTTCGGCGACCAGTCGCCGCAGGCTGAAGCCGATGCCGCCCTCGCTCAATTCGGGCTTGTCCTCGCGCGAGGGGCAGGCGTTGGAGGTGAGCGCCACCCCGTATTCGTTGACATAGGAGTCGGCGAAATCGCTTTCCGGGATCTCCAGCCACAGCAGTCCGGGAGTGAAGGCGACCTGGGGCAGGGCGGCGCCGCTTTTCATGAGGAAGACATCGCCGTGCCGATGCTCCTGGGGAGGGACCTTATGGACGTTGACCAGCAGCCGGCCGTAGTCGTCCTCGTTGTGGGCCAGCAGCACCGAGCCGTCGGCGCTGGCGTCCTTCCCCACGGCAATGGTGAAACAGTCGAAGGGATCATCCGCAGCAGAGAGCCAGCCGGCCAGCAGGATGAAGATTATTGGAAATGCGATTTTTTTCATAAAATATAAATAGCATAATTGCCGTGATTTGACAAAACAAGACCCGAACGGGTTATATTTTTCTCTCCAGCACCGAGAAGATCTCGAAATGGTCGCTCTGGGGAAAATTGTCGATCAGGCGCAATTCCAGCAGCCCGAACCCGTAGTGGCCGAAGATACGCAGGTCGCGGGCGAAGGTGGCCGAATCGCAGGAATAGTAGATGACGGTCCCGGCGCCGGCGCCGGCCATGCCGGCGATCACCTGCGCCGACAGCCCGCCCCGGGGCGGATCGGCCACGTAAAGTTCGGCCCGCGGCAGCCCGGCGCGCAGCACGTCGGCCTGGACGGGGCGGACGTTTTCGATGCGGTTCAGGTCCAGGTTCACCCGCAAGGCGGCGACGTTGCCCGGGTCGTTCTCCACGGCCAGCACTTCGCCGCAGCTCGCCGCCAGGGGCAGGGTGAAAAAACCGCAGCCGCAGAAGAGGTCCACGGCCCTGGCGATCTTCCTTCCGCCCAGGTATCGCTGCAGCAGGCCCTGAAGCGGCTGCAGCTGGAAGAGGTTGGCCTGGATGAAATTGTCCGGGGCGACGCGATAAGCGAACGGCCCGATCTCGAAACGCACCGCCCGCCCGGGGCTGAACCATTTCTCCGCGTCGCCGGGCGTTTCCAGGCGGGCGGCGATCTCCCGGCCGTTGCTGACGACCTGCAGCTGGGCGTTCGCCGTCCCGGACAGCCCGGCGCGCCGCTCGAGGAAAAAACCCTCCACGATCTCCGGCAGCAGGAGGCAGCGGTCGATGGCGACCACCCGGTGCGATCCTTTCCTGAAAAACCCGGCCACGCCCTCGCGCACCTGGAATTCGCTCCGGCTGCGGTAGCGGAACGGTGGCGAGCCCTGGATCTCCGGGAGGCTTTGCCGCTCCATGCCGGCGATCTTTTTCAGGTTGGCCAGGAATATTTCCGTCTTGCAGCGCAGCTGCTCGCCGTAGCTCATGTGCTGCAGGTTGCAGCCGCCGCATTCGCGGTAATGGGGGCAGGGAGGCTCGACGCGCTGCGGCGACGCTGCCAGCACCCGCAGCAGCTGCCCCTGCCAGGCGGAGCGCAGCCGCCCGCTCACGGTGAATTCCACCGTTTCCCCGGCGACGACACCCGGGACGAACACGGTCCTGTCGCCGTCGCGGACGATGCCGGAACCGCCCTTGGCGATGGTGAGAACGTTGCCGATCATGGTTTTTTTTCGGTCAGGGCAAAAAAACGGGGCGCGCCTGAGGGCGCGCCCCGGCTGCGATGCACTTCTATTCGACGGCTATGGCGATCTTCTCGCTCATGAATTTCTTGATGTCGAGCAGGGTGATGGTCGCGTTCTGCCTGGTTTCGTCGTACTCGATCTTATAGTCGGTGTCCAGCTTGAAGTAGCTGGGATAAATGGTGATGTCCTTGATCTTGTTGAGCTGGAAGGCGCCGGCGGCCACGGCGATCTTGGGGTCGCCGCGCAGATCGAGCGACTTGTCGAACAGGGTGGTGTCGACCTTCTGCAGCTTGGTCGAACGCAGGAAGCCGCCCTTGATGATCCCTTTTTCGTTCAGGACCTTCCGGAGGTCGAGGGCGAAATAGACCGAGTTGAGGGCGGTCTGCATCTCCTGGTTCTGGTCGTTCAGCTCGCTCATCTTGCCCAGCATGCTTTGCTTTTCCTGGTTGAGCAGGTCGAGCTGGGAGATCAGCTCGGTGCGCCGGGTTTCCATTTCGTTGATATCGCTCTGCAGCTTGTCCTTCTCGGCGATGGCCTGGTCCTTGGCGTCGACCAGTTCCTTTTTCACCTTGCGCTGGATCTGGTTGGGCGAGATGGGGGCCGTGCCCTGGGTGATGAAGGTGCCGTATTCGTCTTCGGCGTAGAAGTTCCAGATCTTGAAGCCCGGGACGATCGGCTCGAACAGGGCGGTGCGCTCCACCAGCTCCATGGCCCGCGCCTTGTCCACGCCCTTCTCGTTGAGCAGGAAATTCATGGCGATCTGGTAATGGTTCTCGCCCTTCTCCACCATGTGCGGCTTGGGCAGCAGGGTCTCCAGTTCCTGGACCCGGGCGTTCAGGTTCTGGATGTCGCTGTTCTTGTCCAGGATGTCCTGGAGCAGCGATTTGATGGAGACGTCCTTCTCGTTCTTGATCTTGTCTTCCAGGACCTTCTTCTGCTCGGGCGACAGGTTCATGATGTTGACTTCGGGGAGTTCCTCGCCGGTTTTCTTCTTGTATTCGTTCAGGACGTTGAAAACTTCGTTCTGCTTTTCCTGGATGTTCGATTCCAGCTGCTGGATCTGCTGGACCGTCTCTTCCATCTGCTTCATCTTGGGCGACATTTTCGGGCCGGCGGGTCCTTTGAGGACGAAATACGCCAGCACGAGGATCACCAGCGCCAGGGCGCCGATGACGTAGTAGATCTTCTTTGATTTCTTTTCCGCCGCGCTGTCCGCGAACGGGACCTTGGGTTGCTCTTGGGCCATGGTTACCTCCTAGGGATACCCCTCATTTGCGATCCGGTAGCGTTTATTTTATCACAACAACCGCGGCGACACAATCCACGCGGCACTTGCCAAACGTCCGCCGGCGTCATATAATCCCTGTCTACAGGAGATGGCCATGACCCGCCAACAGGCATTGGAACTTGTCGAGCAGCACCTGAAGAACCGCAACCTGGTTAAGCACTGCCTGGCCGTCGAGGCTTGCATGAGGGAATTCGCCGCCCATTTCGGCCTGGACCCGGAACCGTGGGGGCTGGCCGGGCTGCTGCACGACCTGGACTACGAATACACCGTCGAAACCCCGGCCGAGCACACGGAAAGGACGGCCGAGATGCTGGCGGGGTACGCGCTCGACGGCGAGATCATCCATGCCATCAAGGCCCACAATATGCGCGTCGAACCGCTGTCGCCCATGGATCATTCCCTGCTGACCATCGACCCGGCCAGCGGCTTCATCATCGCCTGCGCCCTGATGCACCCCGACCGCAAGCTGCAGAGCCTGGACCTGCCGTTCCTGAAAAAACGCTTCAAGGAGAAATCCTTCGCCAAGGGGGCGTCGCGCGAGCAGATGGCGGGCTGCATCAAGCTGGGCATGGACGTGGACGCATTCCTTTCGTTGTGCCTGGCCGCCATGCAGAACATCGCTTCCGAACTCGGGCTGTGATGGACCGCCTGCTGACGCACGAGCTGACCAAGGTCTACAACCGGGTCCCGGTCGTCGACCGCATCAACCTGGAATTCGCCGCGGGCGAGGTCACCGCGCTGCTGGGGCGCAACGGCGCCGGCAAGACCACGACCTTCCTGATGATGGCCGGCATCGTCAAGCCCGACCACGGCAGCGTGGAGCTCAACGGCGAGAACGTCAACGGCATCCCCTCCTACGAGCGCTCGCAGAAGGGGCTGATCTATCTCCCTCAGCAGCATTCGGTGTTCATGAAGGCCACGGTGTTCGACAACCTCTACATGGTGCTGGAGCTCTATGTCCCGCCGGCCGCCGCCGAAAAGAAAGCGCTGGCGCTGCTGGGCGATTTCGGCCTGCAGGCCGTCAAGGAATCCAAGGCCTACCAGTTGTCGGGGGGCGAGAAGCGGCGCCTGGAGATCGCCCGCTCCATGATCATGGAGCCGCGTTTCCTCTTCCTGGACGAGCCCTTCACCGGCATCGACCCCATCACCATCCTCGACATCCAGAAGATCATCCTGAAGCTCAAGGCCCTGGGCATCGGCATCATCATCACCGACCACAACGTCAAGGATACCTTTTTCATCACCGACCTGGCCTACATCATCCACAAGGGCCATATCCTGAGCCACGGCACCCCGGCCCAAGTCGTCCGCGAGGAGCGGACGCGCCAGGTCTTCCTGGGCAAAGATTTCGAGTGGAACGGCTGAACGCCCCCGCCTACCTCGGACTGGACGCGGCCGCCTGGCGGCGCAAACGCGGTTTTTTCGCCGATCACCACAGCCCCTGCCGCCTTTGTCCGCGCCGCTGCGGCGCCGAGCGCGCCGCGGGAAAGCCCGGCGTCTGCCAGGCCGTCCGGGAGGCCAAGGTCGCCTCGTCCAACCTCCATCACGGCGAGGAGCCGCCCATCTCGGGAAGCCGCGGCTCGGGCACGGTCTTCTTCTCGGGATGCACGCTGAAGTGCCTTTTCTGCCAGAATTACCCGATCTCGCAGCTTTTCCACGGCGAATTCTACACCGTCGAGCAGCTGGCCGGCGTTTTCCTGTCGCTGCAGAAGCGCGGCGCCCACAACATCAACCTGGTGTCGCCGACGCCCTACCTGCACCACATCGTCTGCGCCCTGGAGATCGCCGCCGCCGGGGGGCTGGACATCCCCCTGGTCTACAACACCAGCGGCTACGAGCGCGCCCAGGTCGTGGCCGAACTGGCGGCCATCGTCGATATTTACCTGCCTGACCTGAAATACGGCCCCGCGGAGGAATCGCGGCGGCTGGGGCTGAAACTATCCGGAGTGGACGACTATCACGAAAACGCGGTCGCCGCCATCGGCGAAATGTTCCGCCAGGCCGGGCCGCTGCTCCTGGACGAGCGGGGCGTGGCCGTGCGCGGCACGGTGATCCGCCACCTGATCATCCCCGGGCATGCCGGCAATTCCCTGGACGTGCTGCGGACGATCGCCGCCAGCCCTTTCCGTTCCGCCTGGCTCAGCCTGATGAGCCAGTACTTCCCGGCCCATCGCGCCCCGGGCGTACCCCCGTTCGACCGCCGCCTGCGGCCCGACGAGTACCGCATGGTCAGGGACGAGGCCCTGGAGCTGGGCTTGGAGAACGGCTGGTTCCAGGACATGGACTGAAAAAGGAGATTTTCTAGTGATTTGTATTCCGGCCTTACGATCGGGTATAATCGGCCTTGCGCTCGCCGCGCAAAAGAGACTTGAAAAATGATCCTCGCCGCCAAATTCCTGCTGCTGGTCGTCCTGCTGATCCTGATGCTGCGCTGGAAGGTCGACCTCTCCCTGGCCGTTTTCATCATCACCCTGCTCACCGTCGCCCTGTTCGGGGTCAACCTGCTCGCTGCCGGGCGCGGCGCCTGGGCCGGGGTGAGCGACCGCGAGACGCTGGAGCTCTTCCTGATCATCGTCCTGGTGCAGTACGTCGGCGCCGTGCAGAAGAGCCGGCGCATGTACGACCGCCTGATCGACTCGCTGAACACCATGATCCGCGACAAGCGCCTGGTGGCCATGGTCTCGCCGGCGATCATCGGCTTCCTGCCCATGCCGGGCGGGGCGCTGCTCTCGGCGCCGCTGGTCCAGGTCTCCACCGACAAAATGAGGCTGAAGCCGGCCTTCAACGCCTTCCTGAACTTCTGGTTCCGCCACGACTGGGAGCTGATCTGGCCGCTCTACGCCGGGCTGCTCCTTTTCCAGAACATGTCGCGCATCCCCATGCGTCGCATCATCCTGTTCCAGCTGCCGTTTTCCCTCCTGCATATCGCCATGGGGCTGGTCGTCTCCTTCCTCTACTTCCGCCGCCATGGCATCCGCAGGGAGCATCCCGGCCCCAGCAACGGCCTCCATGCCACGCTGCGGGACTTCTTCGCCGGCACCTGGCCGATCCTGGCCGTGATCCTGCTGTTCTTCGTGAAATTGCCGCCGCTGCTGCCCCTGCCGCTGCACCTGGCGCTGCTGCTGGTCGCGGCCATATTGAGCATATGGAAAAAGGTCGGCGTGAAGGAGATCGGGGCCATCGTTTTCGGGAAGACCACCGTGCGCAGCCTGCTGGTCATCGCCGCGGTTATCATCTTCCAGCGCGTCCTGCAGGTCTCCTCGGCCTTCGACGCCCTCAAGACCATGGACATCTCCCTGGGGCTGGTCGTCTTTTTCATCTTCCTGGTCTCGTTCACGGTGGCTTTTCTCACCGGCGTGAACACGGCCTACATCGCCATCGCCTTCCCCGTGCTCCTGCCCCTGATCCAGCACCTGCCGAATTATTTCTATCTCTCCCTGTACATTTATGTCATCGGCTACGCCGGCATCCTGGTCTCGCCTCTCCATCTCTGCCTGGTGCTCACCAACGAGTATTTCGAGGCGCCGCTGCTGGAGGTCTATCGCTACATGGCCATCCCGATATTGCTGATGATGACCATCGCCACCGGGCTGGTGCTGATTCTTTAGCAAAACCGGCCCGAGGGTTTCCCCCGCAGGTTGACCGCCCCGGGAGAACGGTGCTATATTCCTCGCGTGGATTTATTGAGCAAACTTCTAAGCTACATCAACCTGGCCGGGGCGGTCCACGCCCTGATCCAGTCGCTGGTGCTGGCGTTAACCCGCCGGGGGAATCGCCTGGCCAATCGCTACATGGCCCTGTTCCTCCTGGCACTGGCGATCGGCATGGCCAGCGGCATGGTCGCGATCCTCGATCTCTATGACATCTGGCCGGCCCTGGCCATTCTAATGGGCCCCCTCATCCTGGCCTATAGCCCGTTGTTCTATCTTTATATCCGGGCGCTGACCGCCGCGGGTCGCCACCGGCTGCTTATGCCTGTCCTCCACGGCATCCCCTTTCTCATGGGCATGCTCGCGTACGGGGCCTATCTGGGCTCGTCCGCCTCGGGCCCCGCTACTGCCGGCGTCTACGGCTTTATTGTCCGCTTCCCCTGGCTTGTGGTCCTGATCCTGTCGGTCCTGCAAATGATCGCCTACGTCGTTGCCGTCGTCCGTCTCCTGCGCGGGCATTCCGCGAGGATCAAGGCGGCCTATTCAACGATCGACCGCGTCAACCTCGGCTGGCTGCGACGGCGCCTGGCCGTTTACGCCGCCATCTGGGGCGTCGGCCTGGGGCTGCTCGCCGCCGTCAGGTGGGAAGCCCGGGCGGTCGGCCTGGTCGGCCAGTTCGTTTTCTTTCTCATCGCCCTGAATACGTTCGCGACCGGCTACCGGGCCATGCTTCAGCCCGAGATCAATTACGGTCCCAGCGAAGCCGATCCGGGCCGGCGCTACGACCGTTCATCGCTGACCCCGGAGAACGCCGCGCTCTACGAAACGCGACTGCGCGAAAAAATGGAGCGCGAGAAACCCTTCCTCGATCCCGAGCTCACCCTGCCCAAGCTGGCCCAAGCCCTGGACATCCCGGTCAGCCACCTCTCCCAGGTGATCAACGAACGGCTCGGCCGGATTTTTTTTGAGTTCATCAATGGCTACCGGGTCGATGCCGCCAAGCAACGGCTGGTTCGGCAGGCTGCGGGGCAACAAAAATTGGTCACCGTCGCTTTCGAGTGTGGATTCAACTCCCTGGCCACGTTCAACCGCGTTTTTAAGGAATTGGTCGGCCGGACGCCATCGGAATACAGAAGGAATCCGACCTCTTCGTAACTAATTCCTCAGTTCCCGCAATCCATGGCAACGCGAATCGTTCCTCATCGTATACGCTGAGCAGAAACCGGCCTCATTTCGCCTTACTATAGTTGCAGATGGGCGAGATTCCATCACGATCCATTAGGAGGATATCATGATCGAGCGTATTAGCTCCGTCAAAAAATTAGTCGCCATGTTTTGCCTGATCTC
>Ga0315276_10002040_pt1 | contig 18351 bp, 16 predicted proteins | sample YL17G05_0_MG_FD_204542 | JGI IMG/M metagenome (GOLD analysis project Ga0315276, IMG submission 204542) | Sediment microbial communities from Yellowstone Lake, YNP, Wyoming, USA - YL17G05_0 | ecosystem: Environmental > Aquatic > Freshwater > Lake > Sediment | place: USA: Wyoming | collected... | reverse complement strand
TAGTTGCGACGAGAACCACGACTGCGACGAGAACCGCGACTGCGACGAGAACCACGACCGCGACGAGAACCGCGACCACGACGAGAAGTTTTGCTGTGAGATGCCATTATATTGTTATATATAGACGAAAGAAAAAAAATATTTTATATTTTTTAAAAATAAGATATTTTAATTTTTTATTTAATTAATATTTAATTAATTTGAGCGACTAGTGCGTCCGCGACGACTAGTGCGTCCGCGACGACTAGTGCGACGAGAACCGCGACGAGAACCGCGACGACGACTACGACGAGAACCGCCTGCCATACTACTACCACATTTTGCCATTTTATTAATTGTTATATATACTATAAAGAAAAAATTATTAAATATTATAATAATGAATGTTAATTTGGTTATATTTTCCTAAATAAAACAATTAAATCATGATCACCAAATTGTGTCACTGTGCCAATACATTCCATCTCCTTTTTTAATATTGTAAATACTTTTGAATAATCGCAAACGCGAAAGAGGGCAATTTGCCCTATATTTGTCTAAAGGATGCGGATTAATTTTTAATTCAATATCAATGGAATCTTTTGAAACATAAGACCGCCACTGATACGTAATATACATGAAGAGTGTTTCAAAAGAAAGTTTTTTAATTGGAATAATATAGTCGTTGTTTATTTGATAGTCTCTTAAATATTCTTCTATTATTGCTAAACCGCTGATATCCGCTAAATTCTCTCCAACAGATAAAGACCCGTCCATTTTTATTCCATCGCGCGCAGCAAATGTTTCATACTGTCGAATCACATCCTTCACTTTTGAATCAAACACTTTACGGTCATGCGGAGTCCACCAGTTGAATAAGTTGCCCTTGTAATCATACATGCTGCCTAAATCGTCAAGCGAGTGCGATAATTCATGTCCAATTGTATAACCAATGTACGCTAAATTATATTCAATGCCTCTTTCATCTCCGTCTAGAAACGGTTTTTGAAGATAAGCAAGAGGCAAATAAATATTATTTTTTGTTGGGTCATAAAATGCATTCACAATGTAGGCTTGATTTCCTGCTAAACTAAAGGTTACGCTCCAGTCTACTAAAGGCAAATCAATGTATTGTTTCCCTTCTGATTCAATGAGAATTTTTAGTCGCCATTCATTACACGCGCATATGTTACCCCATGCATCGTTTGCTTTATATTCAATGTCGGGGTCAGGCACTAAATATGGAGGGTGTGCCATGTCAACGCGTATGTGTTTTAATTTAAGAATTGCGTATTTTTTTGTTTTTGGACTCATCCATTTATTTCTCTCTATTTTTCGCATAAACACAGTTTTCAAATCATATGCCAAACTACTCGCCCATTTGATGTATGCCCCATTTGCATATTTAGAAATATACTGTTCTGTTAAAAAGGTGTTGAAACAGTATGATAGGCCAAAGATGGGATATATTGCTTGCGGCCAAATGACATCCTGCCCTTTCACTGTTTTTCCAAAATAATTATAATATATTACTCTCCATGAATTATGAAAGCGCATCAGCTGTTTGAAATAACAATAGTATATGTACGTTTTCCATTTTTTTGAATTCCAGTTTTCATGAATAATGCCTACAATTTTTGACAAGTAATTCAAATTGTCTGTTATGAAAAAGGAAGGAGTTGATTTAAAACCAAGTCCTTTTGTGATTTCTGCCCAGTGAATTTGATATTTATTGGTTGCTTCACTTGCAGTCACAATGTTGTATCCGTCATCAGCTTCTTTTATTTTTGAATCGTACGAATTCATTGCATCCAGCATTTGTTTTTCAACATCAATCACGTCTTGAGACTTGTATTCATTGTCTTTTCCAAATGCAAGTGCGAACATGTGAGTTACAAAGTCATTAAAATTTTTATTGAATTTTTTTTTATACTCATCATTTTTATCGTCGTCATCATACAGTTCATCGTTGTAATAAGACAATTGTGGCGAATTTATATGACACCTATTTATTTGAGAATCTTTATCATCTGTTATAATTGAAAATGATAATGGACAAAATGATGACACAATTTCGTTCTTATTCATGTATATCAACAAATCAAAACAAGTCCCTGTTTCAAAAATCTTATCCAGTTCCTTTTTTATATTTATCCAATGGGTTTCACAAGTTGACTCATCCAAGTGTAAAAATGATTCATAAACATTGCGTATCATCTTGGATTTATGGTCTGAATGTTCAAAAGTGTAACCCTTTACAATATCAATAAGTTGATAATAAACCTTCTCTTGCAACATTCGAAAACTGTCAATTCGCGTATAGTATTTATCTGTGCGTTTGCTCTTCATTTTTTTCAACCACTCATAGTTGACATATGTGTAAAAGTCATCTTTTGGATTTACCGACGTTGGCGCCAAAGGCTTGTCAAACACGCGAATAAGTTCTTTTCCAACAGATGCCGAGTTTTTTGCACGTAATTCTTTACCTGATTTTGTGCTACTCTTTAAATAATGTTCAAAATTTTCTTCAAATGAATTATTTACAGTAATGCAACCGACGTCATCTTTGATAATAAGTTTTTTAATTCTTTCTACGTATGCTCTATTTCGATCATGTGAATTTTTAACTTCTCTTTTATTTTTATGTGTTTTGTTTTTCATTAAAATGTAGTAAAAATGATATGATATAATTGCATTATATTATATATTTATTTTTTACAATTAAAATTGGGTGGTTCTTCTTATTGTGCATCTCTCTAAATTTTTGTAATAAATCTATAAAATACCTCGCCATATGTCATTCCTCTTTGTATAAAATAAAGACGTTTTGATTCATCTGAACATAAATCAAACCAGTTGGTGTAATCGTTTGTTTCACTAACGCAAGTTACTTCATTTAAAATTTTAGTAATGGATTCTTCGTTATCTATTTTACGTATCATTTGTTTTATGCACATTTTTAAAAAATCTACTAGATTCGAGTCGTTGCTAATTGTATCATTGTATTTTTCCCAAATGTTTCTAAATCCGAGTATTTCATTCGGGTCGCATTTTTGGTCTTGAATGCAAGTGTTGACTGGATAATTCGACATGACTCCGCCGTCAATATAACAGTCAACACAAGGATTTTCGCCATTATTGTCACACGACTCCATGATTTTAGGAGAAAATATAACTGGAAATGCACAACTCATCTTAATTGCATCCATTACCTTTAAATTTGGATATGTTTTATAACTTATATTTATCAGCCTGAATTTATTCAACTCGACAGACATTACATGAATTTCTTTTTTATTGTATTCATACAATTCGCTCATAGTTGTATTCAATGTTAAATCTTTTGATAATAATAATGGTTTCATAATAATGTCAAAAAACTCTTCATGAATGATTCCTTTATTCGTGTAAATATTTAAAACGTCGTCAAATGTGGTATTTAATGGCAGCACATTATTCCACGGGCACTTGACAATATAATCATCTATCGTTTCCCAAGTGTGTTTTAATGATAAAATAATTCCAATCACTGCGCCGATGGATGTTCCATAAATTGATTGAATATTGTCAATATTCCAAAACTTATTTTTTTCGAGGTATTTTGCAGCGCCATATGAGAGCAAACCTGTTGGACCGCCTCCGCTAATAACCAAATGTTTTATGACCATTTTCTATATATTACTTTTTTACTTGTTTATTTATGCGCACATGAATATATACAATGTACGTTTTTATATTTTAATATTTTTATGTAATAATAGTATAATTTTGAAATATTATATTATTATTATTATTATATAAAAAATGGATAACTTATTTTATTCTCGTGAAGAAGATGAAGATGTTGAAAACGTGCGAAAAATAAATTTAGATGAGTTGTACGACACAAAAAAAGAAAAGGATTTACAAAAATTGCAGGTTTTCAACCGCATTCTTAATAGAATTCACACAAAAATTAAAATGACTTCAAGACAAAAAATAAATAGTAATTTTTGCTGGTATGTTGTTCCCGAAGTTATGCTTGGAATAGTCAACTATGACCGCGTCATGTGCATTTCATACATTGTTGCAAAGTTGGAAGAAAATGATTTTCAAGTTAGATACACTCATCCGAATCTTATTTTTATCAGTTGGGGGCATTATATTCCGACATATGTTCGCACTGAATTCAAAAAAAAAACAGGAATATCCATCGACGAACACGGAAATAAGAAAGAAGAGGGTAATGACAACAGCGAAGAAGGAGGTGGTGGCGGAGGAGGAGGAATTCGACTCATTACAAATTCAGGAGGAGACAATGCAAATATTGACCACACTTTATTGAATCGAAACAAAACATCTGCGGCATCAACCACTAATCCAAATTTGGTTAAAAAGGAATACAAACCAATTAATAGTTATAAGCCGACAGGAAATTTGGTTTACAGTAATGACTTTCTTAAAAAAATAGATGACCGAATGAACAATTAAATTATAAAACCTTTTCCAGCTGCTTGTTGAATTGTGTTATAATTAACGTCACAGCCATTATGAGATAATGAATATGGGAACGGTCTTGCACACGGCGGTGTAGGTAAATCGGTATTCCTAGCAACGCCTCCCGTTGTAATGTACTGTCCCTGAGTGGTATACCCTCCAACAAATTTAGTTACAGGTTTGTAATACATGTACTTCTTCCCACCTATATGATAAAATTTTCCTTCTAAACATTTACAACCTGGATCATCAGCAACCGTAGTGTTTGCACTTTTATTTGCTTCAAATTTACACGCCCCGTATTTCCAACTCAGCGATTCTATATATTGAGACTGTGTATCGGTAATTCTGTAGCTGTTATCATCATCTTTCACCCATGTGTTTGGATAGGCTCCGTGAAGTATTCCCAAATATTTTTCATCAAGCATTCCCTTTGTGTTTTTAACGGATTTTTTAACAATGGATGGATTGTTAGTGCAACAGTCTCCGGAATTTGCAATGTATTGCGGATATGTTCCACAGCATCCCCCCCATCCAACCGGCGCATTTCCTCTAAACGGCGTGCGTGTTACATTGCTAACCATGCGAAATCTGCCCACCCCGCCAATGTTTCGAAGACAGCCGTTCAATGAAAATCCGTCATGTCCTTTTCCAGAAATAACATCGACACGAGGATTGCCTCCTCGAAATGTTTTTTTTTTCAATGTTGCAATTGACATTATTTTTACTTGTATCTATATATGTTATGTTATATAAATTATATTATATATTTCTTTTTTATAATATATTAAAAAATAAATATTAAACAAAATATTATAAATAAATAAATATTAAACAAAATATTATAAATAAATAAATATTAAACAAATATTATAAATAAATAAATATCAAACAAATATTATAAATAAATAAATATTAAACAAAATGAAAAAACAGCACAGTGATGAAGAAATGCGCGTAAAGAAACGAAATGGCTCTTTTGAGAATATTGCTTTCGATAAAATCCTCAATCGTGTAAAAAATCTTGGAAAATCAGCAAATATTACTTCAATAAATTATGCATCTTTAATTATCAAAGTGATTGACCAGTTGTACGATGGCATTCCAACAACTAAAATCGATGAACTAACTGCAGAACAGTGCGCTGCATTGTCCACACAACATCCCGACTATATTACGCTGGCTAGTTACATTGCAACATCAAATAATCATAAAAACACAGATGCTTTATTTTACAAGGTTATGACAAAACTCTACAAAAATAAAGACAATCAAAAACGTAGCTCTCCTCTTATTTCAGAAACAACCATGTCGGTAATTACTAAATACAAGGACGAACTTGAAAATATGGTTGTCCATCAGAGAGATTTTTTGATTGAATATTTTGGATATAAAACGCTAGAATATTCGTATTTATTAAAAATAAATGGACAAGTAGTCGAGCGCCCTCAATACATGTGGTTGCGCGTTTCGGTCGGCATGCATGGAGACAATATTGAAAAAATAAAAGAAACATATGATTTAATGTCTCAAAAATATTTCACTCATGCAACTCCTACTCTTTTCAATTCTGGAACACTTCGTCCTCAACTAAGTTCGTGTTATTTAATAGCAATGGAAGATGATAGTTTGGGCGGCATATTCAACACGCTTTCAGATTGTGCGCATATTTCTAAATGGGCTGGAGGAATTGGACTTCATATTCACAATATCCGAGCTAGAGGAAGTTTAATTCGAGGAACAAATGGCGCATCTACAGGAATAGTTCCAATGTTGCGAGTATTTAATAGCACTGCGAGGTATGTTGATCAGGGCGGACGCCGAAACGGAAGTTTTGCAATTTATTTGGAACCGTGGCATGCAGACATTCGCGATTTTTTAGAATTGAAAAAAAATCATGGCGATGAAGAAGTAAAAGCGAGAGACTTATTTTATGCTCTGTGGATTCCCGATTTATTTATGAAAAAAATAAAAGAAAATGAAGACTGGTGTTTATTTTGCCCTGACGAGTGTCCAGGACTATCTGACGTTTATGGAGATGCTTTTGAAACCCTTTATCACAAGTATGAATCAGAAGGACGAGAGAAGTGTAAATTGAAAGCGCGAGATTTATGGTTCAAAGTATTAGACAGTCAAATGGAAACAGGTACACCGTATTTATTGTATAAAGACGCTTGCAATAAAAAATCAAATCAACAAAATATTGGAACCATTAAAAGTTCAAATTTATGCACAGAAATTGTTCAATATTCCGACGATAAAGAAACGGCAGTTTGTAATTTGGCAAGCATTGCGCTGAATAAATTTGTCACAGCAAATAAAACGTTTGATTACGACCTCCTGCATTCTGTCGCAAAAGTTGTTACATATAATTTGAATCAGGTAATTGACGTGAATTATTATCCAACAGAAAAAACGCGAACCAGTAACATGCGCCATCGCCCAATTGGAATAGGCGTGCAAGGACTTGCCGACACATTTATGATGATGGATTTCGCGTTCAACAGCTCTGAAGCCAAACAATTAAATACAAATATTTTTGAAACTATTTATCATGCCGCGTTAGAAACGTCGGTTGAACTTTCCAAGCTGCACGGACCATACGACTCATTCAAAGGATCGCCTGCTTCAAAGGGTATATTGCAATTTGACATGTGGAATGTTGAACCAGGTAATTCTCGTTATAACTGGACCGAAATGAAAGCATCGATTGTAAAATATGGAATTCGAAATTCGCTGTTACTCGCACCCATGCCGACGGCAAGCACCTCACAAATCTTGGGAAATAATGAAGCATTTGAACCAATCACTAGTAACATTTATACGCGCCGTACTTTGGCGGGAGAGTTTATTGTTATAAATAAGTATTTGATGCGCGAACTAATTGACATGGGACTTTGGACAGATGCGCTAAAAAATAATATAATTGCAAATCGCGGCAGCGTGCAGCATCTTACCAATTTAAGCGAGCACATGCGTAATAAATATAAAACAGTTTGGGAAATGCCAATGAAAGATTTAATTGACATGTCGGCTGACAGAGCAGCTTTTATTTGCCAAAGCCAGAGCTTGAATTTGTGGATGGAAGAACCGAGTTACGGACCATTAACATCGATGCATTTTTACGCTTGGACAAAGGGTCTTAAAACGGGACTTTATTACTTACGAAGAAAACCAAAACACCAGGCACAGCAATTTACGATTGAACCAGAAAAAATACAAAATGGCACAACAACCGCAACCCATTCTGATAAAGAAGATTTTGAAATGTGTACAATGTGTTCTTCATAATAGTTTTAATTTTTGAACTGAATGTTAAAAATTTAAAAGTAAAATTCCATTTTTTTTAATAAAAATATTTAGAAATATATAAAATAAAATATTTGTTTAGATTATAATAATATATAAATGAATTCAAGGTTGAATAAAGAAGAGGAGTTGAAAGAGCTTATCAACATTTCGACAAAATGTATCGGTTGTGTTCAACATATTCTCGACCACTTACATAAAATGTTGAATGATGAAAAATCTCTTTCTGCTGCTGCGTTAGAAGAAGCTCCTGCGTTAGAAGAACCTCCTGCGTTAGAAGAAGCTCCTGCGTTAGAAGAAGCTCCTGCGTTAGAAGAAGCTCCTGCGTTAGAAGAAGCTCCTGCGTTAGAAGAAGCTCCTGCGTTAGAAGAAGCTCCTGCGTTAGAAGAAGCTCCTGCTCCTGTAGAAGAAGCTGCTGCTCCTGTAGAAGAAGCTGTAGTAGAAGAAGCTCCTGCTCCTGTTGAAGAAGCTCCTGCTCCTGTTGAAGAAGCCGTAGTAGAAGAAGCTCCCGTAGTAGAAGCTCCTGTAGTTGAAGAAGCTCCTGTAGTTGAAGAAGCTCCTGTAGAAGAAGCTGTAGTAGCGGCTCCTGTAGAAGAAGCTCCTGCTCCTGTAGAAGAAGCTGTAGTAGCGGCTCCTGTAGAAGAAGCTCCTGCTCCTGTAGAAGAAGCTGTAGTAGCGGCTCCTGTAGAAGAAGCTCCTGCTCCTGTAGAAGAAGCGGCTGTATTAGAAGAAGCTGTAGAAGCGGCTGTAGAAGAAGCTCCTGCTCCTGTAGAAGAAGCTGCTCCTGTAGAAGAAGCTGCTGCTGTAGAAGAAGCTGCTGCTGTAGAAGAAGCTGCTGCTGTTGAAGAAGCTGCTGCTGTATTAGAAGAAGCTCCTGTAGAAGAAGCTCCTGCTCCTGTTGAAGAAGCTGTAGTAGAAGAAGCTGCTGCTGTTGAAGAAGCTGCTGTATTAGAAGAAGCTGCTGCTGTATTAGAAGAAGCTCCTGCTCCTGTAGAAGAAGCTCCTGCTCCTGTAGAAGAAGCTCCTGCTCCTGTAGAAGAAGCTCCTGTAGAAGAAGCGGCTGTATTAGAAGAAGCTCCTGCAGAAGAAGCTGCTGCTGTTGAAGAAGCTGCTGCTCCTGTTGAAGAAGCTGCCGTATCAGAAGAAGCTCCTGCTCCTGTTGAAGAAGCTCCTGCTCCTGTTGAAGAAGCTCCTGTAATAGAAGAAGCTCCTGTAGAAGAAGCTGCTGCTGCTCCTGTAGAAGAAGCTCCTGTAGTAGAAGAAGCTCCTGCAGAAGAAGCTGCTGCTGTTGAAGAAGCTGCTGCTCCTGTAGAAGAAGCTGCCGTATCAGAAGAAGCTCCTGCTCCTGAAGAAGCTGCCGTATCAGAAGAAGTTCCTGCTCCTGTAGAAGAAGCTCCTGCTCCTGTAGAAGAAGCTGCTCCTGTAGAAGAAGTTCCTGTTCCTGTAGAAGAAGTTCCTGCTCCTACCGTTCCCGTAGAAGAAGAAGCGTCTTGCCCTTTGGTTGAAAATGCCATCTGGTGCTAATTTTTTTTTAATGAAGCTCTGCACATGGGGCATGTTGTCTTCTTCTGTATGACCCATTTCGCCAAACATTTCGAGTGGAAAATATGAGCGCATTTTGTTTTTACCACTTCTTTTTCTTTGTCTTCTTTTTCTTTGTCTTCTTCTTCTTTGTCTTCTTCTTCTTGTTCAGCATTCAAACATTTTAAACATATTGAACAACAAGTGTTGCCATCACCGTCACCATGACAATGCTGAGAAGATGCTTGAGCTTGAGACGGTAATAAAACCACGTGGTATTCAACGTCAATATTGAACCTTTTAAATGTTGACAAAGCTGAAGCAACACTTTCGATTGCTACGACGGGTTCAACAGCTTCTGCTGCCGCTGCTGCCGCTTGACCCCCATGACTGTAAATATAGTTGTTGTTCAAATGGTTTATGTAAATATTATGAATCAAATCAATATTTTCTCTTTCCGCTCTGTTCCTCACCAAGATGTTTAACATATTATAATCATTGTAATCATTAATTATATTGCGACTGTTGATTCTATTGTGATTGATATAGTCGAGTAAAAATTCTCGATTTGACACTGGCTCCATTTTTCCCGCAATCAATGAAATGGTTGTTTATTAGATGAAATAATAAGCAATTCATAATTCAATTTAATAAATAAAAAATAATAAATAATAATAAAAAATAATAAATAATAATAAATAATTCAAAGAAGTTTATAATAAATGTATTTATGCACAGTTTTCTCTGTACATTCTTCGAAACTGCCTGCTATCTATAGATAAATCTTGATTGTGCGCCAATTTGCAATAACAACGAAGACAAATCAAAACGTCAACTTTGGAATTGTGCGCGTTATTAGGAATCTTCTTAAACAAATGGTTATGCAGTTCCAAAAGCGTCGGATATTTAAAATAGACTGTTCCATCATCGCGTAATTTTTCGATTTTGCATATTTCAACAGACTTTAGCATTGTACAAAATTCATTTTTGAACTGAAACTGCACATACGAATTGTCACCAGAATCAAAACCCTTGTTACGAATCGCCTCAACAATGAGAAGTCGCTTGTCGAATGAAATATTGTGACCAACACAGCGCTCGCACGAGTTCAATGCGCGCTTGAACGCAAGCAGCGCATCAACTATTGGCACACCGCGCTCGGAAATAACATCTCTAGATATTCCGTGTATTTCAACACTTTTAGGAGTTAGACAAACGCTTTCATCAATTGTTATAATTTCATCGTATTCTTCAACTATTTCACCCGCTTCATCATCGTACACCATGAAACTCAATTGAACAATGTGAGGCCACTTTGATGTTTCATAAATAGACGTATTCCATTTTTCGGGCAGTCCTGTGGTTTCTGTGTCAAAGCAAATTACGCGCATTGCAGTAATTGTTGTAATTGATTGTACACACTTGTCTGTAAATAAATTATCAATTTTTTATAAAGTTTCAAAAGTGAAATTTTATAAATAAATTAAATCAAATGAATAAAATACTGTAAAAAAATATTAAATAATAATTAAATATTTTTTTACAATAGATATTTATATTTATATATATATATTTATATACGTCATATTATATAATCTTTCATAATGAACCTTGATAAAATTCATATATTTATAATATTACTGCTGGCGCTGATATGTTCTTCGTGTTTAGGAAGTTTTATGCGCGAAGGTTATGAAAATGATGTTAAAACTAATGTAAACTCAGACCCTTCATCCAAAGTGTTGACTGCACGAAGAGGAGGAAAAGACACATATAAAAATTATAACGAGTTTAATGATGATTTACATAGAGACACTGTGGCATATTCTAATTCAAAACTTTCCAAAAATAAAAAAATAGAAGGTTACCATGATGATGATGAAGAAGATAATAATCTTAATAGTTATGGAAATTTGAATAAATATCCAAATGTTGTAATGAATAACATGTTGACAGCTGGTAAAAAGAGGTTCAAAAACATTTCAGGTTCTCAAATAGCACCAGGAAGTGAACACTTGTACATGTTAAAATCTGAAATTGTTCCTCCTGTATGTCCCGCGTGCCCTGCCGTAACAACTTGTCCGACAGAAAAAAAATGCCCGCCGTGCCCACCGTGCGCAAGGTGTCCGGAACCAGCATTTGAATGTAAAAAGGTCCCAAATTATTCTGGACAAAATGATTCATATTTACCACAGCCTGTAATGTCTGACTTCAGTCAGTTTGGATTATAATTGTGAGTTGTCACATTGCAACGATTGTATTTGCCCTCTGCACATTGGACATTCGGGCTTTTCCAACCTTGTGTAACATTCAGGACATATTATTTTATGTCCACACGGATTTATTTTCAAAGTTGACTTATTTTTAAAACACAAGATGCATTGTTCTTCTTCAATATTTGTCTCAATACTTCTTGCTCCAAACGGAAGTGGTAACTTGTTATTGGCGCTGCCGTGTGAGTGTGGCTGATGTAAAAATGCCGCAAAATCTTGATAATTTGGTCCGTATGGGTCTAGTGGTGGTGGTGCCACTGGTGGTGTTGGTGCCGATATAATAAAATCACCAACATCAGTCATTCGCCGATAATAACCCAAGTAACCAGACCGAGCAGATTCGTTATCACAAATTCTCACTCGTGTTGCTCGACTATCATTTCTTTCGTAATACACGCTTCCATTTTCATTTCTTGAAATTTTGAATACAATATTTGGAGGCAACCCGTCGAGCTCGATTGTGGTAACCTCTCTGTAGTTGCTCGTTTGAAAAACCAAATGAGATGAATACCGAGTAGCGTAGTATTTAATTGGCGCACGATTCGGGTCGTAAATAAAGTCGCGATATGCCCATGCTTGATAATCTCTCGCTTTCACCCAGTTTGAATTTGGAAGGTCTGTTAAAAAAACCTTGACATCATCCATATCTATAATTGGAACTGGAATTGAAAGGCGAACACCTTGATCGTGCAATGCATACGTTGGATTATAATGATTATTATCATCTCTATATATTTTTACACCATCTTGACTGTGCGGTAATTCTGGATGATATGTCGGTTTATTTTTGTATTGCGTATATACCATTTTCAAATTTCGCATTTCTTCCATTTCATCTGTCGCCGGAATCCAATTTGAATTTATTTTGATTTGGATATTTCTTTGTTGTCGTTCGTGGTTCATTTTATATAACGGTCTATTATTTTAATTCCACATGATGTATTTAATACATGTTTAAATATTATATTTAAAATAAATAATATAATATTATAATATTGATAACTATTAAAATAAATATTATATAAAAAAATAAAATGTCATTTACTCGTTTTCATGATGACCCTTGCAGAATAAACAAGCAGCTGCAAGAATCGACTGATCCTGGACGATACATGTTGAATATGCCGGGTAACGGAGATAAACCTTATTATATTGAAGACCCGTGCATTCGAATTCAGGGATGGGGTGCAAATTTAAGAACAAATACAATTAATTTAGAAAGTAATTTAATGGGATTAAATCAGCCTCTCTCGAGAGATTGCCTCCAAAACAATTATTTAAAAACAGCCGTTGATAGCAGTCCGATTTCATATCCATCTGCACAGCCGTCGTTTGTTGAACAATCTCGCGTTACTCACCCTGCATGGACATATCGTGATTTAGAACAAACCAACTGGTATTATCCTCAGCTCAATCCTCAGGAAAATGTGTGTTTCCCATTTCAAAATAATCTTAGCACGCGCATTCTGGAAAAAAATAATTATGTAACGAAGATTCCGTGTTTACCATTTCTCAAATAATTGACACTCGATAAAATGATTTAATAAAACATATTAAATGATTAATGCTTAATAATTACAAGTACAAGTACCAAATACCGACAACATTATGCCGCGACTTATTTTCCACATCGAAGAATATGATAACTGGTCATTTTTTATTGGACACCATGAACGCAGTTTCAGAGTTTTTGGGAAACAACAAATAAATCCACAGACAATATTTAATTCAAAATTTTATAATATTCATGAATTGGTAGATTATTTAGAAGAAGTGATGAATTTTCAACCAAATAAAACGAATTTTCGAATTTCTTTATTTTGTTATAATTTAACAGGAGCTGATGCCAATGATGCAATTCATTATGAAAGTAACGCAACATATACAGAGTTGGAAAGATATTCACTTCAACGAAGAGGAGAAGTAGTCAAGTATAATGATGTAGAATTGACAACATATAGATGTTTAAAGTATTTGAATTTTGTTGGAAATGACACTTATGTTACAGATAAATAAAAAAAACTACTATCAACTATTATCAACTATTTATATTTATTTATTTTATTTAAAATAGAAATAAGAAATAAAATAATAGAGTAAAATTATATTACATATATATAGTAAATAAATATATAATATAAAAAAATATCATAAAAATGGAATTAGCAATCCCAATTGTTGCATTAGGAGGAATGTATTTAGTATCAAATCAAAATAAAAAAAATGATGCAGGTTCGATCAAAAGTTTAAAGGAGTCGTTTATCACTTCCAATAATCCGAATAACCGCGCAAATAACCCAAACGTGCTTCCAAATACGAATATTCCCACGACAAATTATCCGGTAATGTTGCCGGACACCGGCTCAAATGTGAATGCATATTCTTTTCCGAATGCAGTTACTGATAAATTTTACAACGCAAGCGTAGGCAAACAAGTGTTGAAAAATCCAACCCAGTTTGGAAATTCATATAACCCAAATACCAACCCAACAAAAAATCCAGGATTTACCAGCCCGAACACTGTGTATTCGCTAACAGGAGAACCCATCAACCAGAATAAGTTTGAGCATAACAACATGGTTCCGTTCTTCGGTGCAAAAATTAGAGGAAGAACTGTTGACGCGAATGCGACCGAGTCAGTTCTTGACACGTTTTCCGGTGCCGGTTCTCAGAAAATACGCAAGGAAGAACGCGCTCCCCTATTTGCTCCTCAAAATGACATTAATTATGTAAACGGAATGCCTAGCGTTAGTGATTTTATACAGTCTCGTGTCATGCCGGGAAATAAAATGGCGAATGTCAAGCCGTGGGAAGAAATCCATGTGGGACCAGGATTAGATCAGGGATACACGGCAAAAGGCAGCGATGGGTTCAATTCGGGAATGGAAGCGCGCGATAAATGGGTTGACCGCAATGTTGACCAGCTCCGCACCACAAATAATCCCAAAATAACTTTTGGTCTTGAATCACACGAAGGTCCAGCTTATAACTGGAATAATTTAAGCGCACCAACTCCAGAAACGTATGGAAAGGTGGAGAAATATTTACCGGATAAATTCTACTTGAATACATCGGACCGCTGGTTAACCACCACCGGTCTTGAAAAGGCGCAAACGGCTCGCGCAAAAGAAGTTTACAAGCCACAATCGCGTGTGTGCACGACATCTGAATATTATGGCCCGGATTCAAACGTTATGGGCACAAACACGTACGCGCCTAAAAATTATGAAGAGGCGAAACGACTGGAATATGGCGAAAACACACATGTCACGAATATTCATACTGGTGGTAAAAATTTCACTCCTAGCGAAAATGACTACGGTCGCGACGGATACAAGCTTTTACCAAACAATCGCAATACCACAAAGAATTTTGAAGGCGGAATTATCTATGGCGCTCTGCGCGCCGTCGTTGCACCGGTGCTTGACATTCTGCGACCATCTCGCAAAGAAAATGCAATTGGAAACATTCGTTTGTACGGTCAGGTTCAACCGGCGTCTGGTTCTTCTGGCATTGTTTACAACCCCGCAAGTCGCGCACCCACAACCATCAAAGAAACAACGGAAGGACTTATCGGATTCGATCACTTGAACGTGGACGCGCAAACTGCTGGAAGCGGTTATTTAGTTAATCCGCAACAAGCCACGTTTAACCAGCGTGACACGACAAATGTGCAATATATGGGTGCAAGCGGAGGTGCGACAAATCAGGGTGTCGGAGTTTACGAGGCGCAACGCAATCAACGCAATAATGTGAATAAAATGTCAACAAACTTTACACCTGGTGGAAATATTAGTTTATTCAACCCGACTGAGAATATTTGCACAAAACGAACCAACGATAACTGTGACCTCTGGGTCCCCAATCCTGTTTTTATAAATTCAAACCCACCAGGTGTTCAAACGTATGGCAAAATTGAGAAATATCCGCAGTCGTATCAAGAATCTGTAAACTGTGCGCGCATTCAGCCAGACATTCTAGACGCATTTCGGAAGAACCCATACACGCAAAGTTTGCACAGTTACCTTTTTCCTTGAACACCAACGTTTATTTGAGTAAATGTATTAGTTCTACATGATTTATTTGTACTTTTTTAATATTATTTTATTATCTATAGTTTTTATATCACCGTACTATAAATAATAATATTCATAAATACTAATAATAGTCAATATGAAATTAGATTTTGATATTAAACTAGGAAAGTTTGCATTATTTAGCATTCTCGTGATTGTTATATTATACGGGTCTTATTATAGTTTATTCGGAATTCGAGAGGGGTTTGAACCAGGCACATGTCCAAAGGGGTGTTGGGGACATAAAATCAAAACGGATGGGAATTGTAAAAGATATAATGTAGAAGACGGATATAATACTTTTTATGTCAAGATTAATCCAATTGCTAAACCGATATCACTTGTTATACCACCCGGAGTTTATACGGGTGAGTCGCTTGCAGCCAAAATGCAAACATTAATTTTAGGTATTGATAACCTGGCTACAAAGAGATTTACATGCAAGTATCTCAACCAACAAATGGAATTTAATTTGAATAATAGTCAAAGTATACAGACAACAGTAACCATCATGTTTGTTCTTGACGCACCATTCAATAAAACTCCATTGGAAAGTTTATTTAAAACGAAACAAATTGTTCTGAAAGGAAACACGCCTAAATTTACCGAGCTTAATTTAACTAATACATTTTTTCCAGAATCATTCACAACACCAACGTTTATTTGTCCGAAAAGATGCATAAGCGGAATTACAATAGATACAGCCTATTGTCAATATGATAGAGACTGTTCGGCTTGTGACAAAGCAACATGTCCAAAAGGTGTTTGTCCTGATCCCGGAACCCCGCCGGTTTTGCCACCGCCATCGAGTTATCAATCTGGCGGCAGCGACAGCACTGGAACCGGCACTGGCAGTGACGGCACTGACGACAGCACTGGCACTGGAACCGGCACTGGCAGCGATGGAACCGACGACAGCACTGGCACCGGTAGTGGTAGCGGTAGCGGTAGCGGTAGTGGTAGCGGCGACAGCACCGACAAACCCGATTGTTCTAAAGCCGTATGTTATGCTCAACCGCTTGCCGGAACAAATGACAAATATCCCGACACTCGCATGGACAAGCGCAACAATGAAAAAAATGGATTCTGCGGAATTAACTATACTGCTAAAGGTGGGATGAAATTCATGTTTGGATGTGACTCAACAGAAAAATGTACAACAAGTAATTTAGATTGTAATACTGTTTGCAAACGAGATAGTAATGGAAAAATTATAGACACAACAAAGTGTAAAGAATATCCATGTACCAAGGGCGTAAATTGGAACAAAGATGAGTGTGTTATAGAAAATCCAGGTGATATTGAGTCTGGTTTTGGTACAGGTTCTATGGATGAATATATGAGCCAATTAATGAAACCTGGTCAAATGACTACGAATCGAATGTATAATTTTAGCAAATCGCGTTATGGATGTGATTCATCTCAATACGGCTGTTGTTCTGACGGATTCACATTTAGAAAAGATGCAAGCGGAAACAATTGTTTTGATTTTCTTCCATATTATAATCCCATTTTATTTAGAGGTGGAGCTTGAACAATCATCGCGATTTAGTATTAAATACAAAATAGAATTTTATTTAATAGTTTATTTTGTATTTAATGGAAATAATTGATAAATTACCGGACGACATCATCATATACATTTACACAAAAATTCTCAAGAGATATCGGTTTTATAAAGGCAAACTCATCAAACTCATCGATATTGAAAAGTATAAATTTTTGGAGAACTTCATTTATCGAAAAATGGTTAGTTTCTCTCTCGTGCGTTTTGGTGGCGGTGATGAGTATAGAATGCGATACAGATTGTCCAATTTCAGTCGTTTGCCAAACAGGAAAAGCACGTTGGCTGAGGGGGCTTGGCTTTCGGTTGAAGATGACCTGATGCAAGTTGACATGACTGTCAATGAAAACACGGTGACTTATGACGTGCATCGATATAGACTAAAAAAGATTGAAGATTTGAATACAAAATGGACACGGCCATCAATGTATCACAAGGGGGATTATGAAGATTATGATTGGGAGGTTGTGAGTTACTCTTACACGATATAAATACAAAAAAGTGGAATCAATAAAAAAAAGTTTTGTGGTTTTATAGTTTTTTATGGTTTTTGTTTTGTGCGACTTACCTTGAATGCTTACTCACCTTAGATGCTTACTCCGAATGTTTCTTGAATTTTGACCTTTCAATGATCTTCATGATGGTATTGTAAGTAGCTGCTTGGTTTTCGGGTGAAATGAATTCCATTGCTTCTTGAAGTTTGACTTTGAATGCTGCTTGGTTTTCGGGTGAACTGAATAGTTCATGGCTGGGAGAGGATGATGTGGTTATGGTGCTGGTGGTTGTGGTTGTGGAGGCATCATCACGTTGTGATAGTTCAAGGGGGAGTAGTGATTGTGAATGCGAAATTGCAATAAGTAATGGAAGTGATGGTGATGCAAGAGGTGATGGTGGTTCGGGTATGTGTTTTGGTTTGCGGATAACAAGTTTTTGTTTGGCGCTTGGTGCTGGTGTCGGATTTTGAAGTGATGAGAGGGGCAGAGGCAGTTCTGCTGCTGCTCCTCCTCCTGCTTCCGCTTGTTGCGCTTGTTGCGGTTGTTGCGGTTGTTGTGCTTTTGCCTCTTTGGCTTTTGCTTTTCTTTCATCTTCTCTTTCTTTCTTTTTTCTTGCTTCTTCTCTGGCGGCCTCTTCCTTCAAACGCTGTTTTTCTGCT
>Ga0315276_10002038_pt1 | contig 18365 bp, 16 predicted proteins | sample YL17G05_0_MG_FD_204542 | JGI IMG/M metagenome (GOLD analysis project Ga0315276, IMG submission 204542) | Sediment microbial communities from Yellowstone Lake, YNP, Wyoming, USA - YL17G05_0 | ecosystem: Environmental > Aquatic > Freshwater > Lake > Sediment | place: USA: Wyoming | collected... | reverse complement strand
GAACACAGCCGGCTGGAGCAGGACTTCAAACGCCAGCAAGTCCTGGAGCGTATACTGCCGGTATGGATGCCAGTCGAGCAGATGCAGATCACCATCGGTCATGACACCCGCACCGTAAACCATCCCAGCCTGCGGGTGAGCCATCAGGGCCTCGACGGCGTGGCGGACGACATCCTGTTGGTAATACAGGTCATCCGAATTGATCCATGCGACGATCTCGCCGTGAGCATGGGAGAAACCTTTATTGATCGCATCAGCCTGCCCCCGGTCCTTCTCGGAGACCCACCAGGCGAGTCGGTCAGCATAGCGCTTGATCACTTCCGGGCTGTTATCGGTGGAAGCCCCATCCACGACGATATATTCGATATTTGGATAATCCTGCCAGAGCACCGACTGGATGGTTTGTTCAAGGAATCGGGCCTGATTGTAGGATGGTGTGATAATCGAAACGAGCGGGAGCGTAGAAGATGATTTCAAGGTTGCGGCTCGTTTACGGGGGTGGTCCAATGGATTCCGCTTTCATCGACGATCAAGTGGGCTGAGTGGTACTTGATCCGTCGGCGGGTGCTGCGGAAAGCCAGGAAGAGTCCGCCCAATCCGATCGCGCCGCCAAGTGCCTGTATGACCTTGAACCAGACACGGGCTACCGTGGAGGGTGAAAGCCGGAAGCTCTGCCGGAAATGGCTCAAAGCCTGCCGCGGCTGACTGGCGTCGATGAGCCGCCGCGCGGAGAAAACATGCAGACCAGAATAAATTTCAGCGTGGAATTTTTCCAAGGTGGGGGCAAAGAGTGCGTCCCCTCGCAGCGAGTCGATCAGGAGAAATGCGTCCGGTCCGTAATGGGCTGCCAGGCTGATGGTCTTGGCGGTGTCATGCGAGCGTTCAACCGCCCAGAAATCGTCGACATGCACAAGCGGGTAGCGCGCCGCGATTCGGATCCACAGCTCCTGGTCCAGGAGAAGGTTGGATTCCACCGGCAGGTATCCGCCTGCTTCCAGGGCATTCCAGCGCATGAACGAGGCGGGTTGCAGGAGTATGTTGAAAGCCAGCAGGTCTTTCAGGGAATACTGCGGGTAGCGGAACCAATCCAGCAGGCACCCGTCCGCTTCAATTTTAAGACCATTTGCATAGACCATGCCTGCTTCTGGATGTTCCTGGAGAGTTGCCACCGCACGGCTGATCACCTCAGGATGATAGTAGAAATCATCGGAGTTAATCCAGGCCACAATTTCGCCGCGTGCCCGGTGGAAACCCTTATTGATCGCATCCGCCTGGCCCCTGTCCTTCTCTGAGACCCACCAGGCCAGCCGGTGGGCATATTTATTAATGATGTCGACGCTCCCGTCGGTCGATGCGCCGTCCACGACAATATATTCCATGCGGGGGTAGTCCTGCGCCAGGACGGAGCGGATGGTTTGCTCCAGGTAGCGAGCCTGGTTGAAGGAAGGCGTGACAATAGAAACGAGAGGCAGGTCGGCAGAAGACATGGTCGATTCAGTCGCCAGGAAACAGGTCGGAGTAGCTGACTTTCTGGAAGACCTTTAGTTTACCACCGACCGTGGCATCCAACACCTTTCGGCCTGCAGCCTCATAAGCAAACCTGGCCAGTCGGAAAGCCCGTTCCGATCCTTCCAGGTCAGGCAATTGCCATTTGAATCCCTTTCCAAAATAATTCGGTGAAAAGTGATTCGGGTCATCACCAGTGGAAACAACCGCTGTATTCGCTGGTCCCTGGGTGGTGAAATTATGATCCACGCCAACCAGGATCACCTCATCGAAACCCATATAAAACGCCAGTTGCAATGCCACATAAGTTACCGTAAAACCTTCGAAAACACGTCCGGCAGCATCGTCGGAGAAATTCTCCGGGCCGGTATAATCCGTGTCCAGAAAGATCGTGCGCGCATCCTTCGAAAACCAGCGCCGCGCCCGCCATGTAATAAATTTTGGCAGGTCGAGTGTGCGGAAATCGTCGGCACATTGTTCCAGGACCAGGTCGTTCACTGATACCAGGTAGGTGGTTTGAAATCCTATTTCAGGGTAAAGCAGATAGATTCGGTTCAGTCCGAAGGTGACTTCCCCCTTAAGGAAAGAAAGGTCAGTCTGGCGCAGGGAGGGACCATTCCCAATGATAAAACAGCGCTGACCCTTATGGCGGTCGTGAAATTCCGATAAAGCCTGCCTGCTCCCTGCCCAGCGTGGGCTGATGAATTTCGCCAGGAGATGGCGGCCGCGATTATGCCACTTCCAATAAAGATCCGACAAGCGCTTCCACAGAAAAACCGGAATGATGCGTTTGAGGGATTGTTTCATTCCGTGCTTAACCTGGCAGTGGCGCCCCCATCCACAATCATGGCTTGTCCGGTCATAAAGGATGACTGCGTACCATCCGCCAGGAAGTAGATGGCATGGGCGATCTCTTCCGGCTGACCGACCCGCCCGTTGACGGTCTTGCGTGCCAGGTTCTCAAGGCGGGTGTGGACATCATCTCCAGCAACGTGACCGCGTTCAAGGCCGGCGCGCAGCATGGGCGTATCCACCGCTCCGGGTAGTATCGCGTTCACCCGGATCTCATCGGTGGCAAATTCGATCGCCATGGCACGTGTGAGCGCCAGCAGCCCGCCTTTGCTGGCAGCATAGGCGGAAATATTGGCGGAAGTCTGCACGGCATGTACGGAAGAGACATTGACTATCGCTCCGCCCCCGGCAGCCTTTAAGAACGGGTGTGCCATCTTGGCATGCAGGAAAGCCGCCCTCAGGTTGGTCGCCATCACCAGGTCCCATTCCTCCAGGCTGGTTTCAAGGAGGGGCTTGGCTATCTGCCAGGCCGCGTTGTTGATCAGTGCCTCCAACCGCCTGGTGAAAGCGCCCGTTTCTGCATACACCCGCTGAATATCCTCCGGGGCAGCGTTATCCGCCTGGATGAACAACCCGCCATGCGGGAAATCTTCGCCGAAGGGGGCGCGGTCCACTCCGATGACGCGCCAGCCGTTCCGGTCAAAGAGATTCACGCAGGCACGCCCAATGCCGCCCACCGCGCCGGTGATCAGGACTGTTTTTATTTCTGACATGGTCAATCCTTTTCCAAATCCTGGTAGGCCAGCCCGAGTCCTTCAACCAGGTTCTTGATCGTATTCCAGTGCACCCTCTCCCAGGCAGCCGGACTGGAATTGGCATTATGCGGAGCCAGCATGACATGATCCATCTGCCGGAGCGGGCTGCCGGCAGGCAGCGGTTCGACCTCGAAAAGATCCAGGGCTGCGCCGCCAATTGTACCTGCTTTCAATGCCTTCACCAGCACCCCTTCATCCACGATCGGACCGCGGGCGGTATTAATGAGGACCGCCTGCGGGCGCATCATGCTCAAAGCCCGGGTGTTGACAAGTTTCAGGCTGGTCGGATTCAGGTCGCAGTTCAGCGAGACGAAATCCGCGCGCCTCAGCAGGTCATCGAGGCTGGTCATTTCCACGCCGGTTTCAGCGATGAAATAAGGGTCAATGGTGATGATATCGTTCCCGAGCAATTTCATCCCAAACACCTGCGCCCGGCGGAGCACCGCCTTGCCGATCAGCCCCACCCCCACCACCCCGAGGCTGCACTCGTGCAAGGCACGCCCGGGGATCTTGTCCCATACGCCGGCTTTCATGGCGCGGTCCATCCAGGGCAGGCGGCGGGCAAAAGCCAGCATATACCCCATCACCGAATCCGCTACCGGCTGGGTGAACGCATCGGTTGTGCGATAAAGTTTCACCCCCAGGCGTTCGCAGGCAGCTGAGTCGATCGAGTCCACCCCCGTACCCCACTTGGAAATGACTTTCAAAGGTGGCACGCAGGCAGCCAGAACGCGGGCGGTGTAGCGGTCATCGCCGCAGATGGCACCCTCGAACTGACCGGCGTACTTCAGGATCTCATCTTCTTCGAGTCGTTCCTCCACACCCGGAGTGATGAGTTCCAACCCATGGCGTTCGAGCACCGGGCGGAATCGCTGGAGTGTGGGGAGCATGTAGGGGGCTGAAAAAAGGATGGTGGGCATGGTTTGGTTTCACTTATCAGTACAAGGATTGGGAATTAGTTTAATGGTTAATCAGTGCTCGTGGGGGAAAAAAGCACTCATCGATCCTGACATGGATTTGCGACCTCAACAAACTCATAAATCTTTGGGATGGGAGAATAATAACTGATATCGGGGAGTAGATCATAATGGGTTCCAAAATAAGCGTCGAACACCAGCCGGAAAGTATTGACCGGCGAAATGGTCCGGTAGAGAAGATCGGAGTGACCGGGTAGGTAATATGCATTCAGGACCAGGAAGTTATCCTTGCCCGATTGCAGCCAGGGACCATGGTCACCCTGCAGAATGATGATGGGAGGCGCGGCTGATCTCGTCAGCAGAGTCTCGACGGCTGTCTTGATTTGCCCTGAGATATATTCCACCTCGTTACGGTAGCCCTGGGTATATGACTTGTGGGTATAACGCTTGTGTTCGTTAAGGAAAGGAGCCGGGTCAGTGGGCGAGCCGTCAGGTGCATAAATGAAAGGCGGGTGAGGCGGAATGAGGTGGATGAAGACGAATTTCGGTCCAGGCATCCTTGCCAGCGCATCCATGCTGTTAAAAACAAGCGTAGTGCGCTCCCGGTAGCGTTCGCCATCGATCCGGTCGAAGTTAATCCAACCCAGGTCTTCCAGATGGAGCAGCGGGGTGGTGCGGAGGAGCAGGGTTTCAAAAGCGGTCAACGCTGAGACCAGCAGGGAGGGGGTTTTGTAGACCCGGGCATCCTTGATCTCGCTCCAGGCAAAACCGCTGGCGAAAGCCACCGTTTCATAGCCGGCTTTTTCCAGGCTGGCGCGCACTGCGCTGCGACTGATCGATTCCCACAAGGTGCGGCGGGAGGTCCTGCCAGGCTGGTAAGCCGGGTCCAGGTTTTGCAGATAATCCATGTTTAATGAAGAAGCCAGCGAAATATCCGTGCGGTTGTAGTTGCTTTGCGTGCAATCGGCCACATAGAATCCCAGGTCCTCAAGGCTCTGGAGGAAGGCACTGTTGTCATAAGAAAAATCGCGCTTGAGCAGGTCAGACCGGGCATACGAATCGACGATGATGTAATAGATGTCGGGCATGCTCGCACCTTCAGGTGGAACCAGCTCCTGCATCGCGGTATTTTTATCCACGGTAGTGGAAGCGGATGAATCCGGGAATGACTTCCATAAGATCGATCCGGTGGTGTAAAGGACCAGGGCAAGCGAGATCACATTCAAAGGGAGTGCAGCCCCTTCAAAATGGGCTCTCCGCATTCCCGCCCATGCCAGGACCAAGGCACTCAGCAGCAACCATGCAGAAAGCATCCAGGTGCCCAGGTGCGGGATCTTCCACTTTTCAGAGATCAAATCGTAAGCGTGACCGTAGGTGAAGAACAGCATGGTCAGCACGGCACTGGCGAATGCTGCCCGGTGTCCGGAGCGGTAGACCAGGCGCAGGAGCAGCAGTAACATCGTTAAGGCAACCAGGGTTATCACGAGCGCCCTCAACCCGGCTGTGGCATCCACTTCGGATATGTTGTGCAACAGCAAGGCCAATACAGGGTAGGCTGCACCAGTAAATGGATACCAGGGGTCTTGAATTACTTTTACGAGGTTTATTTTCAAGGCGGGTTTCGCAGGCAAGGATTATTTCTTGTTTCGCTTCTGCATCAGGAATTCTACAACCGTGAAATCTAGTTCTTCGTCGATGTCCCAGGCTTCAGCAGGATCGATCTCGAACATCATCGGCCTCTCTCCCAGGCGGTTGCACCGGCGAGCAAGGTTCGGGCGATTGAAGATATACAGGCACGAATTTTCTTCGAACACGGGCGGGAGGTCCTGCGTTTGGAGCAATACGTTCGGATCATGATTAAGGGCGCGGCCTTGCATGTCATAAAGGCGTGTTTGGAGCCGGGTGACCGAAAAAAGGGAGTCATGGGCAGGGTAATCTGCCAGGAAGGTCTGAATGGCTTTCGAGATTGTCTCCGCCCGGAGGAGCGGGTTGGTGCTGTGGGTCTGCAGATAAAAATCAGCCTCCTGCAGGGATGTATCATGGAGCAGGATCTCATTCATCGGGGTGGTGTTGGAACGCAGGTTCTCAGGCCGGTTGATGACCCTCACCTGCGGAAAGTCACGCTGCAGGCCTTCCATGACAGTCTGAGAGTCGGTATCCACGAGAATCCCATCGATCTCTGGTACGACCAGCAGTGTTTCGATGATGTGCTGGTAGAGAGGTTTGCCTGCCAGCAGGCGGTAGTTCTTGCCGGGTACTCGCTGGCTTTGGTGGCGCATGGGGACAAGAGCGAAAATATGGGTCATGAAATTTTCTTTAAATGGATCATGAGCGAACCAAATCGCTGGAAATGGAAATCTTTGACCTTGTCCTTGATTATTCGGTTCAACCCATACTGATAACTTTCCACCAATGTGTTGGGAGACAAAGACATAGTGAGCACATCAAGGTTTTTCGGGGAGCCCAACTTAAATCCAAGGACACAAGCAACCTGGCGCAAATAGTTCAACGGGGTTGCCTGGACATGCTTTTGTTTATAGCTAACAGGAATAAAACCGTGAAGCCAATCAAACAACTTGTATAAGAACAGTTTCCTTAAACCAGCATTTGAAGGAAATAAGATGTCGACGGCATGCAACATTTCACCGCCAGGCTTGAGCAGCGAGTCCATATGCTGCCAGACAGCAGGCATGATCTGCGCCGGAACATGCTCAAGCACTGACAGGCTGTAGATCACGTCAAAGTAACCAACGGGGAGCGAACTTTTGCTTGGATCTCCCAATCTCTCCAGGACATATTTCACTTCTGGGTGCTTACGGATAAATGATTCCGGAGAGGCGCCGCGCTCCCAGAAGTCATCTCCGACCGATTTCCCAAAATCATCCACCGCCCAAACTTCACAGCCATATGTTTCCTTGATATGGATGGGCAGGGGAGAATATGCGCAACCAATATCCAAGGCTCGGGTTTCTTTCTTCCAGCCATAGGAGTTTAGAAGCCAGGGGTAATCAAAACCCTTGATTCCAAGATCCGCTCCAAAATTTCCGTCGATGGAATATTGGTAGAGACGATCCAGATCTGCCAGCGAGGTTTCAATAATTTCATATTTCATAAAGAATCTCCGTCTCTTAATATGGCTGCATTCCAGGAGGCGCTTGTCATTTCAATTCGTACACAGTCCAGGAGTAGGCAAACTCCCTGAAATCCACCAGAGGCGAAGGTGTGGAACAAAAGGCCCGGGTTTTAATGAAAGGACATACCACGCGGGGCAGATCTATGAGTGCTAGATGGAATTGTTTTCCGAATTCGGCCACCGGCTGCCAGCCGGGATGGGAGGCAAGATAAGTCTCCAACTCTTTGTTCCATGTGATCTGGGATGGTTCAATGATTCCCATCCGTACAGTCAATAATGGTCGATGGGTGACATTGGGCTCTAAGAGGAAATACTTCCCATCCGGGTAATTTTCGAATGGATTAAACTCCTTCACGATCAGGTCCGGTCGATTATAGTACGCCTGGAATTGTAAATTCATCTGGTCAATAAATTCATTCGAAATTCGAATGTTCGCTAAAACCGTGCTGCCAGAGGGTACATTCTCAGCCAGGTAGGCTAGCAAATTGGCATTAACACTGTCTTGGGTTATCTGGATTCGGGCACTGGTTATGTTATTCAGCAATGTTGGAAGAAACAGGATCAGGAAAATCAAAAGTGCACCCCGGCTTGTCATTCGTTTCGAAAAACTAGTCTCTCGCAGAGCAGGAAGGAGTATCGTCAAGAGAGCACCAGCAAGCACAGCCATTCCCAAGGCGACCGGGAGCAGGTAATATTCCACCAATAAACTCCATGGAAGGTAAATAACGATCCAGGTAAGTATCCAGATCAACGCATTGAGAATCAAAGCGCGCTGGGGAAGTTCCTTTTTTACGATCCAAACAAACGCAACCGCAAGTAAGAGCGGAGCCACATAAAGAAAATCACGTATCAACCAGCCTGTCCAGCGAATGGCTGCGGCAAGAATCTGTGAGGTTGTAAAAATATACAGGCTGGTGTATCCATGGGTCGTAAACGCGTTGCTGACCGACGCAAAGCGCAGCAAGAGGTAGGCAGCGACCGATACAACACCGGCGCCGAGATAGACTATATAAGGGACGAGCGCGGTTCTATTACTTTGTTTCCGGATCAATAAATATTTCCCCAAGACCCATACCCCGGCCAGGGGGGCAATGATAATGGCCGTTTCTTTCGAGAGGATGGCCAGCAATTGGAACAAACCTATCATGACCACAGTCAGCACTTTTGCCCATCTACTCCGCTGCCTGGTGAATCCCGAGACTGCCAAAAGTGAAAGCATCAGGAACATTACCTGCCAGGGTTCACCTTTTGACAGGGTAAAATAATTCTCAATGATCGGGCTGGCAAGGACAAAAAGCATTCCAGTCACCCAGGCCTGGAAGCGGTTCCTGCCAATATTAAGCAGGAATTGTACAAGGCAGTAGGTTGTCAGAGCAAGTACGAGTGTGTTGGCAAAGAAGAACCAGAAAGGTTTTTGCCCAAACAGCCAGTAGGTGATATAGAATGATAGCCAATACACTGGACGGAAGCGACCTTCTCCCGCATCAAAATGGAAGCTCCAGTCGCCATGGCTGATATCCTGGGCGGTAATCAGTGATCTTCCATCGTCGAAGAGCCCAAAGTGCGGGGAGACCAGTCGCGGGACCATAACGAGAAGGGCAAGCAGCACCGGCAGGTAGACTGCGGACTGGCGCAACACCTCCAACAGGTGGTGAGAGGTGAGTTGAGTTCTTGTTGGTTGGCGAATGGTATCGTTTCCTTCCAAAGATTATTTTCCTCTGCTTGTGGCAGTCATCGAGCGAATCAGGTACACCGGCCGATGTTTCGCTTCCTGGAAGATATATCCGACGTATACACCGATGAATCCCAAGTTGATCATGATCGTCCCACCCACAATCAAAATGACGAAGATCAACGAACTCCAGCCCGGTGCCAGGGAGGCCTGCTTTCCGGTTATCCAGAAACTGAGCACGTAAATGACTTCGAGTACCGCGAGTGCAAAAAAGAATCCACCGGTCAGTAACCCGATCCAAAGAGGGGTCAGAGAGAACGAGAAAATAGCATCCAGTGCCAGTTTGACCATTTTCTTGAGGGAATATTTAGACTCTCCCGCCAGGCGTTCAATCGTCTCAAAAGGCACGATAACAGTTTTGAAGCCCATCCAGGTTATCATTCCGCGCAGGAAGCGGTGGTACTCGGGCATCTGCTTGAGAGCCTGGACAGCATTCCGCGCCATCAGACGGAAATCAGCCACCCCAGGTATGACCGGCGTATTACTCAAACGCTTGATCAACCAGTAAAAACCGGAGGATGTCAGGCGCTTGAAGGACCGCAATTTAATCTGATCCAGACGCTGCATCAAGATAATATCGTAACCATTTCTAAAGAGGGAAAGCATCTCAGGGATCAAGCCGGGAGGATTTTGCCCGTCACCATCCATCGAAATCACCACATCCCCATCCGCCAGATCCAGCCCAGCGCATAAGGCGGATTGGTGGCCAAAGTTACGGCTGAGTTCCACGACAGTCACGCGCTTATCCTGGACTGTGAGACTAGTCAACAGTTCCTGGGTGCGGTCCCCACTCCCGTCATTAATGTAAAAAATGCGGAAAAGATAGGGGAGGTCATCAATTACTTGGATGAGTGAATGATGGAATGATTCAATGCCATCTTCTTCGTTGAAGACCGGTACGACTATGTCGACATGTAATTTAGGAGCATTCTGGAGCATAGGTGATCCTGTGTCAGGTTACAAGATCCGCAGGAAAAAGAAGCCCGGATCTATTCTAAAGTATTATACCGAATCGGCTCAATGTGACGGGGATCAGTTTTTTTGACCACTTCCGTGGGATGAGGGTAATAGAAGGTCTGGCGCAACTGCCAGTTCCACTCCAAGGACTGGCGGTAGCCTTGGTAAGTACCCCAGAATTGCATAATACGAAACCAGAAGATGCTTACCGCGCTCCTCCAGAAGACGCGCCCTTTTAACGAATGCCAGATGTCACTGGAAATGTTTGCCGACGCCATGCGGATGAAATCGTACAGGCTGAAATGCGCCTCCGGGTACAGCCGCTTGAACGCCATCGCTTCGCGCAGGTAGCGGTTGGCAACACTGTGTGGGGTTTCGTTGTGTAAATGGACGATTTCGGCGTCAGCGGCATATGCGACGGTATAGCCATTGTCCAAGGCTCCCTTGGCCCAGGCCAGGTCTTCCAATCCTGTGAGTGACTCATCATACGGGTGCGACTCCCAGACCGCTCGCCTGATTGCAGCATTGGCGTTGTTACAAAATGGGTGTCCCTGCCGTGGATTGGATTCTTCCGGAAACCAATGGGCAAAGATCTGGCGCTCGGAGAACTTTGAATTCTCGTCGCCGCGTTGTTTACCATACGTGAGGGCTACCTGCGGATCCGTAAATGGGGACAGCAGACGCTCCAGCCAATCGGGGTAGACCGGGTAGATGTGGGCGCTGGCAATGACAACCAGGGGCCGGGTGGTGGCAGCCAGGCCAAGGTTCAGAGAACGACCGAAAGTGAACTCCTGCGGGGGGATGTGTTGTACTTTTGCCCCGTACTGGGTTGCAATGGCCGCCGTGGCATCGGTCGAGCCCGAATCCACCAGAATGATCTCGACATCCTTCACACTCTGGCGATGCACTCCTTCAAGGAGTCGTCCTATGTGGCGTTCTTCATTAAAAGCGCGAATGACGAGTGAGCAATGCACGGTTTACTCTTTCAGCATGAAATCACCATTCTGCAGCAAGCCTTCCAGAATGGCAGCAATCGCCGGGGATCTTTCAGGGAGAAGTTGATCCCATGCAAAATCCTTGAAGCGGGTCAAGCTGGGATGGACGCTGGTTGTAAGGAAAGGATCACACGGCAGCGAGGCGCGAAATAGCTGGTAATAAAGGAAACGCCTGGCGTTGGATCGGAACGCTTCCGGAACATCAACCTTTTCAGATGCGAGCAAAACCTCAGCCTGCGAACGGAAATCTGCCGCGCTCTGTGGAAAAAACACCGTCTCATAGGGTGTGAACCTTGCTTTGCCCCCGCACAGAACAGCAACACCCATTATGGCCGCTTCCATTCCAATCGTCGAGTTATAGATCATCACAAATTTCGAACGCTGAATGAGTTCGTATGAACTCAGATAATCTGTCGGGGCGATAAAAATAATATTCGGTATGTCGGTCACACCATTCTGAGCCACCCAATCCTGGACAGTTTCCAAGCTTTCCTTGCCGGGGCGGGTCTCATCAGGATGGGCGCGGATGACGAATAAAGTGTCGGGATGTAGGCGCGCCAGGTCCACCACCTGCTCCAGCCAGGCAAACATGTCTGTGAACACGATGTTTGCATGTGGTTGGCTTGTATCAAAAACCACATTGGTAAAAACCGGTACAATCTGCCTGAAGCGCGCGGCCTTGGTTAAAAAGTCAGCATCCAGGGCTTTCATCTTCGGCCAGAAATTGATCCCTGCCATACTGAACTGCCCATACCTGCGTTTTTCGAGATATTCATCAAGTAGGGCATCTTGTTCACCATTCATTTCGAATTCTTCAGGGAGAGGGATGGGAGACGCAGTTGCTTCCCCTGCGGTAAAGAACACAGAGAAGGGCTGGAAACCGACCTCATGGGTGAACGAACGGATGCCTTGCCGTTTGGAGATCCACCGAGCCACGGCTTCAGGATAGAACTGACCATTAAATACGACCACCGCCTGCGGATTCGTTCTCAAGACGAGGGTGCTGAACTCCCGGGCTACATTCCAGCAAGAAAGGATGTATTGGCGGTACAGATAGCGCGTCGATTCATCGTCGAGTAAATTATGGCGGCGCAGTATCCACCGCAAGCCGGGAGTTACCAGCTCACCAAGCGGGATGGGAGATTCAACCCCATCGATGGTATGAGTATATTCAAAGGTCATCAACTGCGGGACTGAAAGCTTCGCCAGGAAAATCTCCAGGGTGGGATCCGGATGGTATCCAAACCAGCTGGCATCTGCTCCGGCAAAGAGCGATTTGGAATGAGCAATACAAGTGTTACAAGGCGGTGGAGTGGCTGGTTTTAAACGGTAAGTGCCCATAACGCATGGATGCATGCCGCGGTTACAAACAAAATGAATTACCGGCACACCTTGCAAACGTAGCCCCCAGGCCGCGAGTATGTTAAATGCGTTGTTATAGGTGAAATCGCTCGGTCCAGTGGAGGCTTTAAAAAAAACCACCGGACGCGTATCACGCAGGGCAGGTACATGCGCAGCAATCTCGCTGGCTTTGCGAGCAATCTGGGAATTGTCGCGATACCGGCGGAGAGCTTGGGTGAGGCGTTGAATTATTCTCTGGGGAATATTGCTTACCTTTACCATGCGTATTTACACCTGTTTGATCTTGCACACAGCGACTGGTTGATATTGAGGGTCCCACTTTCCCCATGGCATGCCATTATCCCCGGACTGGTAATACATTTTGGCCAGTTTATCGCGCAGTTCAGCGCAATTTCGCAATGATTTGAATAACTCATCATGGCGGTCGTAGTTTGAAGGAGTATCTTTAGGTAGGTCAAAAAGACGCCGAAGGGTTGAATCAGTGTAACACCACCCTTGAGAGGCTTCATGAAACCAGTCCTTGTCCCGCCCAGCGCAAAGGGTGGCTAGCAATTTTCCGCCAGGTTTAAGCTTGCGCATGAGCTCGGCAACCACCATCTGCATTCCTTCAGGAGTATTATGTTCGAGAGCAGAGACCGCAACGATGGCATCCAGCGAATTATCGGCAATTTCCGGCATCTGTGTAAGGTCCTGGTTGTAGATCGTCACCAGTCCTGCAAAACGCTTGGGTAAAGCGACCAGGAGCAATCCCGCCAGCCCACGTAACGCGTAGATCACCTTACCCATGCTGGAAGCGCGGGCTACATTCCCTTTGAAGACTGTCAGGGCCGGTGCCAGGTCTTCCGGGCGCAATCCACGCACCTTGTACCGCGAACGCATCACCAGCGGTAAATTGGACCTGCTATCGCGGTCTGCGCTGATAACTTCTGCCGCACCCCGCTCGACCAGGTACCATTGCGCCAGGCCCATCCCGGCACCGGCGTCTAGGATTCGCTTACCGGAAACTGGGCCAAGGTTTTCCACGATCCAGGCTAAATCAAGCAGGTAATGCCAACCCGGTTCCACACGCGTACCGTGCGATACTGTCCATATAGCATTAATCACATCTCGGTGGCGGTCAAGCAATTCAACAGATGGAATCTCGATTTTATCGCCGGGCATCTCTTAATCCTTCTTAAATTTTCTCTGCAGGACTGATTGGCTTCAATGATATGCCGATAAAGTATCTGGTCGACCAATAAGTAGTAGCCCCTTGCCGCACACATCAGCATCGGCGGTATAAGTGAACCGGGATGGAAAGATTGTTAATATCTTTTACCTGCTTCCTTTGCCTGCAACTGTGGCCGGGAGGATTCTTTTTCCATAAAAGGCCATGCCAGCCAACAAAGCAAGGAAAGGTTCCGCGGGGACTCTGAAACGTCCGGATCCATGTCCCAAGGGAAGAATGACCGAGTATATCAGGGTAATCAAGGCGATTAAAACCAGTCCGAGCAGAAGCGCATCTTTCCGGTAATAACCAAATATCCGCCAGAGAGTCAAAGTTACCAGAGAATATGCAAGAACATCAATCACTAATGCCACAATGCCCAAGAAAATCCAGTAATTCCCGTTCTTGATCTGATCCACCAATAGAGCAGGATTTAGACTCATTCCAACGACAATTCCACTACCAGGAGGTTTTTTTCCGGAAATGGCTTCCGCCCAATATCGATAATCAACGGCGGTTAATGTACGCAATATTCCACGAATCTGGATTTTAAGGAACGGGGCAGGATGTGATTTTATATAGTCGATAATATAAGCGGTTGAACTTGGCGCAGAATTGATGAGATTTTCCGCTTCCTGGTGTGTAATTCCTTCAATCTCAGCCATTGCCTCCCCAAACACCCAGTATTTCATGGTGGATTCCCCCACAGGTGAGAAAGAAAAATCTCCTTGCACTTTAATATTTCTCACCTGCCATAATAGGATCAAAAGATAACCGCTGGCAGATAAGACCACAATCGACGAAATAAATCGGATGATTGACCGTTTCTCCTTAACTTTAAACCATTCGATCCCGGCAAAAAGTATTACCCAAAGGAAAAAAAGCGGGAAAACAGATGGTCGCACGAGGGCACCCAGGCCGAGTGTTAACCCACACAAAACCAACCATGCAACTCGATTGGTAGTCCAATATTTCACCAACAGCCAGAGGGCAGAGATTAACAAGAATGAAGTCAAGGTTTCTGTCATAATAAGCAACGCATCAAAAGATGCGTTGAGGCTGATCAGGTAAACAATGATAGCAGCGTAGGAAACACGCCGTGAATGGTCAATATTTGACCCGATCTGGAATAATATGAAGCAATTGACCAGTGTCAAAAACAACTGTATTACAGAAGCCCATTTATAATCCCGGAAAATGAGTTTAATCATTGCAAGAAAAACCGGGTATCCCGGAGTACGCAGAATATCCAGGGTGGGATCCATGTTGCTATGGAATTTTCCTGTATCTAACAACCCCTGTGCCAGGTCCAGATATCCACGTGAGTCTGTAATATTGTTAAAGCGTTCCGGATGGGTGAGTCCCGGAATGATCAGGATCAACCTAATTGAAATCAAACCAATGATGAAAACCCATAGGATTACCAGAGATTGCTTTTTCAAGAGGCCTCGTCAAGATACAAAATGCGATACGGGAAGAGATTATTTATTACACCATGGAACAATAAGCAGTTGTGTCAGGAGATCTTTCTCAGTCTGATCAATAAAATACCCTCCCGCTGGAAGCGATAATTGGCAGCATTGTCCTTCACGATTCTGTTGTAACCATGCTCATACCCTTCAGCAAACACATCCGGATTGATTGCCATATTGAGCATGTCAAGACTCCTGAGGGATGGATTCGGAATTTTTAGAGCTTTCAAGACCAGACGGGTATAGGTTTTTGGGCTGATTCGAAAATGTTTGACTTTTAGAGCACGTGGCATTAAGGGGAAAAACCAGTCCATGGCAAGAACTTTCAGCATTCCCAAAACACCAAAATTGGTCGGGAAAGGTACATCGACAGCATGCAATAGTTCGCCACCAGGTTTGAGAAGAAGGTCCATATGCTGCCAGACATCAGTCAATAAATGACCCGGAACATGCTCAAGGACGGAAGCGCTGTAGACTACGTCAAAAAAGTTGACCGGAATAGATGACTTTAGAGGATCTCCTAGCCGTTCCTGTATGAATTTGAGCTCTGGATGAGCAGAAATATGTTCCTGAGGAGATCTGCCGCGCTTCCAGAAAAGTTCGTTTGAGTCAATTCCGAAATCATCAACTACCCAAACGTTACACCCGTATGTTTTGCTTATCCAAACAGGGAGTGAAGAATACGCCCCGCCGACATCTAAAACATTCTCGCCTTTTTCCCATGCATGCGACAAAATTAACCAGGGATAATCAAATCCTTTGATATTAAAATCTGCACCAAACACATTTTTTAATTTATAGGCATACATACGTTTGGGATCAGCAAGGGTAATCTCTAAAATTTCATACATGACTGCTCCCTAGATATTTGACACTTGTCAAACCTCAACCAGCAGATCGCTTGCAGCCAGTTTCTCTGCAGCATCTGCCAATACTTTCACAGGAAGATGTGTTTTCTCAGCAATATCGAGCAGGGAGGTCTGCCCATCCGCATGGAACAGGATCCAGCGTATGGCATCCAGTTCACTGGCGCCCTGGCTGCCTGCGGCTTTCTGCCGGAGCGCTCCGCCCATCCTGGGGTAGAGACCTCGTTTTCCCAACATTGGTTCTCCAATCGGATTCAGAGATCGATAGGTCCGGTCTTGTTCCAGTTTTTCAATGGCAGACAGATGTACATTCAGTGTCTCGATCACTGCTTCAGCTCGAACAAAGTCGAGGTCATCCAGCGAAGTATGATAGTAGGCATACTCATAGTATTTATCCTTGCATATACTGCCCATCGGAATTCTCAGACCAGGTGTAGAGTATTGCCGCTCGTCAGAACCGCTGGCATCGAAGGGGTATTCGACAGATTCCAAACAGAGCTCCCGTAATGTCAGACGGACCACCCGATCAATCAGCGAATCTCCTTGCCAGGTGGGCTTGTAGCCAATTCGCCCCGGACCTCCAACCGTGGTCACCACGAAACCACCTGCCAGAGCCTTGACGGCTGCTTCGTTACGGGAGATATAGGCCAGGGCTCCAATGGTTTCCGGGGCGATAACAAAACGATAGGAATGCCGGTGTGGACGCCGGCGCATTTCTCGCAGGAGCAGAGTCCATAGAACAACGCCCGACAGGTTGTCATTGGCCAGTGAGGGATGGCATACATAGGTCGTAAAGAGATATTCCTGACCTGATGTTCCGGGCAGGATGGCTTCGCCATAAACGAGATTCCCCGGTTCTAGGGTGGTATCCACTACGACATGGTAGGTCTCGGTTCTGTCCATTTTCTGAAACTTTTCGTGGGTCAGACAGAAGCCCCAATCCCGATGATAATAAGTCGTCCGGTATGGAATGGCTGTCGGCAGGTCCGGAAGTGTAAACAAATGCGGAACCAGTTCGCCAAATTTCAGCCTGCCCTCGAATGGAATACTATAGTTCACCAGATGGATATTGCTCTGTTTGAAATCGATCACCCGTTGACCATTGGAATCAGCTACGAAAGCATCTCGTACATTCCACTCATCCGGTATGATCCAATCGTAGCAAGCGGTCCCGGAAGGGATCTCGAAAAGATGAAAATCCGTGACCTCGCACAGTTTTCTCAGGGTCGTGCGCGTACCATCCCCAGTGATACTGCGACAGATGGGGAAGAGCTCTTTCAGCAGAGTATCTGCCTGGGCTGTGATGGAGTCTAATTCAGGAGTGGTATTCTTCATCTCGATTCTTTCAGTATGTTATACTTTGCCGAACCAAATAGGTTTGCAAGGAGTACAACCATGGGCATCAAGAAACAATCGGTTTCTGATGTCGGTCCAGTCTGGGAAGGGATCTATGGCGATGGAAGGTCGCTGAATCGCTACCCGTTCGACCAGGTGGTTTCATTTCTCTACCGACATTATTCCCGTTCCAAGCCGAGAGCTGAAACAAAGGTTCTCGAGATCGGCTGTGGGGCAGGTAACAATCTGTGGTTTGCAGCCCGGGAGGGTTTCACAGTGACCGGAGTTGATGGCAGTCCCAGTGCCATCGAATACGCCCGGGGGCGCTTCAACCAGGACGGCTTGAAAGGCGATCTACGTGTGGCTGATTTTATCAGCCTGCCATTCGAAAAAGAAATGTTCGATTTCGTCATCGACCGGGCATCCTTGACATGTTCGACTTTCGAGTCGGCAAAAAAGACCGTTGCCGAGGTTCAACGAGTCCTGGTGCCGAACGGGAAATTCTTTTTTAACCCATACAGCGACCATGATTCCAGTTATGTTTCCGGCAAGCCCGACCCGGATGGCCGGACAGTGGATATCCAGGAAGGCACGAAAGTTGGTGTCGGGGCGATCTATTTTTACAGCAAACGAGATGTATTAAGGTTGTTCTCCAAAGGCTGGAAATTGATCAGCCTGCGGCATCTGGCACTGGTGGAGGAGTTGGAACCTTTCTATTCCTGCCATGCCGAGTGGATTGCTATTGTAGAAAAAACCTAGCCATTCTCGACACTATCGTGATCATCTACGTAACCTGGCGGAATTATTTTATCAGGACGGTTCACCACCAACACCCACGGGGAAACAGCCAACAGGTCTTGCGCAGCAGCCACGAAGTCTTGAAAACGGCAGGAGGCGATTTTCCCGTAATTTAAATCCACACTGGACCATTGGCCTCGATTTTCCAGTTCAATGCGCACGGGGGTTGCATTCACGTCTGGATCAATTTCCATATCCCGGACAAACATGCGATAAGTTCGAACCTGTGACGGTCTGCCGATCAGCCGCACTTCACCGGTGAAATCCTTCCAGTAGCGATAAGGAACTTTCGCACGGCGTTCGCAATAATGGATCATCGTCGTGTAATACACATCCGCGCCTAAAAGGAGTAGTTTGAAATCCAGTTCGACCATCCGCTCGAAAACCGATCCAACATCAAAAGCACCAGGTGTATCGATCGAAACCAGTTCCCGGGCATGCCGGCCTACCACGGTCACCGAATGCATGGGATGCATCG
>Ga0315276_10002037_pt1 | contig 18369 bp, 10 predicted proteins | sample YL17G05_0_MG_FD_204542 | JGI IMG/M metagenome (GOLD analysis project Ga0315276, IMG submission 204542) | Sediment microbial communities from Yellowstone Lake, YNP, Wyoming, USA - YL17G05_0 | ecosystem: Environmental > Aquatic > Freshwater > Lake > Sediment | place: USA: Wyoming | collected... | reverse complement strand
AACATCGGATGACTTTAATATAACGATTGTTTTTGAAAGATATTATTATTATGTTGATTGTGAAATACCCAATGAAGGTGGGTGGAATGATTTAATAAATACAGGATATACATCTACCACGGGTTCGACAATAGTTACAGGTACAACAACAGAAGAATTAAATCATAAGTGGTTAGATGAAAGAAATAAACGATTAGGTACATTAAAAATATATCATAATGGAAGGCCACTTGAAATAAATGATGTTCATTCTTTAATTGCAAATTTCCGTAATGTGCCCGTTTTTAAATTCAAAGATTGGGAAGAAGTTGTTTTATCAGATAGAGGATTTCAACCGTTTGTTCATGCCGTTGGCGGTGGAGTAAGTGGATCGGGAGATCTACATAATAGTGTTTGTTGTTACACAATCAAATATGCCGCATATTTTGAAGATATAATGAATTTTCCATATGTTTTTGATCGTTATAATACTCTTATAAAACCAAGTTACACAATAGTTGAATGTGACGAAGCGTGTGCTGATGAAGTTATGATGGCAAGTCCTTCGCGAACACCCACAATAACTCCCACTATAACCGTAACACCAACCGTAACACCAACAATAACAACATCTATATCTGTTTCACGAACTATAACACCTACACCAACTGTAACAATTACACCAACTAGAACTATTACGCCAACCAGAACAGTATCGAGAACATTATCAAGAACGCCATCAATTACACCATCACCTACACCCTCAATTACACCCTCAATTACACCCTCAATTACACCCTCAATTACACCAAGTGAAACACCCTCAATTACGATATCGATAACGCCATCGATAACACCCTCAATTACGCCAAGTGGAACACCGACACCAACTGAAACCCCAACCGTTACGCCAAGTGAAACGGTATCACCAACCATTACACCAAGTGAAACGGTATCACCAACCATTACGCCAAGTGAAACGGTATCACCAACCGTTACGCCAAGTGAAACGGTATCACCAACTATAACGCCAACCATAACGGCGTCAATTACAATTACTCCATCAATAACTCCATCATTTACACCATCGAGAACTCCAAGTGTAACTCCAACTATGACAAAATGGGGATATAATGCTACAATGCGAACATGTACTACTGGATTTACCTGTGATACGGAGAGTTCATTAACAACAGAAATAGAAACAAGTACTCCATTAGTGATTGGTAAATATTATTTGAGTACTTTACTAGGTTTTGAATCTGTATTAATAGATAGTGTATCTGCAATAGGGGGGCTTTCGGTAACAATAATAAGTGGTCCATATGACACTTGTGATGAAGTGTGTTATGTATTTGTTCCTACTCCATCACCAACACCGTCAATTACGGCATCAATATCGTTAACACCAAGTGTGACACCATCGATATCGTTAACACCAAGTGTGACACCATCGATATCGTTAACACCAAGTGTGACACCATCACTAACAGTATCTAATTCATTAACACCCTCAATAACGGTATCAATATCGATAACACCATCGATAACACCAACAAAAACGCCAACAAAAACACCAACTGTAACTCCAAGTGAAACACCATCAATTACACCAAGTGAGACACCAACACCAACAATAACATCTAGCATAACTCCGACACCAAGTATAACACCAAGTATAACACCAAGTATAACACCAACACCTAGCATAACCCCAACTCCAACAATATTTGGATATAGAGTATTGTTGGGTAGTTGTACTAACGGACTTTGCGATTATCAAGTTATTAACCTTCAAATTGAAACAACTATTGTGTGTACGGTTGGTAAATTTTATGCCACAACATATGACGGCGGTAGCTCGGTAGAAATAATGAGTACAGATAATTTGGGCGGTATCGCCATAACAATAACTGGTGGTCCGTATAACACATGTGATGAAGGGTGTAATTTGGTTCAGCCGATTCCATCGCTCACGCCGACTATAACGCCAACCATATCAGTGACACCAACCATAACACCAACCATAACAGTATCACCAACCATAACACCAACCATAACACCAACCATAACAGTATCACCAACCAGAACATCGTCATTGACGCCAACACCAACACCAACGCCAATTCCACAGGGTCTTTTATATAACTGGTATATTTCAACATATACAGGTTCAAGTATAGCGCCATCAGGATGGGAAATGCCGTCAAATACTAATTGGGAAACATTAAGGACTTATCTTATTAATAATGGGTATGGATATGGCGGAAGTGGAGACGATATTGCCAAATCAGTTGCATCTACTTATGGATGGGTTGTGTTTTCAACACCAGGTACGCCAGGAAATGATCAGGCGTCAAACAATAGTTCGGGACTTAATATATTACCTTTTGGTTACAGACAAGAGTATGGAAATTTTGATAATTTTATGGGATATTCTGCTCTGCTATGGTCAAGCACATCGGGTGATACTTTTAATGGATATTTTGCTTTTATGCAAAGAGACACCAATTTTTTCATAGCGGCATCAGGAACTCCTATGTCAAAAAATAGAGGATATTCAATTCGTCTTGTTAATAATTCTACAGGATTATCACATGGACAAACCAGCACAATGACAGATATTGATGGTAATATTTATCCAACAATTTGCATCGGTACACAGGAATGGATGTCTAAAAACTTAAAAGTAACTCATTATAGTGATAATGTTGTAATTCCTGAAGTAACTGATGGAACAGACTGGAGTTTATTAACAACAGGCGCATTATGTGCTATGGATAATAATTGGAATAATGTTTAATATATATTTATAACATATGGATTTCTATATAAGACAAGGGGCAACAGACCCGATATTAAAAATGAGGTTAATTGATGATGGAAAGAATGATAAATCATCATTTAATGAGTTATTGGAAAATTCCGAGATTACATTTGAAATGGTGGATACCAAAACAGGAATTCCGTTTATTCTAAATGCCCCGTGTTCTATAGCTTTGAGAACAAAGAAATATAACCAAACGACAGACGAATATTATATCATCTATCGTTTTACGGAATTACAAACATCAGAAACAGGTAAATTTGAAGGAAAATTTATAATTCAGTTTACAGATAGTGATCAAAATAACACAACAAAACTTATTGTTCCAATAAGAGATAAACTCTATATCAACGTTATTTAAACTTCAGTTGCGTGATAAGCTAAATCTCTACCATCATTGGAGATAATTTCATCTTCCTCAATAACTTTACTACTCTCAGCCTCTAATCTGACAACTTTTCTGTTATGATCAACCCAATATTGATCCACAAGTGATAAACTATCGTTAACATACATAAAATATGGATCTTTTTCTACACGATTCCAGAATATTACTTCACCATCAGATAATGTCATAACTTCTTCTATTTCATCCTGTCCTTTTTTAGACACTGCTTTCTTTTTTGGCGCTTCTGGTAGACCCGTATATTCTTTTATTTTTTTAGTTGTTCTTTTCTCTTTTGGGATTAATGGATGACCATTATCAAGTTCACATTGTAATGCGGTAAAATATTGTCTATTTTCGGGATTTTCAATTAAGATATCATTTCTGATTTCAGGTTTAAATACCACAAGTAATGGTAGAATTCGTTTATTAAAATTAGCAATGTATTTCTCGATATTATATTCGCCCGTCATATTTGGGTTATTCAGAATATCGTTCTCTGAAACTCGATAACAATTGATTTCAATATGTAATTTCTTTGGTGGAAGTTTTCCCTCGTGAGCATCCTGATATTCAACTAATTGCTTTCTTGTGTATTTTTGATCATAACTTGAAACTTTTTGAACATCTCCATCGGATTTTTTTGTACCATTATTAACATAATATATTGTTTCACCAAGTGATGCGGGATATTCATCTTGTGTAATAAGTTCCATATGTGCCTGACGAGACATGAATGATCCACCTTTATTTTTTTTCTTTATATATTTTTTATAATCTTCAACGCTTTGTTTAACACGGGCTTTGTTGGCAATTTTAACTAATGGAATATGATGATTATATAGTTTATCAATATGGTCATAATATAGATTGATGAAAGATAAACCGTCACCATCTACCAGATATTTAAATCCTTCGTCAAGAAATTCAACAATGTATTGTGGTAATTTTTTGGATTTAAGGGTATTTCCCACTACTTTTATTTTTATTTTACCCTTTTTCTCCATCTTTAATATGTAATTCTTTTTAGACACATTAATCATTGATAAGGCAGTATAGTCAATATCCAATCCCATCTCGTCTCTCATGAATATGTCATTAAACTCCGCTGTATCAGCATAGATGCCGGTATATTCTTTACCCTTTTCAACCAATTCATTGTTTCCTTTACCAATATATTTGTGACTATCAATGTCTTCGGGCATAGAAAAACAAACTCCATCAGTATCCATTGTAAGAGGAACATATCCTTTTTTTGAATAAAACATAATCATCATACGAAGAAATTGTCTCCCGATACAAGTTGTCATTTCACCTAAATTCATATCTCCCCAATGGAAAACTTTGGGCGCCGATAGAGATCCAAAAAATGCGTTGATAAATATTTTAATAGGTAATTGTTTTCTATCATATTTTTCAGATAATACAGGGTCGGTTTTTTCATATTGTTCTTTAAGCCTTTTATATCCAATACGGATATTACGAAAGTATTTTAGTTTTGCTTTCAGGGCTCCCAATACATCACAAGTAGGAAATATGTCATATACAAGGTCAATAGCTGGATAAAGAGACGCAAAGTCGAATTTTACAATACCTTTTGAATACCCAACTCTTAATAATCTGGATAAACCGCCCACAAAATCTCTTTTTTCGTCTTTTTCCGGTATTGCGAGATTATTTTGGTATGACCACGCACACATAATCAATTTCCACAAGGTTGCCGTTCCCATTGTGGCGATTCTTTCATATGTGGTCGGTACTAATTTTGATAACAGGAATGTTGCCTGACTAAAAGCGTCATCAACAACCATTGTTTCATATAGATCATCGTCAAGATACTGTTCTATGAGTTTTCTTCCTGGCCAAATCTCATATTTTCCTGGATATTTCTCCAAAAGTCCCTCCGTGCCAGGATCTCCGATCTTTCTCCATCCACCTGTCTTTGGATTTACATAATAACTTTCTCCACCCAAGTAAATCTTGGAAATATGTGCCCCGTCAACATAAATTCGATCTGGCTTTTCTTTTTCAAGATATTTGGTGATGTATTTAAGACCCCAACTCTTGATTTCTGAGTTGATGGCCTGTGCTCTACGAACAGAATGTGAAATATCTATGATATTAAATCCCCATATAACATATTGATTGTATGGTTCTATCTCATTTGCAAGTTTTAATATTCCTTCTTTTAGTTTAATTCCTGTAAGTGATAGAATTTGTGTCAATTTTTGGATATCCATCTTTAAGATCTCCGCTCTTTTCATAATAAATGGAAAATCGAAGGATGCTGAATTATAACCGCCAATAATCGTGGGTTTTATCTCTCTAATAAGATTAAAAAACTCCGTAATACATCTTTGTTCCCCGTTTTCACCAAAAGCATCGATGGAGTGTTGAAGTCCACGATTGTTTTTAACTCCAATCATAATTATTTTATCCGTTTCAGGATTTAATCCCGTTGTCTCAATGTCAAATACAAGCCTATGTACATCCTCATATTCGTCAATACCCTTAAATAATCTTTTTCTTTTCTGTACAAGATATTGTTCGGCAGGATTTAATATTTGAAAATATTGTTTATATTTATCACCCCATGGATCGATTCCGCCCTGTTTGAAGAAGTTCAGAAGTTCTGTATACCCTTTCAGACATTTAACTAAATAACGAAGACCGCTATTGAGTCTGGGATCATCATATGTGTCGAGTGATTCGATCAGGATACCATATTCCCCCATTTTCTTCTTTTGGAGGGTCTTATTATTCTGATAAAAATTGAGTCCTGTTAAATCTCCAACCCAAAGAAATGGTACAATTGTATCTTGTTTTATGATTTTACCCTTTTCAGGATCTTGAATAATTTTATAGATTGTGTTATTTTTGTAATCGTACTCAATACCAACGATATACTTTTCAGGATCTTCCCCGTTAAGAAAGTCTTCGATGACCTTCTGTGAAATTATTTCCTTCATGTTTATACTTTAAATTTGACATATTAGCTTACGGAAAATCCGTAGTTAGCCTTACTTAATGATAAATATAAACAATATTTTTGAAATAAAAAAATTAAATAACCTGAATTGGATATACCATTGCTCTATATTTGAGACTTTCGTTTAAGAATTTAGCCTCGTTTGCCTTTCTTTCAAGTAATTTATCAGGGAGAAGTCTTTCTAATCTTTTTATGAGTTCCTCGATCAATTTCACTTTTTCATCTCTTGCCTCAGTAAGTAAAGATTGATAATCTAATTTAATTGAGCTTTCTGGAACTTGCAATTCACCTGAGAATTTACCCCAAATTCTAGCAAGACCTTCTTTAGAATATGCTATAAGAAATTTTCTTACCCAGTTTTGAGCTGGCGTGTTTAATGCTGTCCATGTTAACTCTTCGGTCATAACATCGGATGGTAATTTAATAATGTCTTTATTCTTAGCCAAACAATCATCTCTGTTTGTTGTTTCATAATACCAGTACCAAACTTTCCAGTTATTATTTTTAACAGATCCAAAATCAAATCTACCACCTGGTACATTATATAAATGAACATTTTTTGTTCCGTTTTCTCCAGCTGTAATTCTGTAGGTTAACTCACCCCCGATTAATCTGTTTTTAAGGTTTCTATCCTGCATCCTTAATAAAAGGTCGAACGCTGGTAACATAAAGTATGAACCCGACATCCCAACTTGTGCAAATCCACCGACACCACCAAATCCAACGCCGCCAAGTCCACCGAATCCCCCTAAGAATGGGTCAATGATTGAGTCCGTTAATTCTGCTCGTGTAAACCATAGAAGTTCATTTATTTCACGGCCCGCTGGTATTGTATACATTTGTTGACCTGCATGTAAATCGAAATAATCTTTTTTCAATACACTATCTCCACCAGCTTGTAATCCAACGATTTTAGAATAAGCGTACGTATATTGTGTTTGATAATCTAAATTTCTTGTTGTGAACGCTCGTGTTAGAGATTGATTATCAACATCGAGACCAGCTAATGACGACCATTGAGATTCAATTAACCAATCATTCACATATTGTTCATATTCAGAGATTGACAATTCCAGAAATGTATCCAATTGTTCTTCTGTTAATTCAATCCCACGAACAGGTACTCCCAAGAGATGTAAAACTTGGGTATATAACTTTTCTCTGTCTTCTGCATTTATTACTGTTGTTGCCATATTTATTTTACTATATTACATAAATAGTTCTGAATTATGTATCATTCTATAATAATTCATTTTTTTCTTGTATCAATCTGTCATAACTTTTTAGGGGCATTACTGCCTTGTCATCCATTGGAGGACAGTCCTCAAGCGTAAATTCGGGTGAACTCAACCCTATTTTATTTTCTTTAATTGATAAAATTCTCTGACCTTCTTTCTTAATATTAATAGCAGCATTATAATCTCTATCGTGAATCTCACCACATTCAGGACATTTCCACTTTCTTTCTTTAAGAGTTAAATTATTATTTTTATAACCGCAATTATTACATAATTTTGAAGAAGGATAAAATCTATCAATCTTAATTATTTCTCTACCATACCAATTGGCCTTATATGTGAGAATATTTTTAAATCTGTTTATCGACAATTCTTGAATAGATTTAGCCAACTTATGATTTTTTAACATACCATTCACATTAAGATTTTCAATTACTATAATTTGGTTTTCATTAAGTAATTGATTGGTAATTTGATGTAAATAATTTTCTTTAATATTATTTAATTTTTCATTTAATTTGGCAAGTTTTATTCTTGCTTTTTCTCTGTTATTTGATGATTTATTTATTTCAATTTCTTTCCCATATTTATTTAACTTATATTCGCCAGATCCAATCATTTGTTTTTTGTTTAACTGTCTTTGGAGTTTAATTAATTTCTTTTTATTATTTCTGATTAGTTTTAAATTCTCAAATTTATTACCATCAGAATCAACAATAAAATCTTTGATACCCAAATCAATCCCAATGATATTACCTGTTTTTGGTAATTGTTTGGCGTTAGTTTTATCAATTAATATTGAAAAATAATACTTACCTGATTTAGTTTGAATTAATGTTGCTGACTTGATTAGTCCTTGATTTTTATTAAGATATTTTTCATCGGTAACTCCACATTTAAAATGAATATTTTTTATTTGTTTTATTATATTAATTCTATTTCCATGTATTTCACCAATAGCGTCTACTGGAAATCTACAACTTTGCTTATTATCTTTTTTGGATTTGAACTTGGGAAACCCCTGACTATTTTTAAAAAATGATTTATAAGCATACTCTAGATTAATTAATGATTGTTGCAATACTTTAGAATGACTTTCTTTTAACCACGAATATTCTTCTTTCTTTTTAAGTTCGATTAAATACTTCCCCAATAAGGCAAAACCAATAGTAGACTTATTTTCATTATATCTTTCAATTTTATATGCGAGGCAATTATTATAAACAAATCTACAAGAACCTAATAATTTATTAATATAAATTTTTTGTTCTTGATTGGGATAAATCCGTATTTTAATCGCTTTTAACATTAATAGTATATGATTTCTATACAATAATAAATATTCGAATAATTTTAAAAAGACATATAATTTCAATATTTATTTCGATAGTATATTATAACGCATAGATGCCATATTAAACTATACTTTTTATAAAATTTTAATTATATTTTTATTTGGGATAATTATGGGAAATGTGAATGATGAATTAACAGATGTTTTACTTGATCTAAATAGATACTGTTTTGAGAAACATATCGAATTCGAGATTGAGATGACGGATGATACAGTGAAAAGTAGTATTAAAAAAATAAAAAAAGACGGTGAAGTCGTTATTCATCTCACACTTGGTGAGTACGAAGATAATGTTTTTTTGAATAAAGTCACCAAATTTTTAACGAAACTTAAAACAACTCCTTAATAAACTCCTTACCGAAAGATTCTGAATATTCTCCATCGCCCATCACCTGATCGATGACATCTTTCTTTCTTTGTAAAATATTATAAACAATTTGCTCGATTGTATTTTCAAAGACGGGATAATAAACCACAACATTCTTTTTTTGTCCTTCACGGAAAGCTCGGTCTTCCGCCTGGCGGTGATTTCCCGGCACAAATGATAGGTCATTCATAATAACAACTTCAGCGGCTGTTAAGTTATGCCCAACCCCACCTGCAAGAATATTCAAAATAAACACCTTTATCTTTGGATCATCCTGAAACTTCTCTTTTGCCGCTTCTTTCTGTGTTATATTCATTCTACCATCTAAAACTACCGAATTTTTCTTATATTTTTCGTGTAGCATATCTAATGTCATCGTAAAATTCGTAAAGACAAGAACTTTCTTATCTTGATCGAGAGCTTTATCAATTAATTCACAGGTATATGGTATTTTTTCATATGCTATAACCTGTCTTACCTTCATAAGTCTACCTAATACGGAGGCGACGCTTTCATCTTCTTGTTTTTCTCCTAATTCACCATGGAGAGTATCTTTATGTTTATTTTCTATTGAGATCCTCATAAATTCTTCAAGTTCTTCATTGTAAAATGTACTTTTTAACTCTAAGAATATTTCTGAGATAATTTTATCAGGAAGATCACCAACTTCAGTTTTTAGTCGTCTTAATACCAAATTTTTGGTCATTACTCGTAATTCATCCAAATTACTATGACCATTGGTATTCCATATGTATCTGCCATTGACTTTAAATCTGAAACCCTTACAATATCTTTTAACATAATGTTGCCAATTCGACGCAACGGGAGATCCTACTATTTCTAAGATGTTGAAGTAGTTCATTGGCCTTGAAGTCATCGGAGTACCTGTTAACAACCATACTCTAGGTATGGTTTTGAGTAGGTCATTCATTAACTTTGTACGCTTGGCCTCGGTATGTGATATCATATGAGCCTCATCAATTATAGCTAAGTCAAATTTTTCATTAACTAATAACTTCAAGTCATCACTCACTTCTTCTTCCATATTCTTCTCATCTTTCTCGGTTATGTGGAAATTTTTAAGAATATCGTAGTTTATAATATAATATTTAAAGGTTGACCCCCATTTTCGACCCTCAACTATCAGAATTTTTTCATCTGAATAGTTTTTTATCTCTTTTCGCCAATTGAGTTTAAGGGATGCGGGACAAACAACAAGAACTTTCTTCGCTTCTACTTCTAATGATGCAATAATGGCGCTTGTGGTTTTTCCCAATCCCATATCATCAGCTAAAATAAACCTATCATTAGCCACGAGTTTTTCAATAGCGGGTATTTGATATTCCTTTGGTGGCCGATGGTCATATTTAGAATAATCTATAATGCGTTTTAACTTTTTTTCTGATGGCACAATCGCACCTTTTGGTATCCATATGGAGTGATTTTGTTCGGTATCAAAATATTTACCCCAGATATGAAATGCTTTATCTGATTCACATAATAACTTCTCGCACCATATTTTTTCAATGGTTTTTGTGAATAATTTTTCTTCTTTTAATTTTTGTCCAAATGATGTGGTAATGTCAATGTATTTTCTGGCAACTTTAGGGGTTATCTTATTGTATTTTAATACATAATCAGCTTGTGGGCGTGTTAAATTGAAGCTCTTATTATTTAAAAACCTGGTTCTCCATTCTATCAATTGATTGTTAGCACCTTCATATGTTGATAGAATGTTTCTTGCCTCTATTTCGGGAATCTTTGTCTCCATATATAAATTATAACTTAATATACATAATTAGATTGGAAAACTAAAGTATTTATACATATGGAAAGCAAGTTGCCTATAACGAGGCTGAGCAAATTTTTCTCGGAAGATGATTTCGACCTTCACATACAGTTAGGTCAGGAATATCTTCATGGAGATCTTAATATGACTCTCGTTCTTTATCGGGTCGATAGAACACGATCTGAGACTGATGACGTTTATGGAGAATCAGGAAAAGATCATATTAGTGTATTACCACCTGTTGAATTTAATGGACTGGTAAAAATAGTTGAACCTGAAAACAAGTCGTATAAAACAGGTCTTTTAAGATTTCTTGAGCCTGGTAATATGACGGTGTCTGTTTATATAAAACAATTAGAGGATTTAAAGATCGATATAAGGTTTGGTGACTATATCGGATATCCTGATAGTGAAAATAGAGTGAGGTATTATACTGTCTCAAATGATGGAAAAGTTACTGCGGATAACAAACACCACCATTTTGGATATAAACCATCATATAGAACAATAATTTGTGTACCGACACAAGAAAACGAATTTAGAGGAATTTAAATGACATACCCTAGAAAAAACGATATTTCTGTTTATACTCAAAAGGAAATTCTAGATAGAAGGCAAGAACTATTGGATAGAATAACCAAATCTGACTCCTATATGCCCGATCCCGTCTTACACGATGATTTGGATATGGGAATGTTAGAGTTCGTTAAAACGAATCTAAAGGTCATTTCTAACGGTGAACAGATTCCGATTATTCCGAAAATTTTAACAATACAAAGATGGAGCGAGATCTCCAATAACTGGACATTTGCTGATGAAGATGGAAATATGAAAGTTCCATTTATTGGAATTATACGAAGACCAGATGTTCAGCCCGGAACGAATCCTGTTATTCAACGAACTATTCCCGATAGAAGAACATTTCATTATGCTACAGTTCCAACATGGAACGGTACGCAAATGGGGGCGGATGTTTATAAAATGCCGCAGCCAGTTGCCATTGATATTAGTTTCGAGGTGACACTTGTTTGTAATCAATTCAGAGATTTAAATAGATTTAATAAAATCGTATTACAGAAGTTTTCATCCAGACAGGCATATACCACAGTAAAGGGACATTATATTCCAATTGTTATGGATAAAATTAGTGATAGTTCACCAATTGACGCATTAGAAAATCGTAGATTTTATGTTCAAACATATGATTTTACTATGTTGGGATTTTTAATCGACCCTGAAGAGTTTGAGGTTAAACCCGCAATAAGTAGATTGTTTTTATTACATGAATTTATAGATACAAAAAACTACGAGAAGAAATTTATTAATTCAACGATTGATATTAAAACCGTTGTAATTACGGCTGACGGCACACAGACAGTATTTAGTGTTGGTGAAAAAATAACACAATTGTTTATTGTTTCAAAAAACGGTCAGGTTCAAAGACCTGATATTGATTATTTTTGGTTGGGACAAACATCGAGAATTACTTTTGTTATTGCCCCATCCCCTGGTGATAAGATAATGATTTCCTATTACGCTGGTAGAAGTAATGTTTTTCAAGATGCTTATGGTAACTTATTACACTTTGAATATCAAAATTTTACATATAACGAAGGTGATTATACATTCGATGTGGGTGATGTGATAAATAGTGTTATATACGTCACTGCTAATGGTCTTGTTCAAATAGAGGATGTTGGGTATACCTTTACGGGCAGCATCGTGACATTGCTTGATCCTTATAGTCAATTAATAGATCAGGATTCAATCATAATTGCATATCTGAGATAACATATATTATTCTCCATATATGTCTTTCTTCTTTTGAACCCTATTGATTTCATCGATCCATTTTTCAACAACTCGATACATTTTTAATCCGTTTTTTTCACAATGGGATTTAAGAATTTCGTGATGTTTCTCGCTGATCTTGATATTTTTACTCTTATTTTTCATACTAATAGATAAATAAGGAGAAAAAAGGATAAATTACTATCTTTTAAATTTTTTATTCACAAATCTTTGGGAAAAACAAAGATATTTATGATAAATAAGAATAAAATAAATAATTAACATAATAATCAATGGGAAATTCAAACAGAGTATTCGTTTCTCCAGGTGTATACACATCTGAGAAAGATTTAACATTTGTAGCACAAAGCGTTGGTGTTACAACATTAGGGTTAGTTGGGGAGACACTTAAAGGCCCAGCTTTCGAACCTATATTAATAACTAATTTTGATGAGTTCAAAACATATTTTGGACCAACATCACCTGAAAAGGATGGTAGTTCGGCTAAAAATCCAAAATATGAACTTCCATATGTGGCTAAGGCTTATTTACAAGAATCAAATCAATTATTTGTAACAAGAGTACTTGGTTTAACTGGTTATAAACCCGTAACAACTTTCGGTATCTCAACACTTGGTGGTGTCAATTATACCGTGGGGTCGTTGGGGTCTACTCTTAATGAAAGTAATATACAACCGTCGGGATTAACTTCTAGTAGTTTTTTCGCTGAGTTATCTGGAAAAACCGCAACAACTGGTGATAGTGTAACTGACTGGATAGCTGCACAAACATATACATCGGATGGACAATGGTTTACAATTGGATTGGTTGATGTAAACACTATAGCGGGATTATTATCAGGCGGTCCTGAAATGATTGGCCCTATTGGTGACACCACAGGATTTACATGGTCTAATTATTACACTAATATAACAGGAGCGAGTATAACCGAAATATATTCTTATGCTTTCCAATATACTTTATCATCTCATTCATTTACTATATCGAGATTTCCTTACAATGGTTTAGTTGTTGCCGCTTTGAGACCGAGAGGACATTATTCAAGTCCTTCTACATTAAGTTTAGCAGCAACGGGTCTTACATTATCATCAACTACCCTTGCAACTGATCCATTGAGTGATTTTACCGCAACCATTACCACACAAACTACTGGTGGAACGAAAACATTCACATGTTCATTGGATATATCATCAACTAAGTACATTTCAAAAGTATTGGGTTCTGATGTTTATGATAAGAATCATAGTGATTATCCACTATACACATATGAAGCGTATCCATATTTAATTAAAGCTTTAAATGATCGTGGATTAATAAGAGGTTTAAGTACAACTGTAATAACACATAGCGTTGGTGAAGATTTTATGACTGGATGGGACACTCCGGCATCACCAATGGTTGTTTCTGAAGTACGTGGTGGAAAAGTTGATGAATTATTCCAGGTTCTTACTATTCCTGATGGTGAGTCAGCAAACTATTCAGTTAAAATAATGATTCAGAACATTGATCTCGAAACTGGTGAATTCGATTTATTGGTTCGAGATTTTAATGATGAAGACGATAATCAAGTTGTACTTGAAAAATATAGTAGATGTACAATGAACCCTGAATTACCAGGATATGTGGCTTTAAAAGTTGGTACATCAGATACCAAATATGAATTGAGGTCAAAATACATTATGCTGGCGATGAATGATGAACATCCAACGGACGCAGTTCCTGCAGGATTTAAAGGTTTTGTTGCTGATACAATTCCAAATTTAATCTTAGGTAATATAATGTATAAAACATCGTATTACACCGCTGGAGATGTTGTTACATATACCAATGGCGAACCAGATGATTTACCAACAGACAAAGTTAAAAAGGTTTCTTTAGGTCTTTCATCACAAATGGGATTTGATAGTGACCTGTTTAAATACAAAGGACAGAACGCCAGCACAACAACAACTGGATTCCACTTATCCGCAAATGCTGCAACAATAACTGGTGGTACAATTACAGGATTTATGTATGATTGTACTCCTTATGATTTAGAAGGAACCGATAAAGGAATGTTAGCGACCGCATCATATCGTAAATTTACCTTCGCTGTGTGTGGTGGTTTTGATGGTTGGGATATCTACAGAAATGTGAAAACAAATAGTGACGCATACATCTTTGGAAAAACAACTTATGTTAATAACTGGGACACTAATGGCGGAGTATTTAGTCATCATGTTGGAAATTCTGACTATTACGCATATCTTGCAGGTATTGAAACATTCACTAATCCTGAAGCTGTTGATATTAATATCTTCGCAACACCTGGACTTAACTTCTATGATCATTCTTCCTTAACAGAACAAGCGATTGATATGGTAGAAACAGAAAGAGCGGATTCACTTTATATTATCTCTTCTCCAAATGTTGACACCGCCGATGAAATTATTGATATGATAGACACAATCGGATTGGACTCTAACTATTCAGCCGTATACTGGCCATGGATACAGGTTAGAGATAATGATAACTCAACACAACTATTCATCCCACCAACAGGGGAAGTTGTTAGAAACATAGCTTTAACTGACAACGTATCCTATCCTTGGTTCGCAGTAGCTGGATATTCAAGAGGACTTGTAAACGCTATTAAAGCGGTTAAAAAGTTGACCCTTGATGAAAGAGATGGTCTTTATAAGGCAAGAATTAACCCAATCGCAACATTCTCCGATACGGGTCCCATAATTTGGGGAAATAAAACACTTCAAGTTAGAGAATCAGCGTTAGATAGAATCAATGTAAGAAGATTACTCTTGAGAGCAAGAAAACTTATTTCAGCGGTTGCTGTTAGGTTACTTTTCGAACAGAATGACGAACAGGTAAGAAACGAATTCACAAGATTGGTTAATCCTATCCTCGAAGCAATCAAAAAAGAAAGAGGATTGTATGATTTCCGTCTGGTAGTTTCAAATGACCCTGAAGATATTGATCAAAATACTCTTAGGGGTAAAATTTACATAAAACCAACCAGAAGTCTCGAATTCATTGATATTGAGTTTATTATCACTCCGACAGGCGCTTCTTTTGAAAATATTTAATCATAAGTTGTTAATTTAAAGTCAGAAACCCCGAAAATTTGGGGTTTTTTGTTGTTTATTATTTTTATTTTATATATATTTATAAGAAGAGAAGTTCTTGTTAATAATATTAAAATTTTACCACTTATGAAAATAGAATTAAAATGTGAAAATTGTAATAAAATGTTTATTACTAATTTTAAACATCGAGATAAAAAATTTTGTAATAGAACATGCTATTTTGAATATGCCAGGAAAAATAATTTATTAGGTAACAAAAAAGACCCTTCTGTAAGAGAACAAAGGATATGTTTACAATGTGGAGGTGAATTTACAGAAAGAAAAAAACATGAACGAACATTATGCTCTGATGAATGCAGATTAAAATGGAATCTAATTCAAGAAAATAAAGACAAAAGAATAAAAAACTCAAAAAAGGTAATAATTGAAAAATATGGGGTTAAAAGTTTATTTGAGTTAGATGAATTTCAAAAAAAATGTAGAAAAAATTTTAAAGAAAAATATGGTGTTTCTCACCCCATGTACTTTCCTCCTTTTGTTGAAAAATTAAAAACCACTTTTCGAGAGAATCATTTACTTTATTTAATCCCAAAACTAAAGAGTTATAATTTAGATTTACTTGATGATTATATAAATAATAAAGATGGAAATACTTCTCGTCCATATAATTTTAAATGTTTAAAATGTGATAATGTTTTTTCAAGCACATTATTGGGTAGTGGTAAAATACCAATTTGTAGAAAATGTTACCCAATAATTAAAAACTCAAAATTGGAAGAAATTTTTCGAGATTTTATAAATGAACTAGGAATAAAACATTTAGATAATAATCGAACATTGTTAAATGGAAAAGAAATTGATTTATTTTTAATTGACTATAATTTAGGAATAGAATTAAATGGAAATTATCATCACTCTGAAATATATGGAGAGAAAGACAAAACTTATCATTTTGAAAAACTAATGATTGCCACAAATGTGAAAATTAAATTATTACAAATTTTTGAAGATGAATTATTATTAAAAAAAGAAATTGTTTTTTCCCGAATTAAAAACATCCTTGGTATAACCGAAAATAAAATTTTTGCCCGAGAATGTGTAATAAAAGAAATATCTAAAACAGATTCAAAGATATTCTTAGAAAAAAATCATTTACAGGGAGATTCAGTTGATAAAGTTAGATTGGGATTATATCTAAATGACGAATTAATTACTGTTATAACATTTGGGAAGAAAAGAAACTCTTTGGGTAATACATCAATAACTGATGAGTATGAACTTTTGAGATTTGCTGGTAAAATAAATACAAATATTGTTGGAGGATTTTCGCGTCTGTTGAAATATTTTATTAAAGGACACAATCCATCTAAAATTATTACATACGCTGATTCCAGGTGGTCTGGAATCATTCCTGAAGACACTATTTACCATAAGAACGGATTTAAATTTATTCACCAGACTCCACCTAATTACTGGTATGTAAATACAAAAGATTTTCTTCATAGATTTCATAGATTTACATTTAGAAAAGATGTTCTCATAAAAGAAGGATTTTCGCCTGATAAAACAGAATGGGAAATAATGCAAGAAAAAGGATTTGATAGAATATGGGATTGCGGATCTATGAAGTTTGAAATGATGTTATAATATCGTCGTAGAAATATAAACTTTCAGGTAACAAATAGAGAGGGTGGACGCTGTCCTTTTTATTTGAAAAAATTCACCCAGGACCATACTAGTATTTATTCTAGTAATTTTTAATTTTGGGTTCTTTTGGTACTATTGGACCTTAGCATAAAAGTTTGGGCCATTCTTACTGGATCTGCTCTTACTGGAACTGGTGGTCCATAAATATACGAAATTTTTTTGAAAAAGTCAAATAAATTAAAAATATTTTTTAATTCTTGATATTTTTTGTCAGTATGATGATAGTAATTAAAACTACCAGTATTTATAATAATATTAACAGGATGAAATATTGGTCCTATTGTGAAATTTACGAAAAAAATTTGATAAAGTCAATAGAGGGAATGTTTTTTCAATATTAATATATTTATAAGAATAATAATAAACAAATTAACAAAGATAATATGGCAGATCTATTAATGAAGATGCCGGTTCCTTATGAACCGAAAAGAAAGAACCGATTTATACTAAGATTCCCTTCGAGTTTGGGCATCAACGAATGGTATGTCACATCGGCAGCAAGACCAGTTGCTAAAATAAATCCAGTTGAAATTCAATTTCTAAACACATCAACTTATGTTGCTGGTAGATTTACTTGGGATGTATTGAAAGTTACATTTAGAGATCCGATCGGACCGTCAGCTTCACAGGCACTCATGGAATGGTTTAGGCTACACGCCGAATCAGTTACAGGTAGAATGGGATATGCCGCAGGATATAAGAAAGATATAGAACTTGAAATGCTTGATCCTACAGGGGTTGTAGTTGAAAAATGGGTTCTTCAGGGTACATTCCTAACAAGTTTGGACTTTGGTTCTCTTTCTTATGACGATGATAAATTAGCGGATATTAACGCTGAACTT
>Ga0315276_10002036_pt1 | contig 18373 bp, 13 predicted proteins | sample YL17G05_0_MG_FD_204542 | JGI IMG/M metagenome (GOLD analysis project Ga0315276, IMG submission 204542) | Sediment microbial communities from Yellowstone Lake, YNP, Wyoming, USA - YL17G05_0 | ecosystem: Environmental > Aquatic > Freshwater > Lake > Sediment | place: USA: Wyoming | collected... | reverse complement strand
TTAACTGATCCGTCCCGAAATGGTGTAGTCCCAATCCGAGATGTTCAGCAAACCCGTTTACTTTTGTAAATGCCGCCATTAGTCTATCCTTTCAGCTTCGATTGATTCGATATATCCTTGAGCGTTGCGCTTCACGGTGAACGTCCATTTCCCTTTTGCTTGATCGAGTGGCTTTGTGTTTAACTTCTTCGATAGTATGTTGGAGAGCTGCCTGATCTCCTGCGCCACAACCTCATACTCTCTATTTTCTTTTGGCTCCGACATGGCAGCCCATGCAGCAGTCAATGATTCAATCGCCTTGACGATCTTATTTTCGGGCTGGGCCATTTCCCTCGCCATTTGCTCGGCTTTTTGTTTGAGAATGATATCGGCGATCTTCTCTGCCCGCTTAGTTACCGCCAACTCCTGATACTCCTGCCACTGAGTAGGTGTTCCGGGCCAATCTTGAGGCGCTGGTTTTGTCGGCGTCATGGGCGAGCCTCGCCTTTCAGGGCCTTGTATTCGTGCCATTGCGCTCTGGTTTGTTTGTCTATTTTAGGCACTGTAATCGATCGTAATTTCTTCATGAGTTCAGAGCGCCGCAGTGCCTCGGCCTCGCGGTATTCCTTCGTCCCTTTTTCTGCATAGGCCTCGGCGTACACCCGGACCTGCCGCTCCACCCATTTGCGGAGTTCGGTCGACGATACATCGTGCATTCCAAACTGGAACTCGCGCTCATGGTTCTCGTTCCACTGAGCGATTCGGTCGGAGGCCGCCTTGCCGTTGCCGGACAGAATCAGCCGGAACAGCTCGGTGCGCTCCTCGCCCCTCTGCTGCTTCAAGCGCCGGGCCTTCTGCGGGTCGGAGAGGAATCGCTTCGAGACAGCCGTAGTCACAGATCCAAACGGTCGGGTGAACTGGAACATATTGCGCCGCGTGGCCAGCCAGCCGTCCCCGTACCGCTCGTAGTCCTTGCTGATATCGGTGAACGCCTTCACGATCGCTTCGGCGTCAGACCAAGCAACCGGCTTCGCCATATAGAGCATGGCATTCGGGAGGTCGGATATCTTCTCGATCCGGAGGGCGTCCGAGATAATCCCGAGGGCTCCGAGGTAGGCCAGATCGTGGGCGACCTTCTGAGCCATCGTGTCGTCCTTGCGGTAGACCGGCTCCCCGGATAGAATCGATCGAACCTTGTTCATGCCCCAAATCATCGTGCCTGCTCCGAGGGCACCGCCGGCGGCGAGTCGGACAACGGGCATGAAGTTGCCCCTCCATGCCTCACGCCAGAGCATCTCACTGATATAGGCCGCCTGACGGTACCCGTATCGCTTGAACAATATGAACGGTTTCGCCCAAGGCATAGAAAAAACGAGCGGGTCTTCGAGCACCGACTTCTGCAGTTGGGACTTGGTGGCGAAGTTGTACATGGCCTTGGCGCGGTCAGCCTCCCCAAGAGGATAGCGGTAATCTATCCCAAAGTCGCCCAATCGTTTTCTCGCCCACTCAGCATACGTTCCCGACCCCTGCGCCGACCGATACCATGCGGTCACGGCGCGATCTGCGGTAGCTGCTGCCTGATACGCGTTGAAGCGGTTGATTCCGGTGAAGCCGGACCACTTCGACATCTTCTCCGCAAACTTACCAAAGGCGCCGCCGGGATTATGCCCCGTCAGGGCGAGCATGGAACGTTCGTCCATGAACTCGACGGCGCCAGAAGCCCGCAACCACGCCTTTCGTTTGATCGGGTCGAGAACGTCGGCAAACCCGCGAACGGTGTTCCATACACCAAGTTCCGACATTGTCGAGTAGAGCGTCTGCGAGACGTTCAGGGCGGTACCAAAACCGAGACCGATCTTGGCACCGACTTGAGCGCCTATGTAGGCGTCGATCAGACTGCGGGTCTTTTGTCCAAGTCCATGAAGCAGCTCGTATTCGCCAGTCTGCAACTGCATGAGCTTGACGAGGTTCTTCGCGTCGTCCGTCCCTGACCATTGGAGCTTCTTGATTATGTCGTTCCACTTGTCGCCGTGTCTACCGAACACTTGGTTCTGTGACACGTACCGGGAAACCCCGACGATGTAGCGCGGGAGGATATACCGGATGTCCGTTTCATAGAACTCGTTCAGAAAGTCGGTCTTACGCTCCTTCACGAAGGAGGGCTCCCGAATCCACTCAGACCTGATCGTGTTTCGGAATAGGTGCATGGCCTCGCCGATAGTCCCGACCTTGCCCTCTTTCACCCACACTTGCATCTGCTTCTGTGCCTGATCGGACAACTTGCCAAGGAGGGCAAGCATCGCTTCCTTGGGAGTCTTGGGATCTCGGAGGTCGGCGAACTCCATCCCCCGTCCTTCAAGTTCTTTCCCAAGCGTCCGCAGATCATCGGCGAACTTCTCTTTGACGTCATCCTTGAGCATCCGGGGCACGTACCCATAGGGATTCTTCTCGTCTGCCTTCACCCGGCCGATGTTGGGATTGACCGCATTCAGCATCTCCCACAGATCATCGAACAAGCGGCGGTACCGGGGAGCGTAGAAGGACTGGTCGTTTGCTTCCTTCTCGGTCAGCTTCTTCAGCCCCAGCTTGTCGGCTTCAATCAGACAGTCAGCCCCAATGACGGCTTCGCGAGCGGCCTGCTCCTCGAGCATGGCGATCCCTTGCTTGCCGTCCTTGGTCTCGACGAGGTTCTTGGCGCGGAGGAATACGCGAGGCACAACTGCCCGCTTCCATCCCTCGATCATTCGCTTGACGCGTGGCTCGTCCGACATTTCGGGCGTGACCTGCTTCATGGCGCGGTTGACGTCGTTAGCCTTGATCGTTCGGAACGTCATACCCCTGTCTACAATACTCGGCGATCTCACGTCCAAGTGGCGGTATGCTAAAGCCCCTTGCCCTCCAGCAGTTTTGCTGCCTTCTCCAATTCTACCTTCTCCTTGACGGTTCTGTACTCCCCGTCCCGCAACCTCATCCGGCAGAACTCTGAGGGTTTTATCCGCCATTGAGATGAGCGCTTTGGCTTCTGGTCTGTTGCGCGATTGCTCGTTGAAGATGTTGGCGATTGTATTCTTTGCATTATCATATGCTCCTTCATGCTTAGAGAAGATTTCCTCAAACGATTCCTCGAGGGCCGCGAGCTTGCGGTGTCCCACCTTCATGTAGATATCCGCGACGGACAAAGCGAACGACTCGTCGTGGCTTTGAGAAAACTTATGGGCGAACTCGTGAACCATCGTGTGCGTTGCAACTGCAGCACTCCGATCGTTGACGCCTCCGCGTATCAACCCCTCCCCGGTTATGGCAAATGGATTGATCGCGTAGACCTCATCAAGTCCGGTCCACTTACTTGGGGTCCACCCATATGTCCTCGGATTGACCGATATCGCCAGCTCACCCGGCGTATAGCCGGCATCTATCAGCGCTTGATTGAACTCTTTATACGTCTTGCCTATGCGGGCGAACAAGTCATCCGGAACCTCGTCGAGCGCCTTACGCAACGATGAAGAGGAAATCTCGTCGGCGCCATCCAAAATCACCCGCACGCCACCCTTGCGCGGCGCATGATCCAGCGCTGTGCGAAGATCTTCAAGAGCTTTGTCTCTGTGTATTTCCGTCAGCCGATCGAGATACTCTTTGACTACTCCGCGGACACCAGCCTGCACACTACCAAGCAACTCGCGCCTGTTACGGATATATGGGTAATATGGCGAAGTCGCCGGTACCGTCTTGGTAAAGTTTACACGGACAGCCATATTATGCTTAAATGGAACACTTACATTCAGATCGTTCCAAAGAGTGTTCATCCATAGCCCATGGTTGTACACCTCAACCTTGACTGCGTATTTTCCCATGAACGGCCAAGGGGATTCTTGTGTTTCGATATACTGTACAGTGAACTCGTTGCCATTGGCCTCGCCAACGTCTGTACGGATAACTTTGTCGACGGTTGGTGGACGCTCCACGCCATCCACTATAACGGACAAGCCCTTCCGTCGTAATTTGCCGGCATAGCTACCAATGAAGTCTGCCAACTCTGCTTGGCTCGCGCTCGCATAAACTCCGCCGGAAGCGGGTGGAAGGACCAGCTTGATACTTGTCCCCGGTTCCATCTTTGCCGAGCTTGACTGTACTTCTATCTCTGAATCCAACAGTGCATCGCGTGTCGTAGAGAATCTACTGAGTCGTCCGTCCTTCTGTGTCGTCGCGCTGATCTCGTCCGGCCAAAGAAGAATGCCGGCCTTTGCCCTGCCAAAACCACCGGCGCTATCCGCACCCTTCGTACCCTTCGCGCCAACGACAAAGAAGTGATCGTGTAGCTCTTGTGCCGTCATCCCCTTACCGTTGTCGGTAATCCACATCGTGGCACGCCCATTTTCAACGCCGGTACTTATCATAATGCGAGTGGCGCCAGCGTCGATGGAGTTCTGAAACAGTTCAGGAACCACGGCCTTGTGTGGCGTATTGCCGATAATATCGCGAACAGCATAGAGTAATTCTTCCCGACGATCCAACCGAAGTGTACTCTTGGTATGTTCGATATCGTCGCGTGCCCCTTGACGAAGCGACTCGTTGGACGACTCGACCTTAACCGTCCGGAACGGTAGCGGCTTCATGTATGTATCTGTCGAAGGGTCGACCTTCTTGGGCGTCAGATGGACGAATAGCAGTCCGTCACGATCGCGGTGTTTGGTCATGTATCCAAGTCGCACCAACCGATCGAGTGGTTCGGCTACGGCGGACTCCATGTCCTTTGAGATTCGCAGGACCGTGTCATTAAGAAATGCATCCGTGTACGCGGTCGCCAGAAGTATGGATGCGTTCTTCTTGTCGGTTGGATTGAACTCGGTGAGGATATGACTGATCTCTCCGGCCCTCTTATCTTTCACAACCTCTGACTTAGCGGTCCCTTTTCCGATCTTGATCGTGCGGAACGGCGGCTCGTTGATCGCGAGGTCATCGCCGTTCTCCAGCTTCTTGATCTGCTCCTTGATGAACCGCGAGTACGTTCCTTTATTCTTTCGATTGAACTCCTCGAGCGTCTCTATTGCTCGTTCAGTCCCGGGCCGAGGTGCTTCTCCACCACTTGGAGCATTCCCTCCGGCCAGTCCTCCGGGTCCTTCTTTAGGAATAGCCACTCCCACCCCTGAACGGCCTTCAGATCCGCTGACATTGCCTTGTACTTCTCCGGCGACATCTGCGCCAGCGCCGACACCCGATCCCAACCCAACTCGCTGTTTGGCTGATCCTGTTTCGTCATAATTCCACGCTATTACCTCTGGTCGTTGGCCGCCGCCTTCGCCCTTCTTACCCTGTGTCCGAACCATAACCTGTTTAGTTTTGAATCCAAGCGACTGTAATGCGCTGACGATATCGTCTCGCCAGTGGTTGGTGTATATCATCTTAACGCCCCGCTTGTTGGCGTCAGCCATATCCTTAGTGATGAACTCCAACCCCTCGGTTTCGTACTGTAGGTCCACACCGACATTGTAGAGACCATTCGGACCACGTTCGGATTTGGACCTTTCGATTGCATCCTTATATGATCCGTCATGGTCGATATAGGGAGGATCGAGAACGTGTATCCCATCCGTCAATTTCTCGTCGGCAAGTGTTTTTCGCGCATCCTCAGTGCGCAGTTCTGCGCCCTTAACCACGTCGCCATGTTCTCTGAATGCGTCGATCGGCTCGGCCATCCGTCCTCTCCGATATAACCACTTGGCCCCTCCGGAAAGTCCGGTTCCGGTTATGATGCGCTGGCTACCGCTCCTGCTCGGACCCCAATGAACGATGAAGGACGCCGCTGATAGAGCCTTGTCGTCGCCAGCCATATTATCATCGAGTTGTTTCCAGAATTTGGCAATTTCAGCATGGGCTTCTTCCCCTCCATCGGGGAACTTCTCTTGGATGTCCTCTATTCTCTTGCCGAGGTTCCTAACGTATGTGATCACCTGCTCTGGATTGTTGGCCGCTTGTTCGTGGGCGTTCATTACGATCCGGTCATAATCGTTGACGACCCGTTTGTCTGACTTGACCCCAAGATGATCACCAACGAGACCGGAACCGGCAAATTCTTCGACGAGCTGTACGTCCTTATAATCCTTCGGCAAAATCCCATCGTATGCGCCCGCTTCGATCATACTCTTTTTGGCGCCAATGTATTGAGGGAATGGTGTACGTACTTGCTTATTGGAAAGGACGACACCGCCCTTGCCTTCCGTTGGTGCCGCTATTGTTCCAGAGGCAACTCTGACTCGTTTCTTCAACTTAGCGGCGCGTTCCCGGCGTGCTACCTCGGTCACCGGCTCTCCCTTGCGGACTTGGTAGAATGAGCCGACCTTCTCCCTCGGCACCAGACCGGCCGCTCGGAGAATCTTGAATACCGGACTGTTTTCGACTCGCCGAGAATAGTAAAGCCGCTCCTTGCCGGCGCGTGCCAGCGCTTCCTCTACCAACTTGACCGATCGCTCCGGGGTCGAGGCCGAGACATCAATAACTGACGCGACCTGCCGGCGTTTCCCCTTCTCGCCGACCTCGAACATCCCGATGGTCAGTCCTTCTCTCTGTGCCCCATAGATCGCCTTAGTCGAACCAACCAGTGTTTTAGGCGACTCCATGGTGACAAACTTGTAGCCTCCGGGTTGCCGTTGCCCTGATATCCGTTTGAGACCCTCGGTGGCTGCTGGTCCAAGGTCCTCCGGTTTCCATATCCGATCCGGCGCCTTCGATACTTCCAATCCGCGCCGCCGGAGTGCCGCCGTCTCTGCCGCCTTCCGAGCCCGCTCAGTCTTTGATATCTTGGCGGTTGCGGCCCACGTCGCAGCCTTCTCTGCCCGCGTTTCTGACGCCTCAGTGCCAACTTCCCTGCCTTTCACGATTCCCATGGCGTGCTGCATCTCGTGGAGTAGCGTCATACCAAAGTGATCGGGATATGATTGGTTGAGAATGACTTCCGGACGGGGACCGGAAAAGTCCACCGCTCCGGTGTGTGCCAGCCCCGGCTCAGATGACGGTATGTCCTCAACGATCCTGATCTTGAAGTCCTTGATCGGGGCAAAGTGGGCGGCCAAGGTCGGGTGCTTGATGAAGTCCCCGAGTGTTCCGACGACCGACCGAGGCTTTGCGGTCTTAGCCTTCTCGAGGATGTTCAGGCCGAACCGATCGGGGGAGTCGTAGATCGCCTGCTCCGTCTGCGTCAGAATGTACTGACGGGGATCTCCGGACTTTCGAGCGTCCTCGACGAGCTGGGCGTTCTTACGTTTGACAGCCGAGTTCCATACCCGCTTACCAATTCCCGCGATGGAGCCGGCAGTCTTGACACCGATGATGAATCCGGCGGCGTTTATGAAGTCGTCTGCCGTCGGTTGCCGCCCCTCGAGTAGCGGTTGGAACCCGCCAAGGGTCACGATCTCGGCGCCGGGGGAAAGGCCGTACTTCGTGATTCGGCGGCCCGCTGCGCCGGGGATTCGGCGGCCAACGGCGCCCGCTGCCGCGCCTGCAGCCCCAAATCCGGCTCCGAGGACGGCTCCCTTGCCAGCGCCCGCCAGTGCGCCCCGGAAGCCCGTTTCTATGCCTCCCTCATTGTACCCCTCGAGGAAGCCGTGCGCGGCCTCGTACTGGCCGAAAGTCGTGGCTGACCGGGCAATCCGGGCGGCGGTACGGGCGGTCTTGAGCCCCTTCATCGCCTTCTGGCCGGTCATAATGGCACGCACCGCCGCACCAAGCCGGGCACCCAGCGCGGGCGTTCCAATCCCATAGGTAGCAAGCTCCATGCCAGCGAGTGCGGGGATATCCTCGACGAAGGAGGCGATTCCGGTTCCAATTTCTTCAGCTTTGGTCGGCTGCCAGTACTGCATCTGGCGGGGCGTTCTGAGTAACCCACCAAGATCGGCGTTTTTGTTGTATCCCATTCCAAGCAACTCGCCGAGGAACTTATTGGCAGCCACTTCCCCTTTTCCCGCAAGCGACTGCGGATATGCGGCTGTCAACACGTTCCCAATGCTCGACATTATCCCTTCGGACTTGAATGGCTCGTTCGGGTCAAATAGCGGGATCTCCTCGCCGGCCTTTGGTGTGTACCCATATTTATTCTTCAGGTAGTCAAGATGGAACTGGAACCTCGCCATTTCCGGTTGGGCTTCGAGTTCTGGAGGTGGACCTTCGCGCCGGTCGTAGTAATCACCGGAGAAGGCGCCAGACTGATCAATGATCGGGACAAAGTTCTGCTCGGCGTCGGCGGCCAAATAGTCGAGTATCGCTGTACGGACCACGTCGTCAGACGTATCGACGGACTTCCTCTTTGGAGGCTTCGGTGGTTGTTTGAACGACACTCTGCTCATCGCGGTTAATCCAATCCGAGCAGCGCCCTAATATCTTCGTTCTTAATGTAGTCTAACGGGTTGGCCGTTTTAATGACTTTCCACCCGTCCTTTTGCTCCTTCGTACTCTCTGGCGGCGCGAGTGACGGAAGCCCATTGACCGCCCCCGGCGCTGCCGACTTGAAGAACATCGCTTCCATCAACTGATTCGGTGTGCTTCCCTCTCCGCTTTTACCTTCCATCAACTGCATGACCTCTTGAGCGGAAATGCCGAACTTGGTCATGAGGTAATCCTTGATCATCGCCAAGCGCCGAAGGTTCAGGTCCTGCCGAGCCTTGGCCTTCTTCGGGCCTTCCGGAATGTCGTGGATCGTTTCGAGATCGGTCTCAAACCGCGACTGAACATACTTCTCAGCTTCGTCAAACGCCTTGAGTATCTTCTCCTTCTTGGCGTTGTCTTGTGCCTGACCGTAGGCTATGTCGAACTGGCGCCTCTGCTCGTCGAGTTGATCTCGTTCCAGTTTCAGCTTTTCTTTGTCGGCAGCTATTCGGGCAGCGTCGGACTTGGCACCCCGTTTGCTACGCAGTTCGGCTCCGCCAGCTTCGAGCGCCGCCAACTTGCCGGACGCCTTCATCTTCTTCGGATCGATCGAGGCTTCGTATGATCGACCCTGAAACTCCCCGGCAATCCCGGCGCCCTGCAGAACCTTCGACAGCGACTCGTCTCTCTGTTTCTCCCAGTCCTGCTTACGTCCCCGAAGGATGTCGTGAATAGCTAATGCGTTCAGCCCAGCATTGTCTCTCACTTGCTCGTTCTTTGATAGACCGCTAAGTAAGGCAGTTAGTGCACCGCCAGCAGCAATGATTTTGTCTGGAAGTCCCGGACGGTATTTCTGTTGCCCTTTTTCGACTGCACCCTGAATCATTTGCAGAAGTGCGTCATTTTGTTGTTGGTATCGGCTACTTTCTCCAGTGATGTCTGGCATATCGAGACCCTGACCGAGACTATTGACAATTGCCAATAATTCATCGGGAGATGAGGAGTCTCGCGGCGACACCACGCTTTGTCCCATTGCGTATTCTCTCATAATAAGCGCTCCTTAGTGTACTCTTCTAAAAGACATCGCTCGCTATGCTGGCTAATCCGGGAATCCAACCAAGTGGGCCTCCCCCATTCTGCTTGTATGTTACAGGCGGGCCTTTCCACCACTCATTTTGAGCTCCCTGCAATAACAACGCAGAGATATTAGATAGGCCCGTCAGCCCGACGTTCGACCGCGAGGCTAAATTTTCGCCCTCATATCCAAGCATTGATTGTTGACCCTGCGCAAACAGCGGCGCATAAACCTTGTTAGCAACCATAGTATCAACGGCACCACTACGAGAACCAAGTCTGCGCCCAACAGTCCCGCGTAAACCTCGAGACAGTGTTCCCGCCTGTAACATATTGGCAGCTCTAATGGCATTCCGAAGTCGCCGAAGACCAGACTCTCCATATATGCCTTCTTTGGTAATCTGATTGTAGGACTTGATCAAATCCAGAGGCAACTGCTCGGTGGCCTGCTTCCATCTCCCACTTAGTTGGTCCGGATTTCCACCAGTCCAAGGATTTCTGACGGATAAATCATAAGGCATGGCGGCCTCCTATTTCACAAAACATGTTACAACAACCTTGCCGGTGTCCGATGTTCCTCCGGATGATTTGACGATCAATCGAGCACCCTTGTCGGCCACACTATAACTATAAGAATAAACGGCTGCCGTCGAATCTGTCAACAGTCGCGATATCTGAGCGTAGACGTTCCCCTCCGAACTTGCCGCAGTTCTGTGTTGTTTCGCCGTGAAGTTGGTCGTTAAACTGAGACTCCCGTATCCGGCCACAATCCGAACCGTGTCGATGATGATCTTCGGTTCCTGCGTCTGTCCTTGTCGTTTGGCAAACGGCTTCCCCTTTGCATTGAAAATGTTCTGTCCAAATGCCGCACTAACGCAGACTAACACTGCCAATAGGAGTCGCATGTAGCACCACCTCTCCGAGCTTTATATATTCACAATCAATGCTCGTAGTAAGTTTAACGGACAGATACTTGTCTACGTGGTTGGGGAAACCAAGCCGATAGTCGCTCCCGGACCCAAACTTAATCGAGTCGGTTGCCAAGGTTTGATTGCGGCTATTTATGATCTGCCCAATTAACCAACTACCACTCGTTGCGCTTGCCGTTATTTGAACGTCCATTATTGCCCATTGCTGGTTGCCGTCCCCTATGAAGGGGGTTTGATAGGAAGCTATCGAAACAGTCCGCGTTCCAATTGAGTCATAGCCGAGACTTGTTTCTGTGGCGGTGAAGCGCTTGACCAGTTCCTTTCCACTTCCCGGCAAGGCCCAGTTCCAATACTTAGAAAAGCCCATTGTGCCACTTGACGTGTCGTAGGAAAATGACTGCACGGGGGTACACCAATCTGGATATTCCCTGACCGACCATGAATTGCTCAAGAGATCAAACGCGAAACATTCTTCCTTCACCCCTGCGTCATAGTATACAAGAAGCAGGTCGTCGTCAAAGGTGAATAGTCGGGCATGATCCAATGCCGCCCGATAACTAACGAATGCATTCTCTATATCGTTACGGATCGGTTCACTGATTTCCTTGAATCCAGCGGTAACCTCGTACAGTCGCAGGTCGGACCCGAAAGTGAACACTCGTTCTCCCCAATTTGTCACCGTCGCATGATTAACGGTACCAACTCGATCGTTAATGAGGTTCATCTCCAAGTCATATTCGGGGTCATAGCCGCTAACCAGATACGTTTTGTTGTGTTTGAACGCAAAGAGTCCCTTGTCAGACTGGCCGCGCAACAGCGCTATAGCCTCATCGTTATCGTCCTCGTCGAGAGAAAGGTAGTTCAGTGGACTCCACTCATAAATTTGATCCGGCTCGGAATAGTAAAGTCGCTGCGGATACATGGGGTCACCAACACCCCATAGACGACTCGCAAAGACCTCCACGTCCACAAATGGCATTTGACATTGCTGAATATACGGAGGCCGAACCATTACAGTACCACCGTCAGAGAAGCGCCAGTTGGACTCCTGTCCGGTATATGTTGCCGTATAGATCTTTCCGCACTCCGCAAGTCCACCCAAGTCACCGTCATCTAACACTCCGCCATCGACGGTATAACGGCGATAGGGTCGCTCCGTTGTCCCCGGAGAAGGATGAAGATAATCCGCTGACACATTTACATATCCGAAGACGGAAGTAGAATCACCAACATAGGATCGGTATACTCGAATCAGTCGCTTTCTTCCGCCAACGGTTAATCCCTTGTGCATCAGAACCCCAAATGTGTCGGTTCCTATCGTTCTCGCCGCAATCGTTCTTCGTGACAGAGGACCAAGGGGGCTTTCCTGACCCGACCACACATCGTAATACGATATTGCAAACCACACCGTGTCGTCCGGATTTAAGTGTGATGCTCCGTCAAGGGATGTCGAGTCTACAATTAGACTATCACTGGCGTCATTGAAAGCCCATATGGTTCCCGGTTGAGGAATGGTGTCACTCGCCGGAACGGACCATTTTGCCAAATCCCAAATAGTTGTCAATGCGGTTGTTGTATTGACAATTGTGTCTATGTAAAATATGTCATAAGTGCTCGTATTGGCGAAGTGTAAAGAGTCGAGTTTTCTCCATTCCCCGTCGCTCTCAAGCCATCGCTCGATAAGCACCCACGTTGTATCCTTATCAGCTACGCGACATGGTTTACACTCAAAGCCGCTCAATACAATTGTGTTTCCACGGAGCTTTATTGGCATCGATTCGATTGAAGAACGACTCCTTGTGGTGGTATTCCCAAGATAATACCGATATCTGTATTTGGCTACGTTATTTGTCAGGGCAAACGGACGATTAATTTCGGTAACGCCAAGTTGTCCCGGGGCCAAGTAACACATCGGCTGAGAGGACGGGTATACCGATTTGTCCATGTGAAGAGTTCTAATTGTATTGAGGTATGTGTTGCCGGTCGTAATGTCGTCCTTGAATGACCAAAAGACCAAAGGGACGTTTCGCCCGTCACTGATAATTAGATGATCGCGCCACTTGCAGAAATCATAGTCTCCACGAGTCAACGGAAACAACCAGCGAGAACCGACGACCATCGTGTCGGGAGCAAATCCACATTCTTTAGACCATCGCAATTTGTTGATCCATGAAGCATCGAGGGTTTCTTTCCGTCGCACTGAACCAGCGTCTCCGATGTTAATTGTATCAAAGCCATGCGCGATGCCTATGAGTCGTTTTGATCTCTGTTCGCTATTGAAGTAGCCGTAGACGCCAAATAGGGTATCTATCTGTGTACCTATAGAATGAACCCCGTCTCGTTTCACTAACATACCGAGAGTCCGAGAGACGTTCATATTGAGTAGGTATTTGGCGTCGGTCAATCGCAATTCTTGTACATCCAGTGAGGTATTCTGCCCGGTAGCTCCGGGCGACGGAATACGGAATGGTTGCCACGCCCACGCGAGAGCCGTCAAGCACAAGACTATGAGAGCCACACGCTTCACTGCTTGCCCCCCTGCAACACATCGAACTTGCGCTGAACGGCCTGCTCCAACTTGGCAGCCTTGGCATCGTACATCTTCTGGAATAGATCGACCTTATCTGGCATGGACACAGCCGCGCACAGATCCCGGCAAGCCAGATAGATAGCCGCAATCGTGAAGTCCCCATCGCCGAATCTAATTGTGTCTGTCGTGGTGTCACAGTATTCGTGCTCGACGAATACATCAAAGCGAACCGTGTCGTCACTCACTTTCGGGATCGGGTAGAGTTGAACGGTGTCCTTCCAATACTTGAACGCGACCGGCCTTTCGGCGTCGCTTTCCCCCGGCAACGTGGCGTTCTCCAGCTGATCGAAGAACTCAGGGTACCACGATCGGAGCGAAAACGTCGACCCGTCCCGTTTGATCAGACAGCCGCCGATGATATTCACAACCGTATCGGGCATGACATAGTGAGGGTCGTTCTTGGTCGTCCTGAAAATAACCCGGCTCTGTACCCCGCCGATCTCGGTTGAGACTGCCGTGATCGACATTCGGGAGATCGAGTAGACGAGCGAGTCCGGGCAAAGGCTGGTACTGTGCAACTGCGTATAGAGCCGGACGGATTTCACAAAGTCCCCGAATGTCAAGATTGCCGGGCGTGCGTCGGCGGACTGTGACAGAACACACAACAGCAAGATGGCAAACAGTAGGCGCTTCATCACGCCCCCCTTTCGCTGTGCAGGGCGTTGATTTCAAGCCTGATCTCATGGTCCGCCCGGTTGAGAGGGATCTCGGTCGTCATCTTCGCCATGTAGTCGTCGGTGTCCCGAGACAACTTCGCCAGCATCTGGAACTGCTGGTAGTACGGCTGACCAACCGCCGACTGCGTCCCATAGAAGTACGCAAGGCTCCCGACTGCTACGGCCGCCAGCGACTTGGACAGCGCCACGTTCTCCGGTACGATGCCCCGGAAATACCATATCTTGATAGTCTCGTCGGACGCGAGCGGGCAGTCGAACTTGAGGTTTGGGAACCCATCGGTTGACGACTCGATCGTGAACACCGTCGGCATAGCGGCGGTGGTTTCCGGAGAATCGTACTTGGCAATGAACTCCTTGGGCGGGATGTAGTCGAGAACCACCTGCTCGGTCCCGCTCCCGATCTTCACCGCGAAAATTGACCGAATATCCTCATTGCTTCCCTTGGCTGTGTGCGACCGGCTGCCGGATGCGACCGTTTCCTCGTATGAGGTCAAAAACCCCATAGAGCGAAGGCGCATCGACAGATCATCCAATGCGCCAACCATCGCCACGTTTTGGTCGCCAGTTCTTGCTTTGTCGGCAGGAGCCATCGACACCTGCATGAGCTTAAGAGCCGCGTCCTTGTTGAACAGCATTCGTCACTCCTTATCCGCCGGACATAGCCCGCTGGTCGCGAGGCCGGGTGTCAATGATGGTCGTTTCCTGATCCGATACCTGCATGTTGGATGTCGCGTACTTCTTCATCCGCTGTTCATCGGTCTTTGCCTGCGCAACGGCCATGCTTGGGACCTCGAAGATGTCGATCCCAAACCCATCAGAGTTCTGGATGAACTCGATCATTTCCGGGTCGCTGGTCGGAAGGACGTGATTGTATGAGCGAAGCTCCTGCTCCTTCTCGATAATCGTGCCGGCCAAGTCGCGGCGTTCCTTGCGGAAGTTGCCCATGATGTACACCTCCGCCTTGGTCCAGAAGATCACCGTCTTCTTGGCATTCTCGGCATTAGCGGAGTTGATCTTGTCCTCCGCGTGCTTCTTCTCTTGGTCAATGAAATCCTGTGAAGGCATGGTCTCTCCTATAATTCAGTTGCCACTTCTTTTTGTTTTCGGTGGACCTCGATAGCGATGAGGGTCTTGTAGACCGTTATCTTTTCGTCGAGCATATCGTAAACTACCTGTGTGTCGTCAAACTTTTCTTCTTTCGTATGGGCTTCGAGTTCGCGCAGATATTCCTTAAGCCAATACTCGGCATCATCGACTTTGTATGAATCGGCATTGGCATACCCAATTACAAGTATCGCGTCGACGAAGTCCTTCTTTAGTGCCAGAGCCTTGTGCCCCCATTCTATAGCCTCCGGGTACTTCTTACAGTAGTAATTCACCCATGCGAATAGCGACGCACACTGCATGGCAATATGTTGTTGCTGCGGGTTGGGGAGACAGATGTTGTAGCCTTCCGTTAGCAGCGATTTGAATTCGTCGTAGTGCTCGGCGATGTACTCATTCCCGTAGGATTTGAGACAGTTCGCCAGATTGTATTTGGCAAACCCCGAGTCCGGCGCCTCCACCACCGCCTGCCGGGTCATTGCTTCCACTCTATTCATCTTCTCGACAAATTTGTCATGAGGCAGATCATAACCAAGATGAATCAAACGGAATGGCAACCGCGCAATCCTATTACTCTTAAGAACAAGTTGATTATGGACCTTGCCGGCATATTCACCCATGTCCTTACGAAACCAGCGGAACTGTGCCAAGCGAGAATAAACTGTCCTATAGGCGCGTTTGACATTCAGACAATCACAGAGAACATAGTCGATATTCTCAAGTGCCCCGTTATTCAAACAGTGTAGCATTGGTGCCCAATCCTCGGAATGCACCAATTCGTCAGAGTCGACGATCAGAATCCAATCCCCTGTACACTTGGCGATGGCCGAGTTCCGGGCGGCCGAAAAGTCCCCGATCCATTCCTCGTTGAACAGCCGAATCTTCATGCCTACGGTATCCCGCAAATTGCGAACGATCGTCAGCGTCTCGTCTGTTGATCCGGTGTCGACGAACACAATCTCGTCTACCCCCGGAGCGAGTTTGGCGAGGCATTCCGCTATGGTGTCAGCCGCGTTCTTCACGATCATGGCGGCAGAGACTTTTACAGCCATAGGAACCTCACCATATCAGTATCAATCAGTTCTCCGGTGTCGGCGTGGATAATATTCCTGTTACAATGACACGCGTTGCAATAACCAAAGTGCCGGCATTCGAAATAGTTGTCATTGAAGGCAAATCCTTCATCGAAAAAGTTGCCGAGGATGCCCTCGTCGGAATGATTCAGCATGTACCTCCAACAGACATATATGTTACCATTTGGAGCGACCGGATATCCCATGGTTTGTAGATCTACGATATGGTTCTGTGAGACCTTGCACTTTACTTTGATCTCCGGTAGTCCAAAACATTGAGAAGCAAGGGCACGCCTGAACATTGGATGCTCCCCCATACGGCCATAGAACGAATATTGGCCGGGTCTTACAACAAGAAAGGGATGGTTTAGCTCTAATTCCACACCACGTTCCAACATCCACTTTTTGTCGTCTTCTAACTGCTCCTTCATCGACGGGTCCGAGACTGCATGAAAATTCTGCACCAGCAACCCGAGGCCAATTATCTCCTTCGCATTTTCGCAGAACGTCTCCCGATCTACCTGCGTAGGATGATACGAACAGTAGATACTCAGGGTTGGCCTTGGGATCAGCTTTCGAATCTCCGGCATGGCAAGATTCGAGCAGTTGGAATAGTAGAAGGTATTCCACTGTATGGAGTTAACAACCTCGGCAATGCCATGATATAGTCCCGGCTCTCCGGTGCCAAAGATCACGATAAAATGGGACCTTGTCGGAATAACCCTCGCTATGTTATCAATCCACTTTCCGGGGTCAACCTCTTCCCTAATATACCGATGCGTTGCACATAGATTCTCTTGGTAGTGAGTCAGCCCACAGTAACCACAGTTCTGATTACATCGAAAGGTCGGACAAACTCGCAGGGTGCCATATGGGAATATCAGTGGGCGCATTCCAACTCCCTTATCGCCTTAATCACATCATCGGTAGAGGGTTGCCATGGCTTTCGGTTACCCCAAGGGTCGCCAAACGGAATGATCGTTTTCACCTTGACATTGAACGGGTTCCAATCGGTCATGTACCGGGGGCCGGATCGGGCATATCCCGACCAGACGATGATCGGGCAGTCGCATAGGGCGGCCAGATGCATCGGCCCGGATGAAGGCCCGATTATCGCATGGGACGACCGCAGAACCGTACACAGTTGACGGAGGGGCATATCCCGAAAGTCACTGGTCCCGGGTATATGATATGCGCCGTCCTTCGTTCCGATCGAATAGACTTGGTAGCCAGATAACGCGTCGATGATCGGGTCCCATTTCTCGGCCGGCATATTGATATAGTCCGAACCGTATTTCGTTATCGATCGGGCGTGAATGGCCACACCCTTCCCCTTGGTCTCTCGCCGGTCTCCATAATGCACAAATCGCTGCGGCGGCGCATTTCGCATCAGTGTCAACTGTTGAGGCTGAATCCAAACGTCTCCTTTCTCAAAAGAAATGAGGTCGAAGTTGACGGGGTCATTCTTCCACATGGAAGGATTCGGACCGGCAAGATCGACCTCATGATACTCTGTACAGAAATCCTCGTAGAGATATCGATGCCCCGTCGGACCGTAGATGCGAACTGAATCGTAGCCGCTCGACATGGCACGGAGAAACCCCTGCCAGCCGAACAGTTCCCATCCGAACTCGCCAATCCACGGCCCGGCGTGCATAGTCAGCATTATACGCCTGCCCACCCCTGCGTATTGACCATGCGAGAGCCGCTCAATACAAGAGATTTACCAGCAATCGTGAACTGAATCACACTTGCAATGGTGGTACTCGCAAGAACCCTTACAACCAACCGCTCACCCGGAACTGAAGACAGATACGGAATCTGCAGAGGCGTAAAGGTTGTATCAACGGTGGACGTAGTGATCGCCTTCGAGTAGATCAACGTTTCCACCCCGATCTTGGTGCTATATACTTGAAGGGCAAGTGTAGCACCAGCGGCACCAGTGACTTCAACGACCGCCGAGTATAGCTCATTTTGAACCATATCATCGGAATCTTTCTTGAAGCCGCCGATACCATTGCTGACGAAACGGTCGCCGGTAATTGAGAGCCCGGTCGCCTTGTAAGCGGTACCTTGGTTCTGTTTCCCATAGACGGTTGCCCCGACCGCACCAATACATGACGTTGCATTTCCGGGTTTCAGGGCCTTGGCCGTCGCCGTGGAGCGCAAGACGGGGCCGGTTAAATATGCCCGCCATGCCTGTTTAGCATTGATTGCATCCACCAATAAACCAAAGTTGGTATAGGTAGCAGCCAGAAGCCTCCCGGTAGTATCTCCAATGACGTCATTGCCAGCTGGAGTTGCTGCCGTGACCTTAAAATAAAGGCCAAGGCTTGAGACTGAAACAGTCGCGGCTGCAGCACCCGTCCCAAGAGTTGGAACGTGCTGAACAACCAAGACTGGATCGGTGGCAATTGCGCTTATCGACTGCCCAACAAGGGGAGCCATTTCGCGCTCTGTCATGAGTTTTTGATAATCCATCTTCAAGCCTCCTTATACCAGTGCACCGACATGGAACGCATGCCGGGACTCGTTAGCGACCTGAAGCGAATAGACACCGAGGTACGTGTCGTACATGATCTCGCCGCCGGC
>Ga0315276_10002033_pt1 | contig 18388 bp, 15 predicted proteins | sample YL17G05_0_MG_FD_204542 | JGI IMG/M metagenome (GOLD analysis project Ga0315276, IMG submission 204542) | Sediment microbial communities from Yellowstone Lake, YNP, Wyoming, USA - YL17G05_0 | ecosystem: Environmental > Aquatic > Freshwater > Lake > Sediment | place: USA: Wyoming | collected... | reverse complement strand
GATGAGGGTCGACTTGCCGCATCCGGAGGGACCGATTATCGCAGTTATCCTGTTCTTCGGTATGCTGAGGTTGACGCCTCTTACCGCGTGGACATCGCCGAAGTAGGCGTTCAAGTTCTCAGTGACAATCTTTGCTTCCAATTCTTCACCACCTTTCTCTTCACAGTCCTGTTCCTCAAGAACAGTCTCACGCCAATGTTTATGCTCAGCACGATCAGGATCAATACCAGGGCCGCCCCCCAGGCCTGCTGCAGGAGCTCCTTCGACGGGGAGTTGTAGTTCCTGAAGATGGTCAGCGGCAGCGAGGCCACGGGCTCACTCAGGGAGCTGGACCAGTAGCTGCTGTAGAACGCGGTCAGCAAGAGAGGTGCAGTCTCGCCCGCGATCCTCGCGACGGACAGGAGTGCTCCAGTGATGACCCCGCTCTTCCCGTTCACCAGTATGACTTTCAGCACGGTCTTCCACCGTGGGACCCCGAGCGCGAGCGCCCCTTCCCTGAGGGAGTTGGGCACCATCCTCAGCGCCTCCTCGGTGGTGTTCGACACTATTGGGATCATTATGATCGCCAGGGCCACCGACCCAGCGAACAACGAGAACCCGAACTGCAGTAGGTTGACCACGAGTGCGTATGCCAGCAGGCCGATCACGATGGAAGGGAAGTTCGCGAGGAGGTCGTTGAAGAACCTGACGGTGTAGCCCACCTTGTTGTTCCCGTACTCCGACACATAGATCCCCGTTAGCAGACCGATGGGAAGGCCCATCAGGGTCGCGTAGAAAACCAGCAGAAGCGTCCCTAGTATGGCGTTCCCGATCCCTTCTCCCGGTCCGCCGGTCCCCACGGTCCTGTTCGTGAGGAACCCCCAGCTGATCGCTGGAGCCCCCGTCTTGACCACCATGAAGAGGATGTAAACGAGTGGGATGAGGGCAATGATGACGCACGCGAGCGCCGCGAAGGATGCCAACCGGTTCTTCATCCTGCGGTACGCGAAGGTGTTCACAACCCACCCCCAGTTGTGGGAACGGCCTTCATGATCCTGCCAACCATCAGCCTGGCGAACAGGTTCACGACGAGCGCGACGATGAACAGGACTAACCCGATCTCTATCAGGGCCGAGAGCTGAATCCCCTGGGCCTCGCCCCAGTCGTTCGCTATCAGGCTGGACATCGTCTGCCCTGGGTCGAGCAGGGACCACGATATCTTGTTCGCGTTCCCGATGGTCATCGTTACAGCCATCGTCTCCCCCAAGGCTCTGCCGAGCCCGAGGATGCATGCGCCGAAGATGCCTGAGCGCGCGTAGCTCAGGACGGCAATCCTTGTGGTCTCGTATCTTGTCGCTCCGAGGCTCAGGGCCGCCTCTCTCTGGGAGTCGGGCACGGCCCTCATTGTCTCCTTCGAGACCGATGCGACGGTCGGGATGATCATGATCGCAAGTATCACGCCCGCGGTGAACTTGTCGAGGCCTACGGCATTCCCTTGGAACAGGGGTGTCCAGCCCAAGAAACTCATGAAGAAAGGCTCGACACTGTGTGCGATGAACGGTCTGAGGGCATACATCGCCCAGAGGCCGTATATCACGCTGGGCACTGCCGCGAGCAGTTCCACGACGAAGGACAGAGGCTCTCTCACCCACGGGGGTGCGAGCTCTGAGAGGTAGACGGCGATCCCGATGCTGAGAGGGACGCCGATGAGGATCGCTAGCCCCGAGGTGAGAAGGGTCCCGAAGATGAACGGGAGCGCGCCGAATATCTCGGTGTTCGGATTCCATTGTGTGCCGATGATGAACCCGGGGCCGAACCGGTCGAACGAGGGCTGGGCGTCAATGGCCATTTGGAGCACGAGTCCCCAGACGAGGACCAAGGTCGAGAGGGCAATGGCCAGCACACCATATTCGAAGAGCCTGTCAGCACCGGAAGACCTCCCGCTGAACGTCAGTCTCGACCTCGGTGCGCGCATCGATTTCCCCCGTCTATAGCTCCCGAACTCCCCGAATGATTGAGGAGGAAGATGTTGGAAAGAGGTTTGATCGGTCAGATCTATCTCAGGGCAACGCCGTTGTAGGTTATTGAATTCAGCGTGGCCTCGTTCAGGCTCACCACGGATGCCGGGAGCGGCGCGTAGTAGAGCCCGCTCGAGAACGACTGACCCTGGTCGTGCACGGCCCACCAGACGAAGTCCACCAGTGCCTTCGCTGCCGTCTTGTTCATCTTGGACTGGTCGTTGTATAGCTCCTTGTAGACCAGGATGTAGGTGAAGGTCGTGATGGGGTAGGAGGTGGCTCCTGGGGCATCTAGGATGCTCACATGGGACCAGTCGCCGTTCCCTGCAGGCAGCGAGGCGCTCCCCGCTGCGGCGGCTGCGGATGCCGTCTCGGAGGACGCCGTGATGAAGTTGCCGTCATGGTTCTTCAGGAGTGCGAACTGGATGTTGTTCTTCTTCGCATATGAGAGCTCGATGTAGCCAATCGAGTGCGAGGTGGTGAGCACTGTCTGCGCCACACCGGGGTTCCCGCTCGCACCTATCGCCTCCTTCCAGCTGACCGATTTCCCTTGCCCGTAGAGCGTCTGGAACTCGGTGCTGATCGCGGCCAAGTACCCGGAGAACGCGAAGGTCGTTCCGGATGAGTCGGATCTAACAACCACGGTTATCTGGTCCGTCGGCAGCGTCACGCCTGGGTTCAATGCTGAGATGGCGGCGTCGTTCCAGGCGGTGATGTTCTTCATGAATATCTTCGCCAGGGTCGGTCCGTCCAGCTTCAGGTTCACAACACTGGGTTCATTGTACGCCACCACGATGGGCCCAAGCGTCTCAGGTATGTGCAGCAATCCATATGTCGACGAATCGGTAGCACTCAGGGGAGCATCGGAGCCGGCGAATTCCACATGCTTGTCCTTTATCTGCGTGATCCCCGCGCCGCTTCCTCCTCCTCCGTAATTGATCTTCACTTTGTGGTTCGTGGAATTGTAGTACTCATCAGCCCACTTCAGGATCAGCGGCATCGGGAAGGTCGCCCCTGCCCCCGTGAGGGTCACGGACTCTTTGGTGCCGCCGCTCAAAACCCCCGTCGCGAAGATCGCCGCTATCACGACAACGACAACAATCAATGCGCCGACGACCAAGATCAACGAGTTGCCTCCTCTGTGGGGCATCACGACTTTCTCCTCTGTCGTCCTTATTTCGCTCGCTTTCTGCTCGCTCATCTCTCTCACCAAATTGCCCTCGAACTCACTTCTCTGAAAATTCGACTGCCAGGTTCTCACACACCTCGTTGTCGAAAAGCTTTCTCTCGTCTATTCCCAAGGGCTCGGCTTGTTCTGTCCCAATGCACATTTTCTTTCACTCTCTTCGCACAGACACTTGGTTGCAGGCATCAAGACAGTATCGGAGTTAGAAGATGTAGCCGAACGGTCCGACAGTAGAACTATATAGACTATATAGAAAAGGCTTAGTACGACGATAAACTATTGAGGAATACGACAGTTGTAAAAGGAGCCATTTCTATGGAAACGAGGAAGCTGCAGAAGACCGGGGGCTCGACGTACATAGTCTCCCTTCCAAAACACTGGGTGACCGCGTCGAAGCTGAAGGAAGGGGACCAGGTCTCAATGACGATCGACAACAGGGGACTCTTGACGCTCGACCCGACGCTCGGGACGCTCAGGCCCGTGACGACCGTGGAGGTCTATGTGGAGGATGAGGATACCAGCGACCATTTCCTCAGGAGGCTCATAGGGCTCTACATCTCTGGACATGACGAGATTGTCATAAGGTCGAAGACCAGGATCCCTCCCGACATCAGGAAGGTCGTCCGCGACTTCACCAGACGGGTGATAGGGCCTGAGATAGTCGAGGAGTCCGGCAACGCCATATCCGTTCAGGACGTGGCCGATCATTCTCATCTCGATATGAGGAAGATCCTGAGGAGGATGCACCTTATGTCAAGGTCGATGCACGCCGATGCCATGGAGGCCCTGACCCAGGACAACAAGGAGCTGGCTTCGGACGTCGTTGCGAGGGACGACGAGGTGGACAGGCTCTATTGGTTCATGTCCAAGCAGCTCAGCATGATCATCCGGGACGCGTCGATGGCCCGCAAGATGGATGTCGGCGTCGCGGAGGCATCGTTCTTCCTTTCGGCTTCCAAGGCGATCGAGAGGATCGCGGACCACGCAGAGAGGATTGCTCAAAACATCCAGTCGATACCGGTCGAGCGGGTCTCCGGGAAAGTGATCGACGAGATGAAGAACTACGGAACGAAGGTCCTATCTATCTTCGACAAGTCGGTAGAGGCGCTTCTCAAGCGCGACCTCAATGCAGCGAACGAGGTCGTGGACGAATCCGAGCGATTGCGCGACAGCGGAGAAGCCCTCACAAGCCGCATAATGGAGCAGAAGGGCAAATCCGCGGTTCCCCTTGCGCTGGTCATGGAGAGCCTGAGGAGGACCGCGTTGTATTCCGCAGACATTGCGGAGACAGCGATAAACCTCGAGGGGATCCACTAGGTCCTTGCCGTGGCTGGACGAGTGACTCGTCGTGTTCCGGCAGGGTCACGCCCTTCGGCATGTATTGGAACCCGTCTCCACGGGAGTCTGCTTGTAGTGTCCTTGGCTATATACTGGGAAACCGTGGACAACTGCGCTGGAGAAGCACTTAAGTATGAATCCAACAATAGTAAGTGCCGGAGCTAGCGAAGGAGGGCATTGGGAGGATATGCCGACGAATGACAACTACCTGGGATATATGAGCGCAGACCTCCGGCAGTATGTAGGTGAGTGGGTCGCCATCTGTAGCGGGAAGGTGGTCAGTCACGATCCGAGCTTCAAGAAGGCTTATGAGGAGGCGAAGCGGCAGTGCCATTCAAAGAGGCCTCTTCTGACGATGGTGCCCGAAGAGGACACCATGATTTTCTAACGGAATGGCTCTCATGAATTTCAAATACAAGGCGTTGCCACGTAAAGATGGCCCGTCGAGAAAGACTCCCACAATTCCTCTCACGTTCATCGGCCCCGGCGATGCCATCGACATCGTGGCGATACTGGACTCAGGTGCCGACATTTCTGTGCTGCCACTGGAAATAGGCGAGCAGTTAGGCCTGAGCCTGACGAAGGGCAAGGGACCATGCACTGGGATCGGTGGCGATGTCGAGACTTCGGAGGACCATGTCCGCGTCAAGATAACGCAGGGACACGGGAACTACAACTTCGAGATCCCGGTCAAGGTGGTCCTGGACCGGAAGTGCAACATCCCGGTCCTGATCGGCAGAGAGGGGTTCTTCGAGGAGTTCGAGATCACCTTCGATGAAAGGAGGGAGCGGATCTCCTTGAAGAAGGTTGCTCGAGAATAACGGACCCATGTCAGGCTGCAGCATGTTATTGTCGACGAGGATGGTTCATCGAGTCTCCACAGACAATCGTCCGAGCACGCAGGACCTGTCATCGTTTAACCAAAAGGTATGACTCTGGTCCTCATCACTTCTCAGGAGCTGACGGCTTCTGTTTGTGTGTCCAGAGTCCGGCCAAAGGCTTCTTCCCATGCCCATGATCGTGTTCCTTGACGAACGACTCGAGCAGAACGCTGGCTCCCGCGAAGTCGGTCTCGATGTCGCCTGTCCACGCCGCGATCTTCTTCTTGTACACCTTCTCGATCTTGGTGATGAACTCGTTCAGGGGCTTGTCGATGTCCGAGGGGGCATCTCCTGCGTAGACGATCGCAACGAAGGTCTTCGTCCCTCTGCTCACGAGGACCTGGTACTCCTTGAAGCCGAAGGTTTTCAGCTGGTCCTGGCTCGAGGACATCGAGTCCTCGACGAAGTTCAGTACCGCCGTTAGCATGCCGCTCAGGACGTCCTCATCTATCTCTCCCAGGTGCGGTGACGCGTATCGAGATATGAGGAAGCCGTCGTTGTGGATGAGCATCATGTCCCTTATGACGAAAGGCTTCTTCCTGCGGTAGAGCGCGATGCCGAATCCTCCTGTCGCTGCGGCTGCGAGGGCTATCATCCCCGCGAGAAGCCACGGACTGATGGGTTTTGAGACTGAGTTTATCGGGGCCCTCTCGACATGTACCAACATCGTAGCATTGCCGGACAGGCCCGTTTCGTCGTAAACCGTGACACTGATCGCGAACTCCTTGCTGTCTGTTCCGGACGGGACGAATCCCTCAGGGAAGACCAATACCAGGATCGCGTTCTGGACTCTGATGTCCCCCTCATCCGTGTAAGGCCCTGTGACGATGAATATGAAGTCCGACAGCTGCGAGTCAGGGTCACTCGCCATCTTGGATATGTCCAGTATGGTCTGCACTCCCTCGGTCACGTTGAACACGGCGGGCAGCTGTATCTTGGGAGGGTCCGGCACGGGTATGACCGTGAGTTTGACGGTGTTCTCCGCGATGCCACGGCCTACGACGTCAATCGCACGGATTGTTAGGTCCGATTGCCCGTTGTAATCCAGGTCAGGCTCGAACTTCAGGACCCACTTCCCGGATTCGGTCACGGCCTCGACAGTGACATTCGGGGTCGAGATGAAAGCCTCGAATCTCAAGGCTCCTCCGTCTGGGTCGGTGAAGAAACTCGCGAGGTCTGCCCCTATTGGATAATCGATATCCACATCCTCCAGGAATGAGTGGTCTGGCATCATGTGCGAAAGCACGGGCGGGAAATCGTTGGACACTGTGACATTGATCATACACGAATCCGAGAGCCCGGAATCGTGAACGGTGATGGTGACCTGGACCTTCAATCCGTTCATGATCAGTGGATACAGCAATGAGATGACTGTCCCGTTGACAGTGATATGGCCGTCGTTTGTGCTTATCGTCCGGACCTCCCTGTCGCCATCCAGGTCCACTATGTACGGTCTAAGGTCGAAGTCATACTGCGCATCGTAGTGGACCACCAGGTCCGGCACTCCTGAGATCACGGGGGGCTGGTTGACCGGGAGGACGGTGACGGTGATGGTATACTCGACCCTCGCTCCTTTGGAGTCCGTCGCTCTGAAGGTCACGTACTCCACGCCGGACCAGTCATTGGGGGCGTGGAAGTCGACGGTGTGGTTCAACTGGATGTCTATCCCGACGCGCGTGTTGCCGAAGGCATAGTAAAGCACATCCAAGTCAGGGTCCCTGAAGTGCTGGTCGAGGTCGAATGCGTTGATTAGGCTGGACCCTTGGTCAAGCGTCACATCAGGGAGTGGATTGGTCATGATCGGGACCTGGTCGGACGATATCGTCACCTGGATGGTCGTCGAGCTGGTGAGTAGTCCGTCTGAGACTGTGACCCCCACGAGCTGCGTCTTTCCGTTGAACCCCTCTGGGTAAATGAAAGTGAGCGTAAGGCCGTCCACCAGCACATACGGGGCGTTGGCCAAGTCGACGGAGAGGACAAGCTGGTCGATCGGCGTGTCCACATCACGCACGTAGTGTCTCATCGCGTAGATGTAGGGCACTGCGTAGTGGACCACCAGTGGATCGATGGAGTCTATGGTCGGAGCATCGTTCACGGGCCTTATCTCGACGACTATCGTTGCTCGTGCACTCAGCCCTGATGGGTCCGTGACGACCAGGTTCAGATGATCGACTCCATTCAGGTTCGGCAGTGTGCCGAGTGTTATCATGAGCGCGCCGGGTCCTCCCTGGACGGTGACGATGGTCTCGTTGCTCACCTTGTATCGCAGCTGAGAGGACGCGTCATCCGGGTCCGAGATGAAAGGTGCGAGGTCGAGCTCCCAGAAACCATGGTCCTCGTCCTGTACTTGTCGCGGGATCGGAAGTATTGTCGGTGGGAATCTCTGGAGTGCGACGGTGATTCTCAACGAGGCCGTTATGCTCGATGAACTGACGGTGAGGTTCCCGCCTGCGGACGGAGCGCCGACCGAGAGCCTCACGGACCGGCCGCTGGAGGCGTTGATGGTCCCCAGAACGCCGTCCACGGACCAGCTGAAGGATGCGGTCGAATTCGCATTGCCGTATGTATCGTAGGCTGTTGCGGTGAAGTCCCTGCTCGTATTCTCGTCCATGGAGCTGATCGAGGGGGATATCGAGATGCTGGCGATGGGACCAGGCGTGACCTGTATCGGGTTCCCGAGTCCGGTGGACGTTCCAGCGCTCGCCATTATTCTGAATGTCTCGGCGGTGAGGTAGGTCTCCAACAGGGCGCTCGATCCCGAGCCGCTGATAGAGATGGTCGTGATGCCAAGCTCCGAAGACGCGTCTGATGTGCCTGTCGAGTCCATCGCGTGGAGCGTGATGTCCCCAGTCCAGGGGATGGTGTTGTTGAGATCGTCCTTGGCCATCACAGTGATCTGGAATGGAACGCCAGCGCCCACCCTGGAAGGAGCGGAGATGTAGAATGCCGCGGGGCTCATGGCATAGGTTGCATTGATGAGATTGAGCCGAGGAGTGGAAAGCGTGTCGTCGGTGTGCATGAACGCCCTGATGATCATTGATTTAGAGGTGGAAGTGACCGAGTTCGGCCATTTATTGATGAGTTCGGTCCAGTGGGAGCCGTAGTCCGTGCTGTAGTTGTACGTGACCATTCCGCCGAGGTAGTCCTCGAAGGTCCGGATGCTGACCCACCTTTTCAGAAGTGGGATTGTCATTTCAAGTGTGGCCACTACTCCGTCAGGTGCATATCGGCTGTAGTGGACCTCGATCCCCGAGAATGCCGGTGAGAACCAGTCGTTCTCGGATTCGAGGTGCACGGAGTACTGGAGATACTTCGCGGTCCCAGTCAGCGCGACGCCCCCCGAAGGGAGTGGCGCGCTCCAGGACGTCCATGATGGGTCCGCGAGAGAAGTGGAGTCGCCCAGCCGGGCTTTGACCAGCAGGGTCGTCTGGTCTACGAACGGGTTGATTCTGAAATAGTCAAAGAATACAATCGGGTTGGTGGCGGTGCTCGAGTAGACTTCGAGCCCGACAGTGACGCGGCTCGCGAATGCGTGGACCGGCACGTATGTGTACAAGTTGTTCCAGGTGATCCCATCAGCGCTGTAGTTCAGCTGTGCTCCAGCGCTCGTCTTGTCAATTCCCAGGTAGACCATCGTCATGCTGGACCAGCCTACTATGGGGCCAGAGAGGGCCACGTCATCCTGGAAAGGAATGGCCCAGAGCTTCCCGCTGGCACCCGAGCCGAACTTGACTATCGCCACCCAATTGTGTTGATCGAAGATGAGCACCATGCCTGCACCCATGGAGTTCAAGGTGAACCGCTCATCGAGGCGCGTCGTCGAAGAGAAATTGCCCGTGATGTTCTGACAGAGGTAATTGGACTTGAGTACCACCGAACCGGTGTATGTGTTGGGGCCGCCTACGACTCGCAGCCACCCAGGGCGGGTCAAGTTCACGTCAACAGTTCCGCCCGTGGTTCTCGGGTCATTGATCCAGAACCATCTGGGGTTGAGCGAGTTGCTGTTGAATTCATCTGTCGCTAGCGATTTGAAGGAACTTGACCAGTTCACGCTTGTGAAAGTTGCGTTCGTCCCCGGGCCAATCGCCTGAGATTCGAGGTCTCCGGGACCGATCTTCATTGTGTAGTTCACGAGGAGTTTGGGCCACTGTGTGTGATTCGTAGCGTCGTCTGAGGATACAACCTGCTTGTCCGTGCTTCCGCCCGTCGATGCGGCAACAAACATGAGTCCTCGATTCTGGAGCGTCAAGCTGACCCATGCCTCGACCAGGGCGCCGACTTCGTACCCGTGCCATCCGACTGCGTTTGTCATTTGTCCTTGCGAATAGGAGGCCGTGGAATAGTCCCCTCCAGAAATGTTCCACAGGCTCCCTGTCCTGTAGTGTGTCCAGTCAGCGCCCAGCTCGCCGTAGGTGCTGTTCAGTGCGTGGATTGAGAAGTCAAAGGCCGAGTTTTGACCAGTCTTCACCCAAAGCCAGAGGGTGGCATTGGCAATCGTGGAGTTTGACGGGATCGATCCAACGTCGAAGTACAGGAGCGGGCGTTTCAGGGCTCCCGTCTTGGAATTGAAGTCCAGAATCGAGCTGGTGCCGTAGTTGTTGTTCGGGAAATCTTGCGATATGTAGGTGTCCATGGAAGTTGCTGGTCCAGGTTGGACGAAGAAGGTGCTGACTGTCTGAGGCTGATACCCGAGGACCACCGAGCCCGGAAAAGCCGAGGTGTTGATATTCCGCCCAACGTCGGCTTGATTGTAGGCGTTTCTCGTATTTTCGACCGATTCTTCGTTCTTCCATTCAAGAGTCGCATGACCGCCCGATATTGTCGCGTTGGATAGCGTGTAGTTGGCCGGGTCGGAATAGGACCAGTGTATCTCGTGGTTCCAATCGCCATTCACGATCTCGATCGGGTCGGCATTCGCAGTGGGGATCATTGGAACTAGGCTCGTCAGGAGGAAGATCGCGCACACACCGAACGCAAGCAATGCTTCAGGTAATTCGCGTGGTCGCCTGGGGTATGCTGGTCGGGCATGATAACTGAGGGTCATGGTGGGATTGCCTTCGTGCCTTTGGCTGAACAGAACTACGGATTCTGACTCTATATATACCAGCGAGGGCTCGTTCTCGAATCTGAGAATGTGCTGGCTATTGGCCCTCGCCCTATGCCAGATAGGCGATGGGACCGCCGCTTCTGGAAACCTTAAGAAGTCTTATATAAATCCAATAAAAAGGGTTTGAACCAAAGGACTGGTAGCCGGCTTAGTCTGTTTCGTTCAGTTCGTCGAGCTCAGTCTCGTTGGTATCGGGCAAGTGCGTCACGTTATGGTTGCTCAGGAACTTCTCCTGATTGCTGAGCAGGTGGTCCAACGCGTTCTGCTGGCCCTTCATGCTCTGCTCAGGCATCGTCGAGTTCTGTCCCAAGTGCGACTTATGTATATCGATGGCCTTCTGCATCGGCACGTGCACGACGCCCGCAACTACTCCGGTCCCCGCTACGCCCGTCAAGGCCAGGGCAACTATCAGTACCTTCGCTATCGCCAACATCTGTTTGCCTCCCCTTCTGTGTCAGTACTGACTCCGCCTATCGTTTAAATGCTTTTCCCGCACGAAGTCCGAACGATGGCACAAACCGCGAAGTGTCGAGGTCACGCCCGTCCAGTGAAGAAGCCTCGGACGATTCGCCCCATTTCGCGGATCGATGCCCATGCCTCTCTCCTGAAGACGATACCCACGAGCATCCCCAAGAAGATCATGGCGAAACCCGTCTCGGACACGAAATCGGTGGTCGCCATGGGGACGTAGGGCCTCCAGCCGTAGTCGAAGTGGATGACGAAGTTCACTCCTCCCTGAAGATTGAAATTGATGACCGGGTCGAAGAACAGCTGGTCCTTGACGAAGGGCCAAAGGAACGCGACGCCTCCGAGGTCCAGGACTATGTGGGAGGCCAGGAAGAACTGCACGAGCAAGGCGCTCAACATCCACTCCGGCCTCTTGAGCTTCGAGAAGATGATGAGGCCAATGGGGAGGACCAGGATCGGGATGAAGCTGTGGAACACCGCCCTGTGCAGCTCGAAGGCCGCGTCGAAATCGGGAAAGATGGCCAACGGGGCGAACATCAGGACCTTTCTCGTGTCGATCCTCATGGCCAATAGGAACAGGACGGGCAGGAGCAGGTGAAGGACCGGGTCCATTGTCGATACGAATGCGCTTCATGATTAAGAATCATCCGTCCAGCGCTGCTAACGGGACAAAGTTCTTTACTCGGAATGGGACTCGTTGGTCCCAGACTTTTCGTTCAGGGGAGAATTCGAATGCACACCATGACGGATAGGAATCTGCACGAGGCATTTGCAGGAGAGAGCCAAGCACACATGAAGTACCTCATCTACGCCGACAAGGCCGATCATGAGAAGAAACCGGAGGTCGCGAGATTGTTCCGCGCGATCGCGTCGGCGGAGAGGATCCACGCCACGAACCACTGGAGAGCGCTCGAGATGATCAAGACCTCGAACGACAACGTCCAGAACGGCATAGACGGAGAGCACTACGAGATAACGGAGATGTATCCGACCTTCAACGCCGTCGCGGAGCTGCAGCAGGAGAAGGCAGCGGTCAGGAGCACGCTTTGGGCGCTGGAGACGGAGAAGATCCACGAAGCGATGTACATAAGGGCGAAACAGGCGCTCGAGTCCGGAAAGGACGCGAGCTTCGGCAAGATATACGTCTGCCCCGTTTGCGGTTTCACGATGGAGGGCGAAGCGCCGGACATCTGCCCGATATGCAAGGCCAAGAAGAGCACGTTCAAGGAGTTCTAGCAAGGCAAAAGCAAAACGGGAGGAAGAGGTTTTTCGGGTTTGATATCTCCTCATCAATGAGGCAGGTTCTTCTCAGCCTCAGCGACCATCGCCTCGAGTTCCTTCTTCAGGTCGGCCTCGAGTGGTGCGGGCTGGTGGGTCTTCAGGATCTCCTTCGCCTTCGACCTAGCGTGATCCACGGCGCTCTTCGAGCCCGCAGACTTCCACGCCTTGTACGGCGTGCCGTCAGTCACCGTGGGCTGCCACATCGACCTGAAGTGGTCGAGCGTGTGCTTCTCGCCCATGAAGTGCCCCTCGTGCCCGACCTTCATGATCACGTCCATCGGGACCGTGTCGTCGTTGACCTGGAAGCCCTTCAGGATGTCGGCCATCATCGTGAACATCTCGTGGTCGATGATCAGCTGCTCGAACGAGAGCACCATCCAGTTCTCCAATAGGCCCGGCCCCGAGGTGATGTCGGCCCCAGACAGATAGCACAGGAACGCGGAGAAGGCCTTCTCGTATCCCGCTTGCACGTCAGGAACCTTCGAGCAGGAACCCCATCCTCCGACGAAGATGGGGATCTTGTAGTACTTGGCCATCTGGACATGGGCCGCCCTCACCAGGTCCGCCGCTGGGTACAGTCCCTCGAACAATCCGCTCTGGACATCCATCGCCATCGGTTCGGTGCTGTATGTCAAGGGCGATCCGGGTGCTGCTAGCTGGAGGACCGTCGCACAGGCTATGACCTGGGCGTTGCCAAGCGTGGTCGCGCCCGCGACGGTCATCGGTGCCGTCGCGCCGATCAGCGGCATCGCCATGATCAGCGGTGGGCAGCCCGCTCTCGCGAACTCGATCGCCGCGTCGGTCGTCATTCCGAGGACCATCGGCGAGGTTGTGCATGTGAGGTTCGAGATGATAGGCCTCCTTCTGAGCTCCTTCCATCCACCGACAACTGCGGCGGCCATCTTCAGCTCGTACTGGGCTTCTTCCTTCATGTACGTCGAGCCCGTGGTGAAGTGTTTCTCGCAGTTCTCGAGCGACGCGAGGAACTCGTGGACCGTGTGCGCGTGCTTGGGGACCTCGAGCGGCGTCACGAGCGGGTTGTACATGTGCATCATCGGGAGGTAGTCGACTATCTTGGCGGAATCCGCAACGTCCTTGAGCGTGGACCCGCGTCTCTCTCCCGTATCAAGGTCTATCGTCGCAACACCCACTCCGTCCGTGCATGTGTAGCAGTGCCGTCCGTCCAGGATGATGTCGTTCTTCGGATTCCTCGCGGCGATCTTGACGGGGCGCATGCACTTCCGCATCGATTCCTCCACGAGGGCGCTCGGGATCTTGCAGACCTTGGTCTTCTCATCGACCTCCGCTCCCGCTTCCTTGAGGAGGCGCCTGCCCTCGTCGCTCACGACCTTTATCCCCATGTGCTCAAGCAGGTGCAGCGAGTTGATGTGGACCGCTTCCGCGTCCCTCGGCTCCATGACCTCGAACCGCTTCATCCCGAACTGTCCAATCTTCATCGGCTCTGCCATCTGTTCACGCTCCTTTTCCGAGCAGGGACTTCGCGAGCGGCACCGCGCTTCCAGCATCGGTCGAGTATACCGCTCCGATCTCCTTCGCCCACTCCTCAGTCACGGCAGCACCACCGACCATCAGGGGCGCCTTGACCCCCGCGGCCCGCAGCGCATCCACCAGCTCTTTCTGGACCGATACGGTCGTCGTCATCAGCGAGGAGGCACCGACCAGCTGGGCCCCGACCTCCTTCGCTTTCAAGACGAAGTTCTCAGTGGGCGCGTCCTTGCCGATATCGTGCACCTCGAACCCTCCGGCCTCGAGCATGATCTTCACGAGGTTCTTGCCGATGTCGTGGATGTCGCCCGAGACTGTGCCGAGCACGAAGTTGGCGGTCGAATGCCTCTTCTCCTTGCTCCTCTTGAGCTCGGGTTCCAGCACATTGATCGCTTCCTGCATGATGCTCGCGGCGAAGATCAGCTCCACGACGAACATCTCCTTCTTCGCGTATTTCTCCCCGATCTCTCTGATGCCCCTCGAGAGGGCATCGATGGCTTCCACAGGGCTCACGCCCGCGGCGAGCGCCTTCTTAGCTCCCTCGACCGCGACCTCCTGTTGTAGTTTCTTTATGCTGTTCTCCAGCTCGTTCAAGATTGATTGTTTGTCTGCCATCTTCTTCACCTTCTTCGATTTCGAACCCGCGAGGAATTGCACAGGTATGGGAAAGAGGTTTCACACTAGTTGAAAGGCTCAGAACAAAAGATGGTCCTTTCCGACCTGGACCCCGGCTCCGCCGTTCATCAGGAGCAGCGTCAGTGGCGAGCTGGCATATGCAGAATGCAGTATTGGTCGTGTCATTCCATGACCTCTTTGAACGCACTGAGGCAACTGGCTTTTCGCCTCGACAATTGGTATTGTGCATTTCATACTTAATGCTTGATGGCTTCCAAGTCGAGATCGTGTCGGACATGGATTATCATGGCATTACGTGGAAATCTACATATGCGGCTAGACTGTCAATGACTCAGCGGAGGTTTTAGATTGGCTGAAGTAAAGTCATTCGTCCTGCCTGAATTGCCGTACGCGTATGGTGCCCTCAAGCCGTACATGTCCGAGGAACAGCTGAAGATACATCACGACAAGCACCACGCTGCATATGTGAACGGGGCCAACAACATCTTGGCGAAGATGGACAAGGCCCGAGCGGAGAACACGGACTTCGATGTGAAGAGCACGCTCAAGGAGCTGTCATGGAACATCGGAGGGCACGCACTGCACTCGCTGTTCTGGCCGAGCATGTCCGCGAAGGGCGGAGGCGTGCCAGGCGGACAGCTGGGCGACTGGCTCGTGAAGGAGTTCGGGAGCTTCGAGCGATTCAAGAAGGAGTTCACCACGGCTGCGAATTCAGTCGAAGGATCGGGCTGGGCCGCGCTGACGCTCGGCTCGCAGACAACCAGACCGTACATAATGCAGGTAGAGAAGCACAACATGAACGTCTATCCGGCTTACACAGTGCTCATGGTCCTGGATGTGTTCGAGCACGCGTACTACATCGACTACAAGAACGACCGTGGCAAGTTCGTCGAGGGCTTCTGGAACGTCGTGAACTGGGATGAGGTCAACAAGAGATTGACGGCGCACCTCTAAACTCAGCATCAACCCCTTACCCTGCGGCCGCTCCTCCCGGACCGGCCGGTCCCTGTTTTCTTTCTCTCCAAATCCAGAAAGACTTTAGCCACGTTCGCCATCATCGATTCCGCTCAGGGGGTAGTTGAATGGCGTTGGCACGGCTGAAGTTCTTGGACAAGGCTGAAGAGGACCTGATACACGAGCAGAGCTTGAGATGCCTCGAGCGGATCGGTGTCATGGTCAAGAGCCAGTCCGTGCTCAAGATGCTCGGGAGGGCGGGCGCTTCCGTCGACGAGAAGAAGGGCGTTGCGAAGATCCCTGAACGCATGGTCCTGGACGCGCTGAAGAAGGCCCCGAAGAGGCTTGTCCTAGGTGCTAGGGACCCCAAGAACGAGAAAGTCGTTCCGGTCGAGACATATCCACTCCTGGCGACGACCGGTCTCGCGGTCTACACTCGTGACATCGATTCGGGAAAGAACCGGCCGACCACGAACAAGGACCTCGCCAATTTCTCGAGGATAGCCGACGCGATGGACGCGGTCGACATCTGCTGGACGACTGTCACGGCATCCGATGTCCCGCAGGACGCGCTCGCGGTGGAGTCCCTCTGGACGGTGTTGCAGAACAACACGAAGCACATCCATGTCGTCCCCGCCACGCATGGTGCGGAGAGCGCAAGGAGACAGGTCGAGCTCGCATCGCTGGTCTCGGGAGGACCTGAACAACTGAAGAAGAAGCCGCTCTTCTCCGTCATCAGCTGCTCCATCGCTCCGCTCGCGTTCGCGGGCCCGGAGATCGAAGCTCAGGTGGAGTTCGCGAAGCACGGCATCCCCGTCGTCTCGATGTCCATGTCGCTCGGTGGGCTGTCGTCCCCGATCACGATGGCCGGGACGATCGAGAACATCAACGCGGAGAACTTGGCGAGCCTGGTCATCTCACAGACCGCATCTCCAGGTGCGCCGTTCGTCTACAGCACTGAGTCTGCTCCGATGGACATGAAGACCGGCGTGATGGACTACAACTCGTACTGGTTACCGGTCCTGAGCGCGGGCGCTGCTCAGTTCGCCATCCGATATGGGCTCCCAAACCTCGTGGCCAGCTGGGGGATCGAGACGATGGACCCAGGCATGCAATCTGCCTTCGGCGAGGCCTTCGGGACTGCCATGGGAACCTTCTCGGGTTCGGACATGATGTCCGGCGCCGGGAGCCTCGACCATGCCAAGGGCGCGGCGCTGGAGCAGGTCGTCATGGATTCCTATCTGTGGGAGGATATTCGAGGCTACATGAAGAAGTACACAGTCTCGAAGGAGAAGATCGCTCTGGATGTGATCGAGCAGGTGGGCCACGGCAACACTTTCCTGACCAACCCCCACACGGCCCGGAACTTCAAGGCCGAAACGCCCTTCAGGGACCAGAGGAAGAAGCTCTGGCAGGCCACCCTGTCGACCAGGATGGCGGACGAGGCCAGGGAAGAGGCGAGGAAGATACTCAAGGAGCACAAAGTGCCATCTTTGGACAAGGATGTCCTCAGGCGCGGGTCGGAGATAGTCAAGGAATACGAGAAGAAGCTCCTGGCTTGAGCGTCCGAGGGAAGCAATCTAATAGCTCTGTACGCCCTATAACCAGCATCGAGCGGTTCCACGATGACGGAGCAACGGAAGGAGACCGACCTAGCACGGTTCTCGAGGATAATGCGCGCCATGGGTGATAGGGCGCTCCACCGGTCCGCCTGGCTCTCCAAAGAGGCGAAGAAGAAACCCAAACCCCTTCTTTCCGAATTCCCGTTCGTCTCCTTGTCCGTCCTAATCATTCTCCTCACGCTGTTCATGATGTCGATGGAGCGAGGCGGATGGAGCTGGTCGAGCTGGACATACTCGTTCGCGTTCGTGATCCTGGTGCCACTGGTGCTGCTTGAACTCAAGCGGAAGGCCGTCATCACGGGCGGCGCAATCATACTCCTGTTCTTCATGGTCGTGATGGACGCGGGCATGCCCGGATTATTCGGCTACAGCCCCTCCGACACGAACTGGTACGACAACTGGGCTCATCTCATAGGGACCGCCGCGATGACGCTGTTCCTCTGGTCGTTCCTGTGCTGGACGCTGAGCCCGACAGGTCCCCCGAGGACGAACGGCAGGAGGAAGTTCGTGTTCGCGATCGTAACCATGGTAGTGATATCTTTCTTCTTCGAGTTCACCGAGTTCTTCACAGACACCATATTCGGATGGTCGAACTTCCATCCGGGCATAGACACGATCGGCGACCTCATCTTCGACTTCGCGGGGATAACGATAGCGGGACTGATGATCGGCAGGCACAGGACCAGCATGATAAGAAGGCCGTTCTGGCACGCCGAGCCTGCATAGGAATGATCAGATTCCGTGCTCGACGTGATCGATTGCTTCGAGGAGATCGCCTACCCTCATCTTCTCCGGCATGTTCTTGGCATTCCGATCCTTGTCGCAGGCCCACTCGGCGGCCTGTCTGAGAGCGGCTTTGCTTGGTTCTCCGATGGTTTTTAGCTTCGTCGGCAAACCGACCTTCTCACACCATTCAACTATCTGGCGGATTTCGTCCTTAGGCCTCTTCTCGAAAACTGTCTGGACGATCGTTGCATATGCGACTATCTCGCCATGCTCCCCCTTGACCTGCCCGGTCTTCGTGAGGCCGTTGTGGAGCGCATGGGCGAGCGCACAGTCCGTGTTCTCGAAAGCCAATGCGGACGAAAGCTTGACGGCTTCTATGATGTCGTCAACGTCCAAAGAATGGATGCCATTCTTGAGGTCTGTGATTGCCTTGAATCCGTGTTCCATCAGGCTCTTGAAGCATCCGTCAGCAAGGGCGAGGGCTGAAGCGGTGGGCCACACCCCATCCCTCTTCTTCTGCCTGGTCTTCGCATATGCCTCGGACTCGAACTTCGTCGCTAGGGCGTCTCCCATCCCCCAGACCATGTACTTGAACGGCGCCTTCGATATGATCTCCGTGTCCTCGATAACAAGGACCGGGCTCCTTGGGAGCACCAGGTCCTCGAGGAATTTGTGGTCCTCTGTGT
>Ga0315276_10002032_pt1 | contig 18391 bp, 16 predicted proteins | sample YL17G05_0_MG_FD_204542 | JGI IMG/M metagenome (GOLD analysis project Ga0315276, IMG submission 204542) | Sediment microbial communities from Yellowstone Lake, YNP, Wyoming, USA - YL17G05_0 | ecosystem: Environmental > Aquatic > Freshwater > Lake > Sediment | place: USA: Wyoming | collected... | reverse complement strand
GCCAGAATCGTCGGGGATACGACCCACGCCGGATTTTTAGACCCAAAATCGGAAAGAATGCCGATCACGGTAAAGGGAATCAGCTGAATGCTGGCGGTATTGATGATGATTAAAAGCATCATCTCGAAAGTTACCGTCTCCGCCTCTTTATTTAACGATTGCAGGTCCTGCATGGCTTTAATCCCGAGCGGGGTGGCGGCGTTTCCCAGGCCGAAAACATTGGCCAGAAAATTAAGCGTTATGGAGGTAATTGCCGGATGGTCCTGCGGGATATTTTTGAACAAGCGGGATACGACCGGTCGGAACAGGTTGGAAAGCCGGTGAATCAGTCCGGATTCTTCAATGATCTTGGTGATCCCGAGCCAGAGGGCCACAATCCCGAGCAAAAATAAGGAAACCTCAACCGCGGATTTGGCCCCGTCAAAAAGGGATTTGGTGAACTGCTCAAGCCGGCCGTTGATTACAGAGAAGATGACACTGATCGCGATGAGCAAAAACCAGATGGTATTCATAGGATGGTAAGCGATTTTTTAGTGGTATTAAGTTCCACCCTCGCGCCGACCGGCAGCGAAATCTTGTTCTTTACGTGCCCGATATACGGGCAGTGCACCAGGGGGAAATCGATTTTCATCTGGGTGGATAAGATTTTGTAGACATCCTGGCTCTTGAGGCCTTTGAAATTGCCCAGGATCAGGCCTTTTACTTTGCGGAACTTTCCGGCCAAGATCCATTGGGTAAGATTCCGATCGACTTGATACAGTTTTTCGTTTGCATCTTCAAAGAATAAAATCGAGCCTTCCGTGTCGATTGCCCACTCCGTTCCAATGAGGGCGGTCAGGGTGATCAGATTTCCACCTTTCAGAGTGCCCCGGGCAATTCCGGATCGATATACGTTCACCGGCACGCCGGCAAACAGGTTTTTATGGGGGAAGCCATTGACGGCATTTATAAATGACCGGATCGTGAACCGGGAAGGATCGGAAAAATTTATGATCATGGGCGAGTGAAGAGTAATCCGGCCGGTTCTCTCATAGATCGCATTGAGCATGGCGCTCAGGTCGCTAAACCCGGCAAAGCTTTTTGGATTCCTCTTGATCAGGTTGAAATTCAGATGGGGAAGAAGCTTCATGCAGCTATATCCGCCCCGCTGCGCCAGGATGACCTCAACCTTTTTATTTAAAAAGGCCGTGTGGACCTGCTCGACCTTTTTGCGGGTCGAGGGCATCCGGGTAACCAACCGCCGATTCATAACCTCAAATCCCAGCTTCTCCAGATTCTTTACGCCGTCCACGAAATCTTTCTTTTTTTTAATAAGCCAGCTGGGTGTTATCGTATACACAACTTTCAAAACAATCTCCTCACCAAATGCGGGTTCCCGGGACACCAAACCGATCTATTGAGGCCTTGGCCTCAAATTTCCTTCCACCCAATTTCTGAGCTTATTATTATTGCACCCTCCAGTCAAGAAATAAGTATTGAAACTTTGTGATTCAGACTCCAGACCAAAGACTTCAGCCCGGCCAAGGCGGGATCAGACTGAAAGGGAGCAAATCGCTAGAGAGTACACCCATCAGTTGCATAAAATGAGATTACCGAACAATGAGAACCGTTGTTATTATTGCCTCTAAGCGTAATTATTATGCTGTGTCTGGATACCACTTTTAGAGAACTTTGGGTTCCGTCATTCCGGGCTTGACCCGGAATCCAGTCTTTTTTCCTGGATTCCCGCTTTCGCGGGAATGACATTGTGGAGATCATGCTCGCTTTATGCAACGTTTAGGTACACATAAACGTTGTAAGAAAAGCATCAAAAGCATCACCCCCACCCTTCCCTCCCCCCTCCGAGGGGGAGGGTTAGGGTGGGGGGGTAAAAGTCACCAAGGGTGAAATCCTGCGGCCATCTATAAAAAGCATCTCTGCCACCTGAATTAAAAGAGACAAAGAATATTTTTGAAAATGTTTTTGCAACAATAGGGGGTACATAAGGCTGGCCAAAAGACCGAGAAAAAGTTAAGATGGGAAAAAGAGTTGTAAGAGGGGGGGAGGTCAGATGGAAAATAGGAACAAGAAATTCGAGAGACTTTTATTCTTTTTTTTGTTTCTCGTCGCGATCGGACCGTGGGCCTATATCCAGGACGCTTTGGCTCAAAATGAGAAAAGTTTTATATGGCGAGTCGGGGCGGATGGCTCGACGGTTTACATATTGGGATCGATCCATTTCTTAAAAAAAGAAAACTACCCCCTCCATCCAAAAATTGAAAAGGCCTTCGAGGAATCGGATACTTTAGTTGTGGAGGCGAATATCAACGATGAAAGCAAGATCAATCCCGCAATGATTATGGAGCGCGCCTTCTATCCAGAAAATGACACCCTGCAGTCCCATGTTTCCAAGGAAACCTATGAACGGATCCGCGAGGAAGCCGGAGGGCTGGGCATTCCCCTGGAACAAATGAATCGCTGCCGACCATGGTTTCTGGCGCTCACCCTCTCCAGCCTGGAATTTATGAAATTAGGATATGACCCCCGTTACGGGATCGATTATTACTTCCTGGCCAAGGCCGCAAACCTTAAGAGAGTATTGGAGCTGGAGAGCCTCGATTATCAGATCAAACTTTTATCGAGTCTTGCGGATATGGAGCAGGAATTATTTCTATTGTATACCTTGAAAGATTTGAAAATCGCCGGCCAGGAATTCGACCGGCTGTTCAAAGCCTGGGTATCCGGAGATAGCCAGGGGATGGAATCGATCATGATGAAATATACGAAGGAGGATCGAAGGTTGTCGAGCGCTTATGAAAAACTCGTCTACGAGAGAAATAGAAATATGGCTGGGAAAATTGAAGCGTACTTAAAAACAAAAGGAACCTATTTGGTCATCATCGGGGCAGCCCATTTGGTGGGCGAGAAAGGGATTGTCGAGATCCTCCGGGGAAAAGGATATCGGGTTGTCCAATTTTGAATGGTTTTGGGGAACTCGCCGGGAAAGACGCGTACTCATATTGCAACGGTTACCCATCGGCCATGTCGCCTAATTCCTGCTTCCCAAATGAACAACGACGCGCGAAAAGCTGCGGAGGAACCATCAAAGGCAGCCCATCTTATCACGATCTTCATGTGCGGTGACGTAATGACCGGGAGGGGCATCGACCGGGTGTTCCTTTATACCCTTGCCTCAGCCCGAGAAGGCCTCCTTCTTCAGATTCTCCCGCCACGGCTTCCAGTAATATTTTTCCCAGCCTTCGTTTACTCCCTGAAAATCCTGATCGGCCACGTTGACGTGAACCAGCTCGATGCCCCCGGAATTTCCCTCCGGCCAGAAGGTGAGGACCAGTATGGAATCAAGGTCCTCCGGCTTCCAATCTTTGGCCCGCCAGGATTGGACGATTAAACGCCGCTTCGCTGAGGTTAATATGGAAATTATTCGGCAAATGAGCTATCTTTGTCAAGATGGGTTCGGGAAGTCGATCTTGGAATACCGAGATAAGGAGGAATGACCATGGATTCAGAAAGAGTGCTCTTAACCGTCATCCTACACCATGACCAATCAAAGACCTTAGAGGAAATCATGGGACACGTCAAGAAGACCGGCTTTTACCGTGATTTTCCCCCCGATGGGACGGAACTGGTCTCCTGGGTGGTGGCGATGTCCTATGGTTTCATCATCCAGGTGAGCGTGGACCCCGGCAAGATCCGTAACCTGAACCGCTTTATGGAGCAGAAAGCATGGGGCGCTTTCCGGTATGAGGTGTACCCTTCTTATGACTTCAAGCCTATCGCCGCTCAATTGAAGAAAGACCACGCTTGAGATTGGGGCCAAACGCATGGAAGAGTGGAACAATGGAAGAATGGAATGATGGGGATGGAATAACGGGACGACCTTCCCAATATTCCAATATTCCATTCTTCCAGTATTCCATATCCCTAGATCTTGAAGGGAGATGCTGGGATGGGAAAAGGTGGCCGATTCGGCAAATACGGAGAGCATAAAAGGTTCGAACGATTACGCCAAAAAAAGAAGCTTACGCCAAGAATTACCAAGAATCTCCGGGAAAGAAAAGCCCCTAAGATATAACTGCGTCATCCTACTCGGCTCCCCCTCACTGCATCCCTCTCCCCCTCTGAGGCTCGATTAAATGACTTGACAATCCTCATGAATCGGATATAGATTCTTGTAACTTCTTGCCCAAAGAGGCCTTTTCAGCAAGCGGGAAGGCGGCGACAGATCCCGCATTAAGAAAGTCTGCGGATGAACCCAGCATCTTCACCATATTTTCGACCGCTTCCCTTTGCCTCCTGCCCTGGCGGGGGAAAAGAGGAGATGAAGGGCTATTGCCAGTGAGGATCAAATCGACCAGCCCCCGAGTCGGCCCCCTAGCCCGCAACGCGGTCCGCTTTGCCGAACAAGGTCGGGATGTGCGCGTGTCAGAACAGAATTTGCCTTTAACCGTCCGGGAAATAAACGTTAAGACTGTGCTTTCCAAATCTGGAATTCCCCGGGTTGATTATTGCATCAATCCTTATGTGGGCTGTGGCCATGGATGCCGATACTGTTACGCGACCTTCATGAAGCGGTTTACCGGCCATCGGGAACCCTGGGGGAGCTTTGTGGATGTTAAGGGGAATGGACCCGAGGTTCTCCACAAGCAGATCAAAAGGGCTCACAAAGGGAAGGTCATGATCAGTTCCGTAACGGATCCCTACCAGCCGACGGAAGAAAAATACCAATTGACCCGGCAGTGCCTTGAAATCCTTCTAGAACATCAATTTCCTGTGGGTATACTCACTAAGTCCCCACTGGTTCTCCGGGATGTAGATTTGATAAAAGAGTTTAAAGAGATCGAGGTGGGCATTACCGTCACCACGGATGATGAGGCCGTAAGAGGAATTTTTGAACCTCAGGCCCCCTCGATTGATACCCGTCTTAATACTCTAAAAACCCTCTATGAAAAGGGCGTAGACACGTATGCCTTCATCGGGCCATTGCTGCCGATGAACCCGGAAGCACTCTCTGAGAGAATAAACCCCTATGTCCAATCGGTCCTTATCGATCGGATGAACTACGTCTCAAAGACCCTGATGATATATAAGCGTATGAATTTGAAAAGATGGCTTGATGATTCCTTTCTGGGGGAAGTTATCGACAGCCTGCAGAGGGGATTTGCTGGGAAAGAAGTGACGATCTGTTGATCTTTCTTTTCCTAACTTTAGGCACTTATCTCATATTCCAACGAGGAGATTATGGCGATCGGTAGAGAGCAGGTTATTGGAGCGGTGGCGACCAAGGTGGGTCCTTCCGTCACCGTGGAGGCGAAGCTGGAAAAAGGCCTATGGCGGGTGACGCTGACCAAGGAAGGGAAGACCTCCGTCCTGGAGTTCAAGAGAGGGTTTATCGAAGACTATTTTGATAAGGGGGAGTACCAGGAGGAGTTGGCTTTCGATACCCGGATCAATAAAGCCCTGCGGGGCTTGAAATAGGAAAAAGCCCAGAAGCCTGGACTGGACGTCACTTCAGTCCTTTCCGCCCGTTCATTATTTATTCTCATGGGCCTTACAGCGCAAGCCTGAGAAGTCTAAATAATTTTCTGCTGTCTCCATTCTCCGATTGTTTCTGGCGAATAATTTAAGATTCTTGTCAGGATCTCCTCTGTATGTTCTCCCAGCCGTGGAGGTTTCTTGAAAACTTCTTGCTCGACCTCGGACATCTTAATCGGATTTCCCACAATCTTCATCTTTTGTTCCTTGCCATAATCGATGTCAACCACCATATTCCGGCTCAGCGTCTGAGGGTCCGAAAGTGCTTTATCAATCGTGTTGATCGGTGCGATCGGGACTCGGCCTTCTAATAGGGCCATCCACTCCTCACCCGTCTTTTCTCGAAAAGTCTTTTCCAGAAGAGCATAGAGTTCATCTTTGTTCTGGAGTCGATTTTTTCGGGAATTGAATTTCGGATGCAGGCACAAATCAGGAGCTCCGATGGCCCGGCATAATTCCGCAAAGATGTTTTCCGTATTGGCATCAATCACGACATCAAAAGTCTTCGTTCGAAAAGCCCCTATGGGATGGGCGGAAACATGACCGGATCCCACCGCCTGGGCAATTTCTTTTCCCACAAAATAGAACTGAGCCCGGTAGGTCAGCAAGGAGGTTTGACAGTCCAACAAACTGATATCGATCTTCTGGCCTTTCCCGGTCCGTTCCCTTTGAAAGAGCGCGGCCAGGATGCCGTGAGCCGCAAATAATCCACCGCTCAGGTCGCCCATCGGCGCCCCCATGCGGACGGGCATACGTCCGGGCTCCCCGGTATAGCTCATGATTCCGCCCCTGGCCTGAATTACGAGATCGAAAGCCGGCCGATCCTTGAAGGGCCCGGTTTGGCCATATCCTGAAATCGAGCAGCAGATAATTCGAGGATTTATATTTTTCAGGGTGTCGAAATCGATTCCTAATTTCTTGACCGTCCCGGGCCTGAAATTGTCAACCACCACGTCCGCTTTCTTCGTTAAGGCGTAAAAGATCTCCCGGCCTTTCTCGCTCTTTAAGTCAAGGGTCAAACTCTTTTTGTTTCGATTCATAGCAATAAAATAGGCGCTTTCACCCTCAATAAAATAGGGAGGCATCCCCCGGGCTCCCTCCCCCACCTCGGGTTTTTCAATCTTGATGACCTCTGCTCCCAGGTCTCCCAAGATCAGAGTGCAATACGGTCCTGCCATGATGAGGGTAAGATCGAGTATTCTTATATCGGATAAAGGCATACCCATTTTCATCCTCCCTTAGATATCTTCTTCAACTAACGTGAGAATGAACGTATTGTCAAGCGAAATTTCGGGGGAGTTTATCGTTAAAGCCTTCCCTAAAATTTATTGATTGATCATCGTAGCCCCCCACCATATGATAGGAACAAAGCAGGGTGAGAAAGAATGGAGGAAGATGAATGGAAAAAGATGACCGGTTGTTTGATTATATCTTCAATCCTAACTCGGTGGCAATCATCGGGGCATCCCCTCATGATCTGGCCACTCTCGCCCAGATGAGCACGAAAATCAGGGATCGTTTGTTTCTGGTGAACCCGAAATATAGGTCGGTCCGGGGCCAAAAATGCTATCCCAGCATCGCGCAGGTTGAAGGCGAAATCGACTATGCCATCCTGATCGTGCCGGCAACAGCCGTCGGCCAGGTCTTGGAGGAGTGCATTCAAAAAGGGGTGAAAGTCGCACAGATCTACACCGCTGGCTTCAGCGAGACTGGACTTCCGGAAAGGATCGAACTGGAGAAGAGGCTAAAGCAGATGGCCGAGGGCAAGATCCGGATCATTGGGCCGAATTGTTTTGGGGTCTATTGTCCCCGGTCCGGGCTGTCCATTGTTCCCGAGGCCCCCATGGAGGAGGGTCATGTAGGAGTCATTGCCCAGAGTGGGAGCGTGGCCGAGTCCTTCTCCTATTTTGCGAACACCAAGAATCTCAGATTCAGTAAAGTCGTGAGTTACGGTAATGCCATTGACCTGGACGGTTCTGATTTTTTGGAATACCTGGCGGACGACCCGGATACGAAAATTATTGCTTTTTACATAGAGGGCACCCGGAATGCCGCCTGCCTGAAAAGGGCCTTGACCAAAGCCGCCGGGCAAAAACCGGTCATCGCCATCAAAGGGGGCATGACGGAACAGGGGATGAGGGCGGCGGCTTCGCATACCGCTTCCATGACGGGGGCTCCTCAAATGTGGAAATCCCTCTTCCAGCAGACCGGCGCTCTGCAAGTGGATAGCTTCGATGAAATGGTGAACTCCGTCATGGCTTTGGACTGCTCGCCTCTCCCTGCGGGGAAAGCCGTTTCCATTATCACCAACTCTGGAGGGTTCAGTGTGATTCAAACGGACCTCTGCCTGAGAGCAGGAATCGAAGTTCCCAGGTTTTCCCGGGAGACCGTCGAGGCGCTTTCGAGGTGGGTCCCCCTTGCGGGAACCAGTATCGGAAATCCCCTCGACGCCTGGCCCATATACTACAATACATCTTCCTCCGGGAATCTCGCCGACATCATCAAGATTGTGGCTTCCGATCGGAACATTCACTCGTTAGTTTTCCATTTTGATCAGTTTCGATATCTGCGTCGCATCCTGGGTCAGGAGGTTGGGGCTCATATGAAGGTATTAATCGACTTTATGCTCGAAGGATGCCAGCATGCCCGGGAGAAAGAGAAAAAACCGGTATTGATTAGTATTGCCCTCGACCCCTACCTGGAAGACGAGGAAGATAGAAATGGCAACCTCATGATAAAAAGAGCCTTTACGGCGAAAGGATTCCCCGTCTATGCCAACCTGGACGCGGCGATAAGAACTCTTTCCCATTTACATAAATTCAGAAACTCTTCGGCTCGCTTTCAGGGGTTTTAGCCATAAAACATTTTTAAAGATGCCCCTTCCTTACGACTCAATACCTTATTACCGTTGCAACAAACGATGACACTTCTCCTCATCCCTGCGGCGGACGTTGAGGAAGTTGTCCATTATGCAGGCCGCAGCATCCCTCATACTTGTCATACCTCCAGGTGTTCTTCCTCCCGGCCTATGCCGCCAGGAAATCATGCCTGCTCCCGCTCCGTTGCCAGACGTAGTCATACACCCGATTCGCGGCTTCTTCGGTTTCCTCGTTGCTGAACGGTGGTCGCGGCAGTGCTCCCCAGAGAGTGTCGAGGCCCGCAGCTTGGGCGTCAGAGCCTTGTCGAAATTGGTCTGGCCGAGCAGCGTTTTTTCATAGCTCTGATTCTCGATCTGATGGATAAGCACGTTCTTGGTCCATCCGAATTTCCTGGTCATACGGATGTGGAACTCGCGCTCCAACGGATCGGTGCATCGTTCGAGGATGACAAGGTTATGGCTCCAGGCAATTTCTCACACCAGTGGTGCGAGTTTTTCAGACGGGGCGTAGACCTCGTAAAAACCTTTCATCCGCCATAGATTAGAGGCTGAGAAGCCGCTAACGCCCGGGAACTCCGCCTGAAGATCGGCCGCCAGACGCTCTACGACGGATTTGCCCCATGAGTTTTCGACCTGCCGTCCGACGATCATTCGCCCGATGTCCCAGTAGAGGGCTATCAGCTCCCTGTTGACCGATCGCAGCGCGGCATATTGAGCGTTGCGCACGCGTTCTTTGACTTCGGATAACAGGGCGATATATTCCTCGGGCACCAGCTTGCTCATATCCCCAGCTCCTCGAAGTTCTCCTGAATCTTCACCGCCAGCCCCGCCGCCTTCGGCCGGGCTAGGGGTTTAGAATAAGTTCACTTTACACCAACGTTATAGGATGTCCCCGTACGGTAATCCCCTTTCAAAGATGCGCCTCCCTTACGACTCAATACCTTCTTACCGTTGACCCCAAACGTACAAACGTATGCAGGTCTTGGGTCATCCGTCAGCGCCTTCTACGCAATTGTCGTTTCTTGATTGTGTCTGCTCACTCCTCAGGCATCCGCTTGATATCCGCTTCATCGAGCGGTTCGTCCACGGCATTGCGGAGCCAGGAAGGATCAAAGCCATCGGCTGAAGTTCCTTCGAGACGGATTCTCACTTGGGCTCCATCGGATTTATCGGCAAGGTTTGCTATGGCCGGGAACGCCTTGAATACCTGGTCCCTTGTGGCCTGGAATGATAAAGTAACGCGATTCATGCGCGCCCCCGGCTCAGGAACAGTCGTCGGGCGTTCAATTCCGGCATTCCCGCTTGGCTGTATAGGAATAGTCGCCCCGGGTGGAGGGGATATTGCTCCTGTCTCCGTCGTGGCCGTACCAGCTGCCGAAACCATCGGTGCTTCGGGTAAGGATTCGGGTATCATGAGAAAACCCGAGTCAAAATCGATTTCATCCTCGCTGATTGGTTTTCCCAGAACTACCTTGTCCCGGTTAACCTGAAACTTTCCATCACTCCCAATTACCGGGCTGCTCCCGCTGGTGTACGCGAAGACATTTTCGGCAATGCCACGGACCATAGCTTTGCGCAGGACATCGGCCGATTCCAACCGGGGAGGGGAAATGTCGCGGAAGAAAGATTCGAGCACATCGGATGCTTTGAGGCCCTTTATCACGGTCCCGCCTTCGGAAACTGCCTCGCCAAGCTTTACCCGCTCGGCAATCTTGCGCGGCGTCACGGAAACGTGGAGGCGCTTCGTGCCCACGGTCGTCAGCAGCTCCATAATCCTTTCATGAACGCCGGTTGCCTGGAGGGGCCGTCCGCCTCTCTCCACTTTTTCGATCTCAAAGTCACCATTAGCAACGCGAGGCAACCAGATAGCGGCATAAAGTTCCCTGAAGCATGACTCCGCCGCAGCCTGTTCGGTTCGTTTCCTCTCTTTAAGCTGATCGACCTGGTCCTTGGTGAGGCGGAGCTGCTGCTTTTTACTCTCCACCCGATCAATGGCCAATAAATAGCGGACTGCCCGGCGAAGGGCCTCGATTTGCTTCTTCTCAGGAACTGCCAATCCAACTCCATTCCGAAAGCGTCTCGGGCGATCCCCATATTTGGAGAGAAGCTCTTTTGCCTGCCGTTCCTGCTCCGTTTTGGTTTCCCCGGCAAATTCGATGGGGAGGTACGCCACCAAGAAACGGGGGTCCTCATCGGGGATATCCTGGCTCTTCATGGGCCAGACAATGGCTGTGTGATGCCCCGCGAGGCGCTCTTCCAGCATCTCCTTGACCTTCTCCCGAACCGGGCCATGGCCGTGAGCCTGGGTCTCTTCCCGGGAGATGGCCTGCTCGGCGTCCTCAATGAGTTTAGTGACGTTCGGGTCTTTTTTGAAACAGTAACGAACCCCGTCATAATGCAGGTAAAGGCAGGAGTTCCGGAGCTCGGATAGCACTGCCGTCGCCGTGATGTTGTCGAGATCGGGGCCGACGCATGCCGAAAGGAGGTCGCTCTCCGTAACGCCGGGAGGGAGGGTCTCATCATTCCCCGAATCCTGACGCCGAAGCCCTCCGAACGAATAAAGGAGGATGGCAGTGGCCAGGCAAGTGGCGGGTTTCACGCTGGCAAGCGCAGGTGTCTCGCGCGCCATCCTCTCATCGATCCGTTTTGCCCGGGCATTGGGACCATCGATATCCGCCGTAATCACCGGGTCATAATCGTTCTGGACACCCAGTTCCTTGAGCATCTTGACCCGGACATCCACATCCCGTATGGGAACTTCTCCCGGTCCCAGCAGAGGTTTGGCGCCGCCGTTCTTTTTCAGGGAATACATGCAGGAGGCCAGGAAACGAAGGGCCCCGCGCGTTCTTTGAAATGCATCAATGGCCGTCCACCTCTCGCGCATGACATCTATGAGTGCCGGATGAAAAGGATAAGCTGCCCGCAGACGGTCGCGCAAAAGCCGACCTTCTTCATCGGCCTGCTGGCGCTCGGAGGGCGTCTCCGCATGGGCCCGCCGCATGCCGGTCACAATTTCCTGGTAAGACCCGGCAACCTCGTTTGCCGCAGCATGATCAGGCATGCTTCCAAGCAGACGGCGCTGCAAGATGGGGAGAATCTCATCCCCTGAGACCGGCTCACGCAATTGATCGACCCGGGCGGCAAGTTTATCTATCTCGGCAAGGAGCCCCACATTGCCGAGTGCCTCCCTCGCGCTCCAGGTCAGGGAATAGACGAGGGCCGCTTTTGAACTGCCGGCGACTTCCACGGTTAAACTTTGGAAGAAATCCTTTGCCTGTCGCTGGAGGGTGGAATCAAGGATGCTCACGGCCGCAGCCCGCTCCATATATTTGAGCACTTCATCCAAAAGAATGAGAACCGGCCGTCCGCCAGAACCCTTCATGAGTAATTCCCGGATCAAGTCTCCCCCGGGCGCCACACGGTCTTTATCATGATCGGCTATGATAGGGAAGGCTTTTTCAGGATCGATCTGCCAGGCGATCCATCCCCACATTGTCTGGATCGTCCGCCCGTTTTCCAGGGTTTTGCCGTTGCGGGCATCGAATTTCTCCCCGTCGAATACCGCCACAGCCACATTTTGGTGGTGAGATTTGAGCCTGCCGAGAAAGCTTTTTGCCTCCGGCATTGCCTTGAGGGCTTCACCATTTTTGGCCGCATGGAAAAGAGCAGCCAGGGTGTGTGATTTCCCGCCGCCAAAGGGGGTCCGGAGTTTCAGCACCCGGTTGTATCCCGGTTTACCGGCAAGAGACGCAAGCACCTCTTCAAAGAGCCTCTGCAAATCAGCCGTGAGATACGTGGCCCGGAAGAATGCTTCGGGGTCCCGGTTCACCACGGGCACATCGGGATCGTTGGCGGCAATAGCCCCGAGATCGATGGCGAAAACCGCCTCGGTGAGTGCTCCGGCCTCAACATCGGGATGGAGGTTCACCAGATCCGTCCAGGGACGAAGCGCATGCGTGCTCACGAATTTTCTCCTTTTTCTCCGGATAGCACTTTTTTTGCCCATGAGATCGACTGCTCCGCTATCCGCAGGGCGCTCTTCACATCATCTTCTGTAATTTCCTCCAAATAACCGGGATAGCGTGTCTCCACGGCATACGGGGTAAGATGGACTGCTTCCTGGACTCCATCCGGGACAAGAAAACCTTGGTCTTCTGCGATTTTTAGAAGCTCTTCGATATCGTGGGTTAGCGGGAATTCAACCCCCTGAAATAGTAGGACTGCCTTTATCGACTTCTCCGCTGCCTGCTGTGCATGGAAGCAGACTTGCCCGCGGATAATTTGTGGATCTTTTGAGGCCAGTGAAGCAAGCTTGAGATCGCTCTCCGCATGGCTCAACCATTCCTCCGGAGAACCGGGGATTCGTTTGCTATTCTGGGGATTCATAAACCACCTTCCCGCTTTTCAGTGCTTCCCTATAGATCAGCCCGGGTTCATCCTTCAGTTCTGCCCATTTCCGTGCGGGGACAACGAGGATGTCCATCGGCATCCCGATTCCTCGCAAGGCTCGCCTTATCCGTATGCTTTCTTTTCGCGAATTTTCGACTTCATTTCCAGTTACAACCAGAAAATCCACATCGCTGTTGATGTCGATTTCATTCCTTGCGTACGATCCAAAAAGAATGAGCTTTATCGGTCTGGCAACTTCGATGATTTTCCGAACAGCCGCTTCCACTTTTTCGGGAGTCACTCTCCAGGATTTGCCCATAGCAGCGCCTGTCATTTTTTACCTCCCTTGCGCTCAAAAGGAAACATTTCGCCCACTGCCAGCCTCTGGTCGATAAGGGGGCGCCAGTTGGCAATCAATTTCTTCAGCGCTGCTTGCTCCACTGCGGTGGTTGTTATCGATAATTCTGCTCCATCTTCCTTTTTCCCTGCCAGGGCTGCCCCCGCCAAAGCCTGCGCTACCACACGTAGCCGCTCGCTGTCCGGGCGAGCCTCATCCAAGAATTGGTTCAGATTGCGCGGCTCATTTTCCATGAGCCATAGAATGCGATGCAAAGCATCGATGAGTAATGGAGGTTTTCCTTCATCGGTAGGCATCCCCAGCTTATCGTTATTACCCCGCTCATCATAATCGCGCAACCGGTATTTCCCCTTTTTCTTTTCCACAAGAGCCCGGCTTCCGGTCGATAGCCCCTTTAGCCCGTCCAGTTCCACATTCTGACCATAGGTGAACACAATAGCCTCTCCGGCATCCATTTCCGCAGCTCCATATGTGTAGCGCCAGAGCACGTAGAAACGAGTCGCCCCATCCACGGCCGCCACACTGCTCCCAGTCAGGCCGAAGATCTTCTCCAGCATTGTCTCAAGAACGACCCCTTCAACCTCTGCGAGAAACTTCGCCGTTGGAACCTCCTCGCCATTGGCGTATTCTACCCGGGCAAACCTTGTAAATGCTCGGAGTCCCGCGCCTACAGCGGCAATAACCAAATCCGCCCCTGTAATTCCCATCCTCCAAAGTGTATCCAACCGTTCACGGACGATTCGATTAAGTTCTGGTAGTACTTCTTCTTCGTAATTGCCAGATTTAGTTTCCTTATCACGAACACGGCAAGTAATAAAGATGCTTGAGGCGAGCATTGCCTTTTCTACTCGCATTCCACCCATCCGCTCCGTAGCAAGAGGCCACGCCTCGCTGACAAATAAACCTGCTTGACGGAGAGAGTCAATGATTGTTGCCCAGCCGAGGGTAGTCTTATGAGCATAGACAACTGATAGTATCCCGTTTGGCTTCAGTGCATTCCGGGCATTAATAAAGGCCATCGTCATTTCTCTTTCATAGAATATTCGGGCCTTGTTGCGATCTTCATTGTGGCGATAAAAAGCCGAGATTATCTCGCTACGCTTTGGCGTTAGTTCCAAGCTAAAATGCTCGGGGAAAACATCTGATAGCATTCGCTTGAGCCAGATATAAAAAAAGTCGGAAAGATTAGAATAACTAACATTATCGTAGTATGGTGGATCCGTAATGATCGCGTCGAAAGTTTCGGCGGAGAATGGTAAAGATTGGGCATTACCTCTGGTCACTCGTGCCGGTAAATATGGAGGTAGTTCATTAATAACAGCAATTACACTTTCGATGCTCGCCTGCCAACCGGCTGCTTCAGGGTAAAATGGATTTGACTCGGGGTAATCCCATGTCATCGGCAGTGATTGTCGGCTAAAAGAATGAACAACACCACGCCCACCCGTGTAGTTCCAAAGACACAACTTGGAGGAAAAATTGGCTGTACGGCTCACCATTGTGGCCAAGACGGAGATGAGAGCATTCCAACGATCTTGGCCTAAATCTTGTTTTTTGAGACGCGCTAAATCCCGCACAATGCCGGCGAATGTCAAAAGTGTGATTAATTGGCGCGTTGAAAAGATGTCTTTCCAATGATTTAACCCGAAATGTTGTGTGTCGAAAGATCGAGGGTTTGCCTCAATTTCCTCAGCTAAAGCAGATACACCAAGTTTTAAACTAAGAGCTTCTAATTTTCGTTTGAGATACTCAGGTTCTGGGAGTATAGGTTTATGAATACCATTTACCGATAAGTAACCCTTTCCAGAACTTTGACTGGATGCACAGATTATTGCCATTATTTGTTCATTCAGACGAAGATTTTTCGCTTCGGCTTTTACATAATCATTATCAGCCACAGTTCCACAAAAAGGGCAAGTAGCATTTCCACTCTTTGATCCTTCCGACGGATCGAAACCAAGTCCTTTTTCCGTGGTCGCTTCAACTACCTCGAAGCGCACCTTCTTTTCACCTTTCGGGGCGGTGATTTTTAGCGCTACATACCGGCTTTTCTTCTTACAAAGCCAAGTTTGCCTGACAAGGGGAACCGTTGTCCCGCAGGATGGGTTCTTGCATTTCACTGTGCGCGTCCAGAGGTATGCTATCGGGGTGAGATATCCGCCGGGTATCTTCAACCTCTTCTGCCCTTTTCCATCCTCAAAAAGAGGCCTCTGATTTTCCGGCACCAAATCTCGAGGAGGCGCATTTGGGTCGGGTATCGGAGGATAGAGGTCTCCGATTTCCTCTTTTACCTTTTCCAGGATCGAATTCCCCCAGTACCTTATTTCCTGGGCAAGTCCTCCCCAAGTTGTTTCCCCCTTTTCATTCTTTGGGCCGGTCATGCCGCGAGCATTCGGATCCGGCTTTCCGTATTTTTGGGGATAAACGAGGGTGCAGAGTTCGATGATATGGGCTACAGGATTAAGGTCCAGGGCGTAGGCCTCGCAACCCAGACGCAGGGCTTCAAGAGGAATTGCCCCGCCACCGGCAAACATGTCGAGCACTCTCGGACGAGGAGCGTGTCCTTCCTCGATATCTTCCCGCGTCACCCTATTTTTTTCTTTTGGCCACTTAAATTCCTCAACCCAGCAGGGCCAGTTTCCCGTTGAACCGGCTTCCGTTAACTCCTCAGTCAAGCGTTCCGCATGGGCATCAAGGATGTGCTCCTGAGCTTGCTTGATCACGGAGGGGTTACCCGGATATTTGCAGAGGCTCTCCACGAACTTAGCCGCATTTGCCCTGCCAAGGCTTTGCTTTTTGTTGTCCGGGCCGTTTTCGGGAATAAACCGGGAAGCCGGAACCAAAGCCCCATAGACCGCAGCCCGGCAAGCCACCAGCGGCCGCCGCGCCCACCAAAGATGAAGAGTAGAAATATGCCCCTTGCGAACGGATTTCTCCCGCGAAGCCTCGGCGCTGATCGCCTGGATGGGCAAGTAGTCTTCTATTAGTCTACGGTCGTCGGTCATGGGCAGTGCTCACTTCTTGTCCATGTTCAATGAATGCAGGCAAGCTCAGGCGAATCACCCAAGGGGCCCCAGACCACATAGACCCAGTTCGTCTCAACCATTTGCTAGGCTTTCCATGTCCTGTTTATGGCGCATTTCCGGTTCATTCCCTCCGGGTCGGGCTTCTCCAGATTCCATATGAGACGAGCTATTTGAGTCATTTCTGATCCGTTTTTGCGCCATTTATCTAAGCCCTCCGCGAGAAATCCGCCGACGAGCTGACCGATCTGACAAAATATGGTCCAATAGTTTGTCGGGGTCATCGTCTACCGGCCACAATGCGCTTATCTCATCGAGGTCCTCTACAGGCAAAACCTTTTGTTGCTCTGCAAGATCTTCCAATGAAAGGGATGACCAAAAAGGGAAGCCTTCCTCTGTCACTGCTGTTTCCTCAATTTCTCCATCTAATGGCAGAATGGATTCTACGGAGAGGGTTCGCTCCCCCCCGGTTCGATGATGATTTCCCCCACTAACTTAACTGTCCTCAGCCAACCGTCAGGTAAAAGTTCAAGATGTCCTGGCTTAAAGATACAAAGTCATTTAGTCCCATCGGCTTCCCAGCCTTAATGAGGGAAACCGGCGCCTTCCCAAAGAAACGTGCACCAACAATTTTCTTATTATACTATCAAGCATAAAAACTGGGTTGTGAATGCGCACAAGTTCAGGAGATTCGCCCAACGTGTCCCAGAAAAGATGGGCCCGGTTAGTGTCGGCCCGTTGCTGGGCATCAGAACACACTTGGGTGAGGCCACGATCCGATCCCTTTGAGCCATTTATGAGCCGTTTTCCTTATCCTCATTCCATGGCCCCTTTGTCCCCTTTGTGTCCCCTTTCTTGTTCCCCCTGTGACGCGTTTGTGACGGATTTGGCGTCCCATTTTCGGACGAAATCCTTGACGGCACGCCGCTCCGCCTGGAGTTCCTTCTGGACGCTGCTGATGAAAAGCCTTCTTCGTGCCGCCGCCGTCAAGATGAACCTCCATGAATACGTTTGGCCTGCTCCACCGCCTCGGCCGGAATCTCGTAGAACCTCGCCGCCACAATTTTCCTCTTGGCGTGGTCGAGCTTGATTGCCGGGTTGTGGATGCGCACCAGCTCGGGTGAGTCGCTCAAAGGGTCCCATACGACGTAAAGCCAATAGGTGTCAGCCAATTGCTGTGCCTTGTACCATTCGTTGATCGTGAGCCGAATCGGTTGACCCTTCAGGCGTCCCTTGACTTCGATTCTCTTGACGTGAACCTCCCCTGTAGATTCATCGGCTATCCTCTGGGCGCGGATATCAAAGCCAATCTTCTGGGCGCCCACCCGTTCGATACGGTCTTTGGGGAAGCCTTCTTCAAGGAGGGCAGCAATTACGATGTCTTCTGCGGCGATTTCTATTTTTCTCCGAATCCCGGGGTCAAGTTCTTCGCCTAATTCGCCAAGCTGGGATTGGGTATCGGCATCAATTGCCAGGATGATCGCCGTACCGATATGTTTCACGGGACCGGTCCGCGCAATTCCAAGTCGCTCAAGCCCGCCTAGTCGCTCCTGCCGGGCACGCTGCAGCTCATCCACGTATTTTCTGGCCTCGTCAGCGGTCAGCTTGTATTCGGGCCTCGTGCTCACCTCGGCGGCAAGTAGCATGGCCCGCTCCTGGGCACGCTCAATACGGGCGTCGAATGATTTTTCAAGGTAATCACGGCACACCCGGGCAAAATGCTGCCGCTCATTCTGGCAGCGTGCCCGGCATTCAAGCTGGTATGTCCGCTTCATGAAATCCGAGGCTCCCTGGATGGACACAGGTTCGATTCCCCGGGGAGGGTTAGGATGGGGTGGAAGGTTCAACAGGATGTCGCAGGGTACAACTTCAAAATAAGCTTGTTCCTCGCGAACGGCGACAAGTTCGCCGTGGATCGGCAGATCATTCCCTTTTGTATCCTTGCCTCGAATGGAAATCTCAAAAAAATGGATTCGATACGGCTCCTGGCCAAGAGGGTCAACATAAAACCCTACTCCACCTGTTAGGGTCGCAAGCCGTTCATTCAGCTTTTCATCCACCGCAGCGTAAAGCGGATGCCCCGGCCCCATTACTAATGAGGCCAAAATTGTCTAGACATGGATTTCATCTTTTCTAAATCATCCTGGATTCCGGCTTCCGCCGGAATGACGACAAAGAACCATGCCTTTCTAATGTTCGTCTCTCCGGCGA
>Ga0315276_10002030_pt1 | contig 18400 bp, 15 predicted proteins | sample YL17G05_0_MG_FD_204542 | JGI IMG/M metagenome (GOLD analysis project Ga0315276, IMG submission 204542) | Sediment microbial communities from Yellowstone Lake, YNP, Wyoming, USA - YL17G05_0 | ecosystem: Environmental > Aquatic > Freshwater > Lake > Sediment | place: USA: Wyoming | collected... | reverse complement strand
ACGAAATAGCATCACCATCCGAAGTCTGATTAGCGGTTAAGCCGTAGTCTTTTATCTCTTTGATCATCGACTTCAGCTTCGCTTCAGCGGAATCTAAGCCAGACCGGTATGCCTCGTAATAGTCGGCATCACCTCCACACATAGAGCTACTAACTGGGTGGTAATTGATGCTCTCGAAATCCTTGGCGTGGTCTTGGCCATCTGCAAATACTTTATTAAGAGCAATGCTCGTATCCCGTCGCCACTGTTTGAAATCTACAGAGCCATATCGCAAGCCCCGCAGCGTGGCAATATAGTTTAGTTTTTCTTCCAATATCTTAATCGCTGCATTATCTGTCATAAGGCCTCCGCAATTCGAATTTACACAATAGTATCTTTATCAGGAGTTGCCTAAGCGTATTTTCCTTATAGTTTAGCGAAAGTAAATGTTTTTCGCCAGTGGGCACTTGCAAATTATCGGGCGGGGGTTAAACTAATTGCCTATGGTAAAGAAGAAAGCGGCGTTGATATTGACAATTTGTTGGAGAAAATAATATGGTCGATAAAGATCTCCATGAAAACACCGAATCGAGAGAAATAGTAAGATATGTTCGTTTGAAAAATCTTATGGTTTACGAAATATCAGAAGACGAACTCCAAAATCTCGAAAAAGGTTCGCCTGCTCCAGTTATGTTAAGTTTTGCATTATTCCTATTAGGAATTGCAATAACGGCAACAATAACTCTCTTTACGACAACCACATCTGCAAAAACCTTCACCTTTTTTACGATACTAACAGTTGCTGGATATTTACTTGGTATTCTTTCATTGATAGTTGCAGGTGTGCAAATTTTTAGGGCTAAAGCTGTTGGCAAGTCTATTCGGTCGCGAGCCAATGATACACAGACACTCCAACAAGATGAAGGAGAATAGGATATGAACTACTTGACAAAAGATTTTTCTGCCAATGCGGGTGATAGAGTCGAAGTTGTTTTGCACGGAAATGCTGCCAATGTTATGCTACTTGATGATAATAATTTTCAAAACTATAAGTCACGGCGGCAGTTTGCATATTATGGTGGACATTACACAGCGTCACCTGTTCATATCACTGTTCCGGAGACTAAGCATTGGAATCTAATTATTGATCTTGGTGGCGCTGCTGGGCGAGTAGAAGCTTCGGTACGTCTTATTCCAAGGTAGTAAATCAGATTGAAGGGTTTAAATACTTGGCTATGGCAAAGAAAAAGGCTGCGGAAACAAAGACGGTAATGGCGGCGGGGAAGCCATCCTCGCTTATCGATACGCGGGTAATTTACTGCGGTGACAACTTCGACCAGTTGAAAAAATTCCCTGATGGCTGCATCGACCTGATTTATATTGACCCGCCTTTTAATTCCAACCGCAATTATGAGGTCTTTTGGGGTGAGACAAAAGAAAAGCGTTCCTTTGAAGACCGCCACGCCTCGACGCAGGCATATATCGAATTTATGCGTCCCCGCTGTGTAGAACTGCACCGTGTCCTGAAGAAAGCCGGCTCATTCTATTATCACTGTGACTGGCACGCTTCGCACTACGTCAAGGTCATGCTCGACCAGATCTTCGGAGAAAATATGTTTCAAACTGAAATTGTTTGGAAACGAACAAGCGCTCACAGTGACTCCAGCACCTGTGGACGAGCACATGATACAATTTTCCTCTATACGAAATCTGGCGAATTTACTTGGAACCGGCAGTATCAACCTTATGACCCCAATTATGTTGAAAGCCACTATAGGCGAAAGGATTCAAAAGGCCGTTTGTATCGCACGGACAATTTGACGGCGATGGGACTTTCAGGTGGTGGTTATGAATATGAATGGAATGGGGTAACCAAACTTTGGCGAGTGCCGAAGGAAAAAATGCAAGAATTGCATGACACCGGAAGGGTCCAATACACGAGATCGGGAACAGCAGAATACATTCGATATCTTGATGAGATGCCTGGGATGCCTTTGCAAGATGTCTGGGATGATATTGCACCCATAAATTCGCAGGCGGTGGAACGTATGGGCTATCCCACACAAAAACCACTTGCGTTGCTCGACCGCATAGTTAATGCTTCCAGCAATCCCAACGATATTGTTCTTGATGCTTTTTGCGGATGTGGGACGGCGCTGGTTGCGGCGGAGAATCTTGGGCGGCAGTGGATAGGGATTGATGTATCGCCGACAGCGTGCCGTGTGATGGCAAAGCGTTTGCGGGATGTGTGCGGGATGAAAGAGGATGAAAAGCTCTGGAAGATTGGCCGGGGCTTTGTCGTGCGTGACCTGCCGTGGACGATAGAAAAGCTGCGAGAGATACCGCCGTTTGAATTTGAGAACTGGGCGGTTATTGCGCTGGGCGGTGTGCCTAACGTTGCTAAGGTTGGCGATATGGGGATTGACGGCCGTATCTATCCTATCTCGGCCATACCCAAAAAGAAGGCGGATGAGCTTGAATTTATGGATGTGTGGTACCCGATACAGGTCAAGCAGAAGGACAAGGTTGGCCGACCCGATATCGATGCCTTCGAGGCGGTTATGATGCGTGAAGACCGGACGCAGGGCTTTTTCGTGAGCTTTGATTTCTCATCGGATGCAATGCGGGAGATACAGGCATTTCTCAAGAAAACGGGCAAGATAATCCGGCCAATCACCGTAAAAGATATACTCGACGAACAGGTTGCCTACAAGCTGGGGTAAGCCGCATTGCGTGCCCAATGATATTTTTGATTCCTATCTTGTCCTTGTAAGCCCATCGCCACACGACCGGCGACGGGCATACAAAGACTTTGACAGGAGGGTTGTTTTGAGGGCACGGTATTTGAACAGGTGAGATGGGAAAGGAAGAATTTGCAATTTGAGGTTTAATATCAGAAAAAAATCGGACGGTTCTGACATTTCGGACTGATGACGCAGCCTTGCCGGAAGATTGGAGCGGGGCGAAATACAAAAAAAGGGCTTTAGAAAAAGCTTGCCTGGCTGTATTTAGGTTGGTAAAATTCGCAGATATGGTTTTTGGCCCTGAACCAGGGTGGTTCAGGGGTTCATAAAAGGTCAAAAAACGAGTTGTAAGTTTTTAGGGAGATAGAATATGAGACGGTATTTGCTGGTTTCGATGGTTCTTATCATTAGCAGTGTTTTGGTTTTTCAGGGTGGTTGTGCGGCGGAAGTCAAGCCGGGAAAGCCTGCGGCAGCGGCTGCTGCTACGGCTGAGACAAAAAAGGTGGCAGATTCCAATGGGCCACAGCCGAAGATAGTTTTTGAAAAGATAGTGTATGATTTCGGGACAATTGCGCCGGGCGGCAAGCACACCGGCGAATTCAAGTTCAAAAATAAAGGAAAAGCCTTATTGAGAGTCGGGAAAATCAATGCAAGCTGCGGCTGCACCGTACCTAAATTAGCCAAAGAAGAATATGTACCCGGCGAGAGCGGGACACTCAAGGTGGAGTTCAGCCCCGGCAAGACTCTCGGGGAGAGCAAAAAAACCCTGACAGTGGCGACAAATGACAAGGAAAACGCCAACGTTACGCTGACGGTAACAGCCAATGTAGTGATAAAGGTCGAATGTAAGCCTGAATCGATGAATCTTTCGCTCAAGGAGGCAAACGCCGGCTGTCCGAAGATAACGCTTCGCAGTATCGACAACAAACCTTTTTCGATAACCGGCTTCAAATCGACGGGCGACTGCGTAACTCTTGATTTTAATCCTGCGGTGCAGAACACGCAGTTTGTTCTTATGCCGAAGGTTGACGTTGACAAACTTCAAAAGAATCTTAATGGGCATTTAGAAATCGGCATTACTCACCCGGAGTGCAGTTCGGTGAGTGTTTCTTATAGTGCGATGCCGAGGTTTAATGTGAATCCGCCTTCGATAGTTGTTTTCGATGCGAAGCCGGAAAATCCCGTGAAAAAGCAGGTGGTTATAATCAGCAATTACGGCGAAAATTTCGAAATCGAGACGGTTACATCGCAAAAAGGAATTCTGAAGGTATTGAGTCAGGAAAGGGGCAATGCCCGCTGGACGCTTGATGTGGAGGTAACGCCTCCGGCTTTCGGTGAAGGCAAGCCGAGGATGTTTACGGATTTACTGACCATAGGCATAAGCGGCGGTCATAAACTGGAGGTTACGACCAGAGGGTTCTATCCGGGCGCCAAAAAGCAGTAAACGCACCCTGAAGCAGGAGCGGTTCAGGGGCGTCCGGCTCGACAACCGATAATAACGGTTATTATATTATTGGCAACAACCCTAAAGCAGAAGGGTTCAGGGCTGAAATTTGGAGCAGCATTGCGGGGGAAAATTTCCGCTGAACGGAACTTAATGTATCTGTCGATGTCAAAGTAAACAGGAGCTTAAGACAGAAATGACAAAGACATTGCGGATAACAGGTATATTGGCAGGATGTCTGGGGGTTGTTTTCGTTATTATTCCGTCTGTTTTAGGCGTGCGCAGCGATAAGCAAATCGAGGAATTTTTGAGTTCGAGCGGGGCTGTAGAGAAATTCAGCGCCGCCAAAAACGACAGGGCCAAAGATGATGAAGGCAGGGGGTCTCCACTTGTAAAGCAGGCAGAGGCATTTGCGCTTTATCTGAATCCGCCACCCAAACCTCCTGAAGAGAGACCTGAAGAAAAGTCTGCGCCGGATGGGCCTGTGGTGCATAGGCCGGTAACGGTTTCATCGAAATTTACACTTATCGGCACCAGCTTCTATGCGCTGCACCCTGAGATGTCGCTGGCGCTGATAGATGAGCCTGCCAAAGGTCTGCACTGGGTGAGACAGGGCGGCAAGGTGGGCTATTTAGTAATCGAAGAGATAAAAGACAGCAGCGTTGTTGTTCGAGATGACAAGAGGACGTTCGAGATTGTGGCAGAAAGGCCGCCAAAAAGAAGTCTTATTAAGGGGGCGGCATCAGGCACAACCGGCCCCAACTCTGTACCAGAGCGGTTCAGGGCTGAAACTGCCGGCAGAATCACACAGGGGCAAATAGCCACTGAAGGAAACAACGTTGCTGCCGGTGAAACACCGCCTGAACCTATGGGTGAGCAGGACAATACGGTGTTTGATGAGCTTATAAACAAACTGAATGCGACACAGGCACATCTTGAGTCCGGCCAGATTACAGAGGAGGCTGCCAATGCGGAAAATGCGGCTTTGATGGAGAAGTTTATGACCGATGCTAATTCGGCCAAGGTCAGTTCAAAAGAGGCAAAAAATCTGGACAGTTTAGGCAAAAAGCTGAAAAGCAGACAGAGCAGACAAAAGGAACCAAACAAGCCTCCGTTTATACTTGACCGGGCCAGAACTTTGCGGAAAGCAGGGTTGCCCGGCAGACATCGTTACAGCATTCCTAAATAATACAGACCTCTGAAAAACCATTGTGGAAAAATAATAGATTGCCACGGCCTAAACGGCAGGCCTCGCAATGACATAAAAACGCACCTTTCGTCATTGCGAGGAGCGCAGCGACGAAGCAATCTGAAGTTTTCAGAGGTCTCAATCCACAATTACGGCTTAAAAATGGGGAACTTTCGGGCGATTTTTTTGTCTCATTTAGTGTAGATTGCAATAGTTTTTAAGTCAAAATGCCCGATAAATACTAAAGTTGTGTCTCAAAATAACTAATCTGACTTGGTTTTGGAGCGTTTTATGGTGTTGGAAGGCCGATTTTCCTGCGGGGGGTATGGCAGGGTTTTTGTCGCTGTTTTTGCGATAATTATCCTCCTGAGCAGAGGTTACGTTCTTATAGCAGGGCAACAAAAAGATACAATTGAGTTAAACAGATACAGGGTTTTTACCCTGAAAAACATATCAGCCCAGCAGGGCAAAAACATCCTCGCTGACGCCAATGTCGGCACGGTTTCTCAACTGCCGGGTTCAAACACGCTTTTAGTAACGGCCCAGCCGGTAGAACTGATAAAGGCAAGCGCTATTTTAAGGCTGGTCGATTCCAAAGAAGAGTTTGTTATAAAAAAGCTTTGCGCTGCATCAGAGGCCTCTAATTTACCACCAAAGGAGAAAATTGCGTCTGAAGCGGGAGATATTTTAATCGGGACTTTTATGGACCAGCCGATTGGCGAGGCAAAATCCAAGGCAATTATAGATGTCCATAATGGTTCTGTGGTGGTTATCGCCGAAGCGGGAAGGGTTGAGCAGATTATTTCCGCCATTGAGCGACTGAAAGAGGCAAAGAGCAAAGCGTCTCAGGGCGCGGAGTCGCCCAGGCCAGCAGAAGTAAACCAGCCTTTGGCTGCGCCAAAGCAGGTGGAACAAACTCCTATAGATGCAAACAAACCTATAACCAAGACAGTTTCGGAGGCTAAACCTCAGGCTTCTGAAGAGAAGGCTTCTGCCGGTGATTCGGAATCCGACAAGCTTTTAGGGCTGCTTGATAAGGCCGAGAAAACAGCCGCCAGTACCGCAGGCAAACAACCCAAATCGGCTGAACCAAATGCAGCGGCACCTGCACCGGAACAAAAAACGGCGGATGAACCTGTTGTTGCTGCTGAAGAGCCGGCAGCCCCTGCTGAAAAGCCGCAAATGCCTGTCGAAGCTGCCGAGGTCAATAAAGTTCCGGAGAAGGTGGAAGCAGCCCCTAAAGTTGAAGCAGTCAAGCCGAAAACTGAAGCAGCAGCAGAAGCAGCAGAAGCAAATGCTGCCCCATCACCCGCTGTCGGTAAACCGTATCAACCTGAAGCTATTACCGGCACCGATGAAACGCTTCAACTCGATTTGCCGGAGAAGCTTAATATCATAGACCTGCTGGATTTGGTGGGTAAATATCTGCATCTGGATTACGTATACGATGCGGCCGAAGTGGTGGGAAAAGAGGTGTCTCTGAGGATCCAGGGACCAATCAAGGTGAAAGAATTGTATCCCCTGATGGAATCGGTGCTGAAGTTCAAAGGGTTCGTGACGTCCCGCAGGGGCAATCTTGTAACGATAACAACAAAAGAAAAAGCACTGGAAATAGACCCTGCTCTCATAAGCGCCCCTGATGAAAGAATCCGGTTCGGCGACGTAATCATAAGCCGAGTTTACGACCTCAAGTATATGCTGACCGGCGATGCAAAAAGCCTTCTTGACGGTATGAAGATTGGCGTGGTTGTAACGGCGGTTCCCGGCTCGAAAAAAATTATCATTACCGGATATGCCAACACTATGTCGAGAGTGGACGAGCTGCTTGGAATATTCGACAAGCCGGGCGAGCTGAAACAGTTCAAGTACAGGCAGTTAAAGTATACGATGGCCAAATCGCTCGTTGACCAAATCAAAAAGCTTGTGGAAAAGATGGGCGGCATAGTTTCGCTCGGAGCGATTTCGACCACGGAATCTGCGCCAAGTCCGCCTCCCGGAAGACCAGTGCGGCAGGTGCCGCCGCCTTCTCAGGCTTCTCAGCCTTCAGGGACATCTGCTCCTGCACTCAGTGTGTACCTGGACTTCGATGAAAGGACAAACCGGATACTTATGATAGGACTAAAAGGCGAGCTGGACATTGTTGAAGACCTGATAAACGTTCTTGATGTCGCACAGCAGGACCTTCGTTCCCTGCGATTATACGAGATACAGTATATCGGCGCCGAGGAGGTAAGGGAAAAACTTGCCGAGCTTGGGATAATCAGCGGCGGCGGCGCCGGAGCCGGCGGCAGGATAAGCAGAAAAGGCGGCGCCCAGCAGGGGGCACAACCGCAGCCTCAGCCTCAGCAGGGGGGTGGTGGAACAGAAGGACTTACCGAGGAGCCGCAGGTGATAGTGATTGAATCGACAAACTCGCTTTTGGTTAATGCCACTCCCGAACAGCACGCCCAGGTAGCTATGATTATTGGTTTTACCGATAGTGAAACCCTCGAACATTCGATACCTTATGAGATTTATTCGCTTGAAAATCAGGACCCGGTGAAGTTAGCGGAGGTTCTGAACAAGCTTATCCAGGAGACCGTAAAGGACAAGGAAGGCAAGATAGAAAAGGTCGTAAAAAAGGAGGATGACATAATTATAGTCCCGGATGAGAATACTTTTTCGATAATTGTTTATGCCAGCAGGAAGAACCAGGAGTGGATAAAGAAACTGATAAAGAGTCTCGACAAGAGAAGGCCGCAGGTGCTTTTAGATGCCACGCTTGTGGCGGTTACAAGGGGCGACGAGTTTAACTTCGATTTGGATATGGTCACGAAATTCCCGAAGCTTGCACCCGGCGGCAGTATGTCAGTGCTTAGCGCACTGCTCCAGGATGCAAACAGCGGTTTCCCGCAAAAGAGTGTTACTGAAGTAACTACGGGAGTGCCTTCCGGCGGGACGGCTATGCAGGGAAAGGGTTTTTACAGCGACCAGCATATACAGGCGCTTCTGACGGTTATGCAGTCGAAAGATTATGGGCGAATCCTTGCCCAGCCGAAGATATTGGTCAATGACAATGAGACAGGGACAATAAAAGCAGAACGGACTACGTATGTGACCAGGACGACTTCGATTCTTCCCAGCACGACAGGAACTACGCTTCCGACACAATTTGCGCAGGCGTCAACAACTTTTGAGGCGTACCCGTCCGGCATTACGCTTGAGATAACGCCGCATATCAGCGAAGGCGACCTGCTCCGCCTCGAAATAAGCCTTGTGCGTTCGAGTCAGAAGTCTGCCGGCCAGTTGATAGATCAGCCTCCGCCGGACAAGGAAGAGAATAATATCAAGACGATAGTTACAGTGCCCGACCAAAGCACGATAATTCTCGGCGGGGTATTGACCCTGGACCAGTCCAAGGGCGGCTCGAAAGTGCCGATACTCGGTGACATACCGCTTATAGGCGGTTTGTTCAGAAGCGTAGCCAACGTAGACAGCGAGTCGAAGTTGTATATATTTGTCAAGGCGTATATTTTAAGGCCCGGTGATACAGGAGGGCTGCCGGAGCTTGTGAAAGAATCAAAGAACTATAGAGATGCTTTTGAGAAATCGGAACGTCGGTTTCAGGAATACGAAGATTGGCCTGGCATAAAACCCACGCCAATGGAGCCAAACAGAATACTCGATGCCAAATAACATTGTTGTATTGAGACAGAGACCGGTTGATGAAGGAATTATTGATACAAACCGCCAGGCGGACGGGTCTGGTCGATGCCGACCAGTTGGCCAAATTTATCGAGACCAACAAGGGGCAGGGGAAAAGACTCGATGAAATTCTGCTTGCCTGTCCCTATTTTACGGAAGAAGCTGTTTTGAAGCTTTTCGCAGAGGCGCTGGGCTGGGAATTCCTGACCGAGATATCGCCGAAATCTGTTCCGCCGGAATTTATTGAAGCTATTCCCGCGACTTATGCCCAGCATCATTATCTTATAGGGATGAAAAAAGAGGCTGAAAACGGGGGACTGACGGTGGTTTTGTCCAAGCCGTTAGATGCGAACTCCCTCGATAACGTCTCGAAAATGACCGGACTTCCGGTCAAGCCTGCAATATCGACCCGCACCGTTATTACCGCTGCGATAGACGTTGCATACGAGCAGAGGACAACGGTAATTGAGGAGGTTGCTGAGGAGCTCGACTCGCAGAATCTCGACCAGCTCATTGACGAGGTGGCCGGTTCAGACGACCTGCTTGACGTTGTGAATCGCCCGCCGGTCATAAGATTGGTCAACGATATTCTTTTTCGCGCCCTGCAGTTGCGGGCGAGCGATATTCACGTTCATCCATACGAGACAAAAATCCAGATTCGTTACCGTATAGACGGCATTTTATATGATACCCTGAGCCTGAACAGGAACGTTCTGCCGCTGGTTATTTCGCGTATCAAGGTTATGGCGGGAATGGATATTGCGGAGCGCCGGCTTCCGCAGGACGGCAGATGCAGCGTCAGGCTTGGGCAGCGTGAGGTTGATTTGCGTGTCAGCACCGTGCCGACCAGCTATGGCGAGCGCAGCGTGCTGCGACTGCTCGATAAAAGCACCGGGCTGTTTGGGCTGGACGAGCTGGGGCTGTGGTCGGACGACCTGAAGAAATTCGATACCATGCTCAACCGCTCGCACGGCGTTATCTTTGTGACGGGGCCTACGGGCAGCGGAAAAACCACCACCCTTTACGCCTGCCTGAACAGGATTAACTCGGCGGAAAAAAATATCATAACCATAGAAGACCCGATTGAGTATCAGCTCGGAGGAATCAGTCAGATTCAGGTCGCAACAAAAAAAGGTATGACTTTTGCCACGGCGCTTAGGCACGTGCTGCGTCAGGACCCCGATGTCATAATGGTCGGCGAGGTAAGGGACATTGAAACCGCTCGTATGGCGATACAGTCTTCGCTGACAGGCCATTTGGTTTTCAGCACACTGCACACGAATGACTCGGCGGGAGCGGTGAGCAGACTTCTGGACCTGGGCGTCGAGCCGTATCTGGCAAGCTCTTCCCTGATTGCCATAATGGCGCAGCGTTTAGTCAGGAAAATCTGCCCGGACTGCAGACAGGTATATAAGCCGGTGCCTCACGAATTAAGGGAGCTGGGTCTGGCGGACGTGGAAATATCCGGTCTTACCGACGGCAGTCATTCTTTTTACGTAGGGGCCGGGTGCGACAAGTGCTTCCAGACAGGTTTTCACGGCAGAACCGGGGTCTATGAGCTGATGCTTATCAACGAGCATATTCAGGATATGATATACAAAAGACAAAGCGCCGGTGCGATAAAAAAACTTGCTCTCAATGCAGGCTTGCAGACCCTGCGAATGGACGGCGCAAGGAAAGTGCTTGCGGGAATTACGACAGTCTCTGAAGTCCTGCGGGTAACGCAGGCGGACGTGATGTAGTTTAAATTTACTATTTAATATTGACTATTTACTCAACTTGGCTGGGATTTTCATAAACATTGCCAATATAAGAAATTATGGAGCTTATCACTGTCATTCTGAACGGAGCGCAGCGAAGTGAAGAATCTCGTTTTTACTAATTGTAACCCAGATGCTTCGCTTCGCTCAGCATGACAGAGCAAAAAGTCAGTCAAGTTGAGAAAATTTCTTATGCCGAGATACCAGTATATAGCGATGTCGCCGGAGGGCAAAAAGGTCAAAGGCACGGTTACCGCCGAAAGCTCTTATGCTGCGCGGAAACAAATCAGGGGACGGAATATCCACCCAACCTCGATTACCGAAGTCAGCTTCTCTGCGGAAAACAAGGCCGCTTTGTTTTCATTTTTTTCCAGGACCAGCAAAAGCCAGATTATTGACTTTACCAAGCAGATGACAACTCTTCTGAATTCCGGAATTAAACTGACCGAGTCGCTTTCGGTTCTTACATTGCAGACCTCCGATATAAGGTTCAAAAACGCTATTACCGATATTCGCGACCGCGTTGTTACCGGCGAGTCGCTTGCCGACATTATGAAAAGCTACCCCGACTATTTCGATATCATATACGTAAGTATGGTGCGGGTGGGCGAGATTACCGGCGCTTTGGGCAAAAGCTTTTCGACGGTTGCCGGCTTTATGGAGAAGCGTCAGAAAGTCGAATCGAAAATGATAACCGCTATGATATATCCTGCGGTGCTGGTTGTATTTTGTATCGTTGCGGTTCTGATTTTGACAACTATGGTCATCCCGAAGATAGCCAACCAGATAACCGCAACGGGCCAAAAACTGCCCTGGATTACCACCCAGTTGATGAACGTCAGCTATGTGCTGACCAGTTGGTGGCTGCTGGTGGTGTTTATTGCCCTGATGGGGATTATCTGGGGACTGAAGCGTTTTATGAACACGCCGCGAGGGGCGTATCTGCGCGACAGGCTCATATTGTCTCTGCCGCTGATAGGTCCTCTTATAAAACAAAGGGTCGTTGCGCGTTTTGCCTCTACTCTTTCGACACTTCTGGGTTCGGGACTTAGTATGGCTGAGTCACTTCGCGTTGTGGCGGAGGTGACCGGCAATACCATTATGAACAAGGCCGTCAAACAGGCCCGCGAGAGGATACTTGCCGGCGCCGATATTGCAACGCCGCTGAAGGAAAGCGGCGTTATCGACCCGGCCATTGCTCATATGGTTACCGTCGGCGAAAAAAGCGGCGAGCTGGAAAAAATGCTTAAAAACATCAGCGAAAGCCTTGAGGCCTCGACCGATGTGGTTATTGAAAGATTGAGCGCTGTGGTTGAGCCGGTTATCATAGTTTTTATGGCGGCAATAATCGGCCTGATTGCTTATGCGACGATATTGCCGATTTTGAGAGTCTCGTCAGTGAAATTTTAAATTGTTTTAAGTTTAGGAGCTTGAAGAAAGATGGAAAAAACCAAGATAAAAAAAATCAGAAGAGGCTTTACGATGATAGAGCTAATGGCCATTCTGGTTATTATCGGTTTGCTCGCCGCATTAGTGGCCCGCGAGGTAGTATCCAAAATAGACCAGGCGAGGGTAACGACCACCAAGGCCAATCTGAAGATTCTTCACACGGCGGTCAATCAGTTCAAGATGGATACCGGCCGGTTTCCCACGGAGGATGAGGGCCTTAATTCCCTCGTTGAGCAGCCCAGCGATGTTAAAAATTATTCGCCGGGAAAATATCTGGAAACCACCACGGTGCCGAAAGATGCCTGGGGCAGGGAATTTATCTACGAGCTTTCGCCTGAGAGCGGCAGGCCTTTTGTAATCAAAAGCCTCGGAGCGGACGGTGAAGAAGGCGGTGAGGGGTATGATAAGGACCTGCTCAGTACCGATGCGGAATAAATGCGAACGCTGCAGGAGCTGTCGCCGACATTCAGCGTTTACGATGACCGAACTGATAGTCGTGCTTGTGATGATTTCGCTGATTATGCTTTTGGCGCAGATGAATTTTTTCAGCCTGCTCACAAAGAACACATTCAGGGTGCAGGCACAGGAGCTTATCTCGGCGATGCAGATGGCCGCAAACGCCGCCGCCGAGAGCGACAAAAGATACGAGGTTATTATCGATATGACCGAACAAACTTACGTGCTTCGTGAAATCACATCGCCCGATTTGTCGGAAGTATTAGATGAGGAGATTATTGTTTCCAACGAGTTCAGCAATAATTGCCAGGCCGCTTATGTTTTGTTTGATGACGGCGATTTTGCCAACGAGGGCAGGGCGAAGTTCCGTGTCGGACATTCGGGCTGGCAATACGGCGGCAGAATCGTCCTGCTCGACAGAAATGAAACGCCGTATTCGGTCGTGGTCAACAGGCTGAACAGAATTGTTACATTACAGGATGATGAGGCGGCGCTTCTTTTGCCGAAACGTCCCGATGAAATGCTGTTCTGAAAAAAATTTGCTTTCCGCGTCGTATCGATGCAGGGCCTTTAGCCTGGCAGAGGTTATGGTCTCGCTTGTTTTGCTGGCATTTATCTGCTCGGCAGTATTTGTCGTTATAGACCGCTGTATGGCCTCCGCTTCGGACCTTACAGCCCGTATGCAGGCGTTCGAGGTTGCGCGTGACAATATGGAAAAGCTTCTCGCATCGGCCTCGGTCTCGGAAATGTCCGATTACGGCAGCAGCGACAAATATCCCGAAATACAATGGCAGACGACCATCGAGACCTTTTACGAGTCGACGGCCTCGCGAATATGGCTTCAGGCGGTCTGTTCGGCAGACTATACCGATACGGAAGGTAATACCCAGACGGTCAAACTGACGCACTGGCTCACCGAGATAAACAAGGAACAACTGCTTGAGATTATTATGGAAAAGCAAAAAGAAAAAGAGCTGACGGGACAAGGATATAGCGCCGAACAGGGAGGCGGCGACGAGAATAAAACCGCACAGGATGAAAGCAACCCTGACGGAACAAAAAAAGACCAAACCAAAAAAGACCAGGACACAAAAGACAAGGCCGCACAGGACAAAACCGGCAGCGGCGATAAGGAGAGCGACGAAGGGACGAAGAAGAAAAGTCAGCCAAAAGAGGAAGTGAAAAAATACTGCGGGTATACGCTTGAAGAACTTTACCAGATGCCTTTCGACAAGGTCTGGGAGATTCTGAAAAACTGTAATGAGTTTTAAAAATTCGCAGAAAATATGAAAAGAGCTTTTGACAGATATATAAATGTTCGAGGGTTTTCTCTCGCAGAGGCGCTCGTGGCGCTGATGATAGGCGCTATGGTGATGGTGGCGGTGTTGTCTATTTACAACAAAGCCGAAAGCATCGCTAATGGGATTACCCGCAAATTTGATGATTCGAGACTTCCCTTCGAGATAATGCAGTATATTGCGGAAGATATAGACAAGGTGCTGTCAGGCGGTGCGGACACGAAAATTACGATAAACAATAAGTTCGAAAAAGGATACTCCGCCGCCAGGCTTGAGATTTCAAAAAGCATTTATGGCATCGGATATAAAAAGCAGCCGTTTGAAAAAATCGTCTGGCAGAGCAGTTATGACAAAGAGACCGACAGTCTTGTTTTATACCGGAGCCACAGCGGAATAAATTCGGAAGACGGGCTGCTCGACAAGCAAAAGGAGAACTGGGAAAAGGAGCTTTTTATCCCCGTTTGTTCGGGGATTACGCTGTTCAAAATACAGGTTCCGAAGGACGATGATTTTGTGGATACCTGGTCAGCCGATTCGCTGCCCGGCGGCATCCTGATAACCATCTCTTTTGCCCAGCCTGTCAAAACCGTGTCGGGGACGCTCGATGTGCCGGAACAGGATAAAATCACGCGAATGATAGCTGTCGACAGAACCAGAAAGATAGATTTTAAGATAGAAAAATTAGAAGAAAAAGGTCCACGGGGTAAGGAACCGAACCAGCCGGCAAAACAGACGCCGGCGCAGGAGCAGGAAGGCAATGAACCGCCGCGAATGCCGGGACAATCTCGTTAAACCGCAGACCGTTGCATATAATTGCGGCAAAGCAGCAATGGCGTCAGCCATCCCTCACGGGAATGCACACGGCGTTGTGCTTTTGATTACCATGATTCTGCTGGTAATGCTCTCGGTGACAGGTTATATCCTGACCATTCGCATCGCCGCACAGCGCCACCGCTATCAGTATGCCATAGACTATCAAAATGCCTGTTACGCCTGCCAGTCCGGGTTGAAATACGCTTATGCCTCGCTTAACGATATTAACGTCCCCGATGTGATTTCCCGTCCGAATGAGCCGGATTTTTCTGATTTGTTTGCCCTCAGTGAAAAGGAATACAAAAAAGTTTTGGCCGACTGGGCCGCCCAAAGCACTGCTGAAGCCAGAAAAAAACTGGCTGCAAAAAAAGGCGGGCCGAACGAAGATATGTTCAAAAAAATCTCGGATGATATGGACGTCAACAGCGCCGGCGACCTCAATGACCTCAGCAGCCTCAGCCTTGCCGGCAGCCTCAGTGATAACAGCAACACCAAAAAGAAACCTGATATTGATAATTCCGGCACAGCCGAAGATGTTAATGACGCCAATTCCGCCGGCGATGTTAATGACGTCAATAAACCCGGCGGTGTTCCCGATTACAATGACCCGAATATGCTGACGATTCCGGGGCCTTACGGTCCACCCTGGCCTTATGTGGTCGAACCGGTGGAATTTGAGATTGGCTCTTCCCGCATCAGGATTGAAATCGAGGATGAAAATGCAAAATACCCGCTCACCTGGGCCCTGCTGGACAGCAACGACACTCAGCCTTCGGCGTCTTCCGGTCTGGAGCTTTTCTGCGAGTGGATGAAATTTGATTATGCGGAGATTAAATCATTGAAAGAGCAGCTAAAAGAGATAGGCAAAATAAAAAAGTTCAGTCCCGGCGCCGGGACGGTGACGGTTGCCGAAAAAAGGCCTTCGCCGGTCAGAAGCGGAGGGAGAATAAGGCGGCCTCGAGGAGAGTCCGGACAGGTTACCCTGCCTCCATCCTCACAGACAGCCGATTTTGCAAAGCTTTTTCACAGCTCGCTGCTTGACGCTGATACCCTTTCCAGGCCGACCGTGGTCAGCGAAACCCGAAAGGAATCGGCGCTGAAATATATGGGGACCTGGGCATCGGACAAGGTCAATATAAATACTGCGCCACGTCACGTGCTGGAGGCGGCCTTTGCCTTCGGCGGCGACGAGGTCGATATCACCAAAAAAATCATAGAGCGCAGACGCGAGCAGCCTTTCAAAGACATAGAAGATTTAAGAAAAACCTTGTTCAGATATGTCACCTCGATAGACAAATGCAAGCAATACATCACAACATCGAGCAACTTTTTTACAATTAAAATAACCGCCATAAGCGGAACCGCCAGGGTTTCAGCCGTTATGGCGATAATAAAAGACAAGAAAAGAGCGGAGCGTATAGCTGTTATTTTCGGTTAAAGGGCATTGGAATTACATAAGATGGACGGCAGAAGTTATTTTGGAATTTATATAAGCAAACGTGCGGCAACCGTCGTTTGTCTCGGTCATCACGCCGGTGAATACAGTGTCAAGGGCTGCTTTGCTGTCGCCGTTGAACAGACGGACGAACAGAACAATACCGACACATCGGCACTGGTGGCTCTTGTCGCAAAAGCTCTGGCCGGAAAATTTCCCGCCGCACGAGACTGCGAAATTGCGGTGGCCCTCGACTGCGCGATGTTTATGCAGCACAACCTGCACAGCGAATTCAGCGACCTCAAGCAAATCGCTTCGACCGTCCGGTTCGATACCGAAGAGTCACTCGCAATGGATGTTTCGGAGGTTGCGATAGCCTTCACGGTCAGCTCGGGCAGCCAGGCCGGCTCGGATGTAACCGTTTTCACGGCACAAAAAAAGATATTGTCCGACATTATTCTCTCTCTGCAAGGCAATAAAATAGACCCTGTAACCATAGAACCGGACGTTAGCTGTCTGTCCCGGTTTGTTCGCCAGAAACTCTCTTCTCCCGGCGGGTCACAGCCTTATTTCGGCCTGCTCTCGTGCCGGAACGGTTATTTTATTATCCCCGTCTCATCAGGGCCGCAGAGTATCCCGCTTGTGCGAACATTTCTTGTCGGCCCTTCGCAGGACAGAGGCGAGCTGCTCGGAAGAGAGCTGCCGCTTATTACCGGCCTGGCCGACAGCGAAGGGACACAGAATTGCTTTAAGCTTTTCGATTCCACCGAGTCGGTGGATTTTCAGCAGGTCGCCAAAAAACTGGGGATGGAGGTCGAAAAAATAGATTTAGCCGGCGCTGCCGCTGTTGCGCCGGATGCCCTCAACGGCTGTGCGGATATGGTCGACCTTGCGATTGCTTACGGAGCAGCCCTGGCACATTCCGACAAGGCACAAAATGTTAATTTCCGCAACGATTTTATGCCCTATCAGGGTGCGAAGATTCGCCTGCAAAAAGCGTTGAAATTTCTGAGCGTGGTTGTCACCATCCTGCTGCTGGCGGCCGGGCTGTATTTTCAAACCCAGCTTATGCAGAAGAACAAATACCGAGGCCGCCTGAGTAAAAAATTCGGCGCACAGTATTCGCTGGTGATGATGGGCGAAAAACTGCCGACCAAAACCAGTCCTGCGAAAAAACTTGCCGCCGAACTGAGGCGAATCAAGGACGTCAAAAGTGGCCAGTTGAGCGTTACCGGCGAGGAATCCGTCTCGGCGAAGCTGACACTTATTTTTGAAGCTTTTAACAAGTGTGCGGAAAAGACCGGTCTGTCGTTGGATTCTGTTTCCATTACCAGCAAGTCTATCACTATCGCCGGCGAAACTTCCAGCAGGGACAACACTCTCAAACTTTTTGACGCAATCAAGGCTGTCGGTATGGACATTCTCCAGCAGCGGCTCGATTCGAAGGCAGGCCGCGACAATTTTCGTATAACCGTTGTTCCTAAAAAATGAATTAGGCGTTGATTATGAAAGATATGTATAAAAATCCGGTCTTTTATTATGTGCTGGCTCCTGCGCTGGTCGCCCTTTGGCCGCTGCTGGTCTGGGGTTTTTATCTGCCCCGCGCCGAAAAAAACTGGAATCTTGAGAAAAAACAATACGAAGAATCGCAGAGCACAATCACCGAGATTTTGAATCTTGACCCTGAGCGGGTCGAGTTTGCCAACACGAAGAATGCCAAAACCGAATTTGATTACGCCGGCGCCGTTGAGAAGATTGCCTCCCTGTGCCAGATACCGACCTCCAGCTACAACTTAAGCTCCGGTATGGTTATAACTACCGGCGGGCAGAAAAGTCAAAACGCAAAGGTCGGCCTCAAGCAGGTTGACATCGCAAAATCCACCAGGTTTCTCTCGATGATTCAGCTTCGCTGGGCCAAACTGCAGTGCGTGCAGGTCAAGCTCGATAAGAAAAAAGGCCTGCCCGACACGTGGGACATCGATTTGGACTTCAAATACTACTTCTAATAAATTATACCAATCGAGATTAAAAAATGCGCCTGGTGTCATTGCGAGCGCAGCGAAGCAATCTGGTTTTTTAGATTGCCACGGCCTAAACGGCCCCCGACTACGGCATTCGAGGGCAGGCAGGCCTCGCAATGACGACCCGC
>Ga0315276_10002024_pt1 | contig 18424 bp, 14 predicted proteins | sample YL17G05_0_MG_FD_204542 | JGI IMG/M metagenome (GOLD analysis project Ga0315276, IMG submission 204542) | Sediment microbial communities from Yellowstone Lake, YNP, Wyoming, USA - YL17G05_0 | ecosystem: Environmental > Aquatic > Freshwater > Lake > Sediment | place: USA: Wyoming | collected... | reverse complement strand
CATCTGGCCGCCGATCGGCTTGGCGCCCTCGGAGATGGTCACGATGGCGTAGGCGCTGGGGTTGCTCCTGCGGTCCTCCACCAGGAAGTTCACCAGCTTGTCCACGTCGAAGTCCACCTCGGAGATCACGGCGCGGTCCACGCCCGCCAGGTAGGCCGAGATGAGCGAGGTCTCGCCCGAGTAGCGCCCGAACAGCTCGATCACCGCGATGCGTTCGTGCGAGCCCGCGGCGGTGCGCAGCGAGTGGATGAACTCGACGCTGCGCGTGACGGCGGTCGAGAAGCCGATGCAGTAGTCGGTGCCGTGGACGTCGTTGTCCATGGTCTTCGGCACGCAGACGATGGGCACGCCCTCGCGATGCAGCCGCACGGCGTAGGAAAGGGTGTCGTCCCCGCCGATGGCGATCAGGCCGTCGAGGCCGAGGTGCCCGATCACCTTCAGGACGTGGGGCGTGCAGTCGAAGAGGCCCTCGGGGCCGGGCTCGGCGTAGTCGCCCCTGAGGAAATCGGGCAGGTCCTTGGGGCTCACCCGGCCGGGGTTCGTGCGCGAGGTGTGCAGGAACGTCCCGCCGCTGCGGTCGATGGTGCGCGTGTTCGCCCGGTTGAGCGGGGCGACGAGTTGTTCCTGGGTCTGCGGGTCGGCGGGGTTCAGGTGGAGCAGACCCGCCCAGCCGCGCCGCAGGCCGATGACTTCGTGCCCCTCGTCGGCAGCGCGGTAGACCGCCGCCTTGATGGTGGAGTTGAGCCCGGGGACGTCGCCGCCACCCGTGAAGATGCCGTATCTCATGGGCCTTCCTGTCATGGAACGGGCCGGGCCGCGCCTGCGCGCGGGCCGCAGCCCCGTGGGTTCTGGATGCCATGCCGGTGGGACCCGGCAGTCAAGGACAGCGGGAACGTACCGTGTGCCTCCGCGGCTCACAAGCGGGCGGCAAGGCCCGCGAGCGCCCGCTCCCGCGCGGTCTCGGGCCGGCAGGCGGCACAGCACGGCTGGCGCGGGCTTTCGCGTGCCCCCGGGCCTTGTGGTCTACTGTTCGGGGGAAGCCCGCCCCGGCCGGCGTGGGCCGCCCCGCAAGAGGAGGTGGAAGCCACGCCAGAGGAGCATCCTGTTTCGCCACAGCGCCTGCGACTGGAGGTCCGTGGGGCGGTCCAGGGCGTGGGGTTTCGCCCCTTCGTCTTTCGCCTCGCCGGGGAGCTGGCCCTGCCGGGCTGGGTCCTGAACGACGCGCGCGGGGTCTTCCTCGAGGTCGAGGGCCCGCGCGAGACGCTCGAGCGCTTCCACGAGCGGATCGTCTCCGAGCACCCGCCGCGCGCCATCGTGCAGGGCGTCGAGGCCGCGTGGCTGCCGCCCGCGGGGTTCACGGCCTTCGAGATCCGTCACAGCAACGAGGCCGGCGTGAAGACCGCGCTCGTGCTGCCGGACCTGGCGACCTGCCCGGAATGCCTGGCCGAGGTGCTCGATCCGGCCGAGCGGCGCCACGGCTATCCGTTCACCAACTGCACCAATTGCGGCCCCCGCTTCACCATCCTGCGCGAGCTGCCCTATGACCGGCCCAACACCACGATGCTGGGCTTCATCCTCTGCCCGGTCTGCCGGGCCGAGTACCAGGAGCCGCGCGACCGTCGCTTCCACGCGCAGCCCATCGCCTGCCCGTCCTGCGGTCCGGCCCTGGAGCTCTGGGACGCCGATGGCGTCACGCTCGCGAGCCGCGAGACGGCGATCGTGGCCGCGGCGCGGGCGCTTGCGGAAGGGCGCATCGTGGCGGTCAAGGGCCTGGGCGGTTTCCATCTCATGTGCGATGCGCGCGATGGCGCCGCCGTGGCGCGCCTGCGCGAGCGGAAGCTCCGGCTCGGCAAGCCCCTTGCCCTGATGGTGCGCGACCTCGGCCAGGCCCGCGAGCTGTGCGAGGTCTCGGACCTCGCGGGGGAGCAGCTCGCCTCGGTCGAGTCGCCGATCCTGCTGCTGCCGCGCCGGGCGTCGGCGCCGGTGGCGGCGGAGGTGGCGCCGGGCAACCCGTATCTCGGCGTGATGCTCCCGGCCACGCCGCTCCATCACCTGCTGTTGCGCGCCTGCGGCTTCCCGCTGGTGGCGACCAGCGGCAACCTCAGCGACGAGCCGATCTGCACCAACGAGTACCGGGCCCTGAGCCGGCTCGGCGCGATCGCCGATCTCTTCCTGGTGCACGACCGCGCCATCGAGCGGCACGTGGACGACAGCGTGGCCTGGATCACGGTGGGCCGCACACGGCTGCTGCGCCGGGCGCGGGGCTGGGCACCCCTGCCGGTGACGCTCGAGCGCGAACTGCCGGTCATCCTCGCCGTGGGCGCGCACCTGAAGAACACCGTGGCCCTGAGCGTGGGCCGGCAGGTGTTCATCAGCCAGCACATCGGCGACCTCGAGACCGAGGAGGCGATGAGCGCCTTCGAGCGCGTGATCGCCGATTTCCAGCGGCTCTACGCGGTGCGGCCCGTGGCCATCGCCCACGACCTGCACCCCGACTACCTCTCGACCCGCTGGGCCCGGGCCCGGGCCGGCGCGGGTGGCGGGGCGCGCCTGATCGGGGTCCAGCACCACCACGCCCACCTGGTCTCCTGCCTAGCCGAGAACGGGGTGGAGGGCCGCGCCCTGGGGGTGACGTGGGACGGCACCGGCTACGGGACCGACGGCACCGTCTGGGGCGGGGAGTTCCTGCTGGGGGACGCCGCCGGATTCGAGCGTGTGGCCCACCTCAGGCCCTTCCGGCTGCCGGGAGGTGAGGCCGCGGTCCGCGAGCCGCGCAGGGCCGCCCTGGGCCTGCTCTGGGAGGCGCACGGCGAGGCGGCGCTGGCCGGGTCGGGCCCCGGCGTCGTGGGATTGTTTGATGACACTGAACTCAGGATCATGAGCCGGATGCTGGAACGGGGCCTCAACTGCCCCGTCACCAGCAGCATGGGGCGGCTCTTCGACGCGGTCGCGGCCCTGGTGGGCCTGCATCCGAGCGTGACCTTCGAGGGCGAGGCGGCCATGGCTCTGGAGTGGCTGGCCGACCCGGCGGAGCCGGGTGCCTATCCTGTAGACTCGCTGCCCGGCCCGGTCCTCGCGGGGGCGCGCCCGGCCCTCCTCCTGGACTGGGGGCCGCTGCTCGAAGCGGTGCTGGAAGACGTCCGCCGGGGTGTGCCGCGCAGTGTCATCGCGGCCCGTTTCCACAACGGGCTGGTGAGCGCGGCGGTGAGCGTGGCGGGCGCGGTGGGCGAGGAGCGCGTGGCGCTCTCCGGCGGGTGCTTCCAGAACCGGCTCCTCACCGAGCGGCTGGCCGCGGCGCTGGAGCGGGCCGGGCACACCGTGCTGCTGCACGCCCAGGTGCCGCCGAACGATGGTGGCGTGAGCCTGGGGCAGATCGTCGTGGCCGCAGCGCGGTTGGGGGGAGGGGACTGAACGTGTGTCTCGGCGTGCCGGGCCAGGTGCTCACGGTCGAGGAGAACGCCCAGGGCATGGCCATGGGCACCGTGAGCTTCGGTGGCGTGAACAAGGAGGTCTGTCTCGCCTACGTGCCCGAGGCGAAGCCCGGCGACTACGTGATCGTGCACGTCGGCTTCGCCATCAGCATCGTCAGCGAGCAGGAGGCCGAGGAGACCTTCGAGATCCTGCGCCAGATGGGCGAGCTGGCGGGGGTGGAGGAGCGCCCGGAGGGGTCGCAGGGCGGGGACTCCGGACCCGGCCCGGCCACGCCGGGTGAGCGGCCGGGCCGGGTGCCGCCCGGGCCCGGGCGCCGGGGCTGACCATGCGGTTCGTGGACGAGTACCGCGACGAGGCCGCTGCGCGGAAGTACGTCGAGCTGATCGGCCGCACGGTCACGCGTCCGTGGACGCTGATGGAGATCTGCGGCGGGCAGACCCACACCTTCATCCGCTCGGGCGTGGACCGCATGCTGCCGGAGTCCCTCACGCTGGTGCACGGGCCCGGCTGCCCGGTGTGCGTGACCCCGCTCGAGCTGATCGACCGCGCGCTCGCCATCGCCGCGCGGCCGGAGGTGATTTTCACCTCGTTCGGCGACATGCTGCGCGTGCCCGGCAGCACGACCGACCTGCTGAGTATCAAGGCCCGCGGCGGCGACGTGCGCATGGTCTACTCGCCGCTCGACGCGGTGAAGCTCGCGCAGAAGCACCCGGACCGCCAGGTCGTCTTCTTCGCCGTCGGCTTCGAGACCACCGCGCCCGCCAACGCCATGGCCGTCTGGCAGGCGGAGAAGCTCGGGCTCGGGAACTTCTCCATCCTGTGCTCGCACGTACGGGTGCCGCCCGCGATGGAGGCCATCCTCGGCTCGCCCGCCAGCCTGGTGCAGGGCTTCCTCGCCGCCGGGCACGTCTGCGCCGTGATGGGCTACGAGGAGTACGAGCCCATCGCGGCGCGGTACCGGGTGCCCATCGTGGTGACCGGCTTCGAGCCACTCGACCTGCTGCAGGGTGTCACCCTCGCGGTGCGCGCGCTCGAGGAGGGCCGCGCGGGGGTCGAGAACCAGTACGCGCGCGCCGTCACGCGCGCGGGCAACCGCCCCGCGCAGGCGCTCATGAAGCAGGTCTTCGAGGTCTGCGACCGCGCCTGGCGCGGCATCGGCGTCATCCCCGGGAGCGGCTTCGCGCTGCGGCCCGCCTATGCGCGGTTCGACGCCGTGCAGCGCTTCGACGTCGGCGCCATCACCGCGCAGGAATCGCCGCTGTGCATCGCGGGCCAGATCATGCAGGGGCTCAAGAAACCGCACGAGTGCTCCGCCTTCGGCACGCTCTGCACGCCGGAGCACCCGCTCGGCGCGCCCATGGTCTCGTCCGAGGGCGCCTGCGCCGCCTATCACCAGTACGCGAGGACGCCGTGAGCGCCGCCAAGCCCGCGCCCATCGAGACCCTGGGCCTGCAGTGCCCCATCCCGCTGAGCGAGTACCCGGAGGTCACGCTCGCCCACGGCGGCGGCGGGCGGCTCACCCACGCGCTGATCGAGCGCATGTTCCTCGCGGCCTTCCGCAACCCGGCGCTCGAGCCGCTCCACGACGGCGCCGTGCTCGAGGTGCCCGCCGGCCGGCTCGCGCTCAGCACCGACTCGTACGTGGTGAGCCCGCTCTTCTTCCCGGGTGGCGACATCGGCTCGCTCGCGGTGCACGGCACCGTGAACGACCTCGCCATGTGCGGGGCGCAGCCCCTGGCGCTCACCGCGGGCTTCGTGCTCGAGGAGGGCCTGCCGATGGACGACCTGTGGCGGATCGTGCGCTCCATGGCGCGGGCGGCGGAGGACGCGGGCGTAAGCATCGTGACCGGCGACACCAAGGTCGTGGACCGCGGCAAGGGCGACGGCGTGTTCATCAACACGACCGGCATCGGCCTGGTGCCAGAGGGCGTGAACATCGCCCCGGCGCGCGCTCGGCCCGGGGACCGGTTGCTGCTGAGCGGGCGCATCGCCGACCACGGCATCGCCATCATGTCGGTGCGCGAGGGCCTCTCGTTCGAGACCACGATCGAGAGTGACTCGGCCGCGCTGAACGGGCTCGTGGGTCCGCTGCTCGGCGCGCTCGGCGAGCGCGTCCATGTGCTGCGCGATCCCACCCGCGGCGGCGTGGCGAGCGCGACCAACGAGATCGCCGCGGCCGCGCGGGTGGGGCTGCGTCTCGAGGAGCGCGCGATTCCGCTGGCCGAGCAGGTGCGCGGCGCCTGCGAGATCCTCGGGCTCGACCCGCTCTACGTCGCCAACGAGGGCAAGTTCCTGGCCATCGTCGCTCCGGAAGCGGCGGACCAGGCGCTCGCGCTGATGCGCGCGCATCCGCTCGGCCGCGAGGCCGCCCTCATCGGCGAGGTGGTCGCGGACCACCCCGGCCGGGTGATGATGCGCAGCCGCGTCGGCGGCATGCGCGTGGTGGACATGCTCAGCGGGGAGCAGTTGCCGCGCATCTGCTGACGCGGTTCGGCAGGGGGTGGGATGGGCGTCGTCTTCGACATCCAGCGCTTCTCGGTGCACGACGGCCCGGGCATCCGCACCACCGTCTTCCTCAAGGGCTGCCCGCTCTCCTGCGCCTGGTGCCACAACCCCGAGGGCATTGCGCCACGGCCCGAGGTCGTCCTGGCCCCGGGCCGGTGCGTGCGCTGCGGCACCTGCGCCGAGGCGTGCCCGGAGGCGCAGGACGGCGTGGCCGCCGTGCCGACCGCGCCCGCCCGATGCCGGCGCTGCGGGGTCTGCGTTGAGGCCTGCCCGGCCGGCGCGCGGCGCATGGCCGGCCGCGACCTGACGCCGGGCGAGGTCGTCTCCGAGATCGCGCGCGACCGCGTCTTCTACGAGGAATCCGGCGGGGGCGCCACGTTCTCGGGCGGCGAGCCCCTCCTGCAGCCCGACTTCCTGCTGAAGCTGCTGGACGGCTGCGGCGCGGAGGGCATCCACACGGCGCTCGACACCTGCGGCCACGCGCCGCGCGAGCGCGTGCTGGAGGCCGGCGCGCGCGCCGACCTGGTGCTCTTCGACCTCAAGAGCCCGGACCCGGAGCGGCACCGCGCGGCGACCGGGGTGGACAATGTGCTCATCCTCGGGAACCTGCGCGCGCTGGCGGAGGCGGGCGCGGCGCTGTGGCTGCGCGTGCCGGTCATCCCGGGCTTCAACGACGACGACGAGGGCGCCCTGGCCACCGCCCGGCTGGCGGCCTCCCTCGGCACGGTGCGCCGGGTGAGCCTCCTCCCGTATCATCCCCTGGGCCGGCACAAGGGCGCTCCGGCCGCGCACGCGTTGCTGGCGGCGGAGCCCGTGTCGCCGGCGCCCGCGCGTCTCGAGGCCCTGGCCCGTCTCTACCGGGAGCGCGGCCTCGAGGTCCACATCGGAGGGTAGCGGGATGAACGACAGGACGCGGAGACTCCGCGCGGAGAGCCTCGAGGCCAGGCCGACCCTGTCGGCCGAGCGCGCCCTGATCCTGACCGGGTTCCACCGCGGGCACGAGGGCCGCCTCCCGGCGCCGGTGCTGCGCGCCCGCGCCTTCCACCGCCTGTGCGAGCGCAAGACCATCCACCTCGGCGCGGGCGAGTTGATCGTCGGCGAGCGCGGCCCGGCGCCCGGGCACGTGCCCACCTATCCCGAGCTGACCTGCCACAGCCTGGAGGATCTGCGCATCCTCGACACCCGGCCGAAGACCCCGTACGCCGTGCCGGCGGAGTGCGCGCGCGCCTACCAGGAGACCGTCATCCCGTACTGGCGCGGGCGCACCATGCGCGAGCACATCTTCGCGGCCATGACGGGGGAGTGGCGGGCGGCCTACGAGGCGGGCATCTTCACCGAGTTCATGGAGCAGCGCGCCCCCGGCCACACGGTGCTCGACGACAAGATCTACCGCAGGGGCCTGCTCGACCTGAAGGCCGACATCGCGGCCGCCCGCGCCGCGCTCGATCCGGCGGGCGCCCCCTCCGCCGCCGGGCGCCGCGCGCAGCTCGACGCCATGGACATCGCCTGCGACGCGGCCATCCTCTTCGCCGCGCGCCACGCGGCCCGCGCCGAGGAGTTGGCCTCCCGCGCGCCCGACCCCGCGCGCCGGCGCGAGCTGGGGCGCATCGCCGAGGTGTGTCGTCGTGTGCCGGCCCTCGCCCCGCGCGACTTCCACGAGGCGCTGCAGTCGTACTGGTTCTGCCATCTCGGGGTCATCACGGAGCTGAACGGCTGGGACGCGTTCAACCCCGGGCACCTCGACCAGCACCTGCGGCCCTTCTACGAGCGCGGGCTGGCCGACGGCTCGCTCACGCCGGAGTCGGCGCGCGAGCTGGTCGAGTGCTTCTTCGTGAAGTTCAACAACCACCCGGCGCCGCCCAAGGTCGGGGTGACGGCGGCCGAGAGCGGCACCTACACCGACTTCGCCAACCTCAACCTGGGCGGCCTGCTGCGCGACGGGTCCGACGGGTCCGGCGAGGTCACCCACCTGCTGCTCGACGTCATCGACGAGCTGCACCTGCTCCAGCCCGGTTCCAACCTCCAGCTCTCGCGGCAGACGCCAGGCGAGGTGCTGGAGCACGCCCTGCGCGTGGTGCGCAAGGGCTACGGCTTCCCCTCCCTCTTCAACGCCGATGCCGTGGTGCAGGAGCTCGTGCGCCAGGGCAAGAGCCTCGAGGACGCCCGCGCCGGCGGCTGCAGCGGCTGCGTGGAGGCCGGGGCCTTCGGCAAGGAGGCCTACATCCTGACCGGGTACTTCAACCTTCCCAAGGTGCTCGAGGTGGCGCTGCACGACGGGCTGGACCCGCGCACCGGCCAGCGCCTGGGGCCGGCCACCGGGGACCCGCGCGGGTGGACCTCGTTCGAGCCGCTGTTCGCGGCCTTCCGCGCCCAGCTGCGGCACTTCCTCGACGTCAAGATCGAGGGCAACCACGCGATCGAGCGGCTCTTCGCCGAGCGCATGCCGGCCCCCTTCCTGTCAGTGCTGACGGACGACTGCATCGCGCGGGGCCGGGACTACAACGCCGGGGGGGCCCGCTACAACACCCGCTACGTCCAGGGCGTGGGCATCGGCTCGATCACCGACAGCCTGTCCGCCCTCCGGGAGATGGTCTTCGAGACGCGCCTCGTGGACATGGGCCGCATGCTCGAGGCGCTCGGCTCGGACTTCGCGCGGGACGAGGTCCTGCGCCAGCGGCTGGTGAACCGCGTGCCGAAGTACGGCAACGACGACGACCGCGCCGACGAGCTGATGACGCGCGTGTTCGAGGAGCTCTTCGCCGCCGTGGACGGCCGGCCCACGGCGTGCGGCGGGACCTACCGCATCCAGATGCTCCCGACGACGTGCCACGTGTACTTCGGCTCGGTGACGGGGGCGCTGCCCGACGGGCGCCACGCCGGCCTGCCGCTCTCGGAGGGCATCTCGCCCGTGCAGGGCGCCGACCGGCGCGGCCCGACCGCGGTGCTCCGCTCGGCCGCGAAGATGGACCACCTGCGCACCGGCGGCACGCTGCTCAACCTGAAGCTCACCCCGTCCCTGCTGGAGGGGGACGAGGGGATCGCCACCGTGGCCCACCTCGTGCGCGGCTACTTCCGCATGAACGGGCACCACGTCCAGTTCAACGTGGTCACGGCGGAGACCCTGCGCGCGGCGCGCGCGCGTCCCGAGGCGCACCGCGACCTCATCGTGCGCGTGGCGGGCTACAGCGACTACTTCTGCGACCTGTCGGTGGCGCTCCAGGACGAGATCATCGCCCGCACGGAGCACCGCGCGCCCTGAGGGCGCGGGAGCGCGCGTGCCCAGGAGCCGCCGGGACGCCTCCGAGCCGCCGGGACGCTGGGAGCGGGTCTACGCCGTGGTGCGCCGCATCCCGCGCGGGCGCGTGGCCACCTATGGGCAGGTCGCGGCCCTCGCGGGCCTCGGTGGCCAGGCGCGCCAGGTCGGCTACGCGCTCCACGCCCTGCCGGGGGAGGGCTTCGCCCCGTGGCACCGGGTCGTGAACGCCAGGGGCGCGATCAGCCTGCCGCCCGGCGGTGGAGCGGACGTGACCCAGCGCCTGCGGCTCGAGCGCGAGGGCGTGCGCTTCGACGCCCGCGGGCGGATCGACCTCGAGCGCTACGGCTGGCGGCCTGCCGCGCGCGCGGCACTCCGGCCTGCGCGGCCCGCCGCCCGGCTCACCGCCGCCGCGTCGAGTCCGCGGCGGCCGGCCTCGGCATCGCCCAGGTCTGGAGCGCCACGGGCAGGTGCCCGCGGTCGCCGACCGCGGTGAGGCGGCAGCCTCCGTTGGGCTTCACCTCGATCACCGTGAGGCTGCAGTTGGCGAGGCTCATCGTGAGCCAGAGCTTCGGGTCCGCGCCCATCGCGCGGGTTACCAGCCAGCGGATCACGTTCCCGTGGCAGACCAGCACCTCCGTGCTGTCGCGCGCGGGCGAGGCGCGGAAGTAGCGGGCGAAGACGGCGTCGAGCCGCGTCGCGCACGAGTCGGCCTCGCCCGGCCCGAGGTCCGCCATGACGTCCTCGCGGTAGGTGGGCGGCGTGCACTCGCGCAGGTCACGGTCGGGGTCGGGGTCCCGGCCGGGCAACGCCCCCGCGATGATCTCCGCGGTCTCGCGCGCCCGCCTCAGGGTGCTCGCCTGCACGACCTCGATGCGCGCGGGCCAGGCCGCGAGCCGCGCCCCGGTGAGCCGCGCCTGCTCCCGGCCCTCGGGCAGCAGCCCCTTGCCGATCTCGGCATCGCGCGCGTCGTTCTCGTCGTAGACCCCGTGGCGGACCAGGATGAGCGTGCGCACACCCTTGCCCGGCGCGGACTGGGCGAGGGACGGCGCGGGCGGCGCGCCGGTCAGCGCCAGCGCGCAGAGGACGGCGGCGATCAGCGGCGCGCGCGGGCTCACGACCCGCCTCCGCGCTTCTCCGCCAGGCGCTGCTCGAGCAGGGCGCACCACTCGGCGATGCCCTGGCCGGTGGTGGCCGAGGTCACCAGCAGCGTGCCGCCGGGCCGCAGCGCGGTCACCTGCGCGCGCACCTCGTCGAGCTTGAAGGACACGTAGGGCATCAGGTCGGCCTTGGTCACCACCGTCACCGCGGCCTTCGCGAAGATGGACGGGTACTTGAAGGGCTTGTCCTCGCCCTCGGTCACCGAGAGCAGCGCGATCTTGAAGTCCTCGCCCAGGTCGTAGGAGGTCGGGCAGACCAGGTTGCCCACGTTCTCGATGAACAGCACGTCCAGCGGCCCCAGGTCGTGCTCCTCGAGCGCCCGGCCCACCTGCCGCGCGTCGAGGTGGCAGGAGCCGCCGGTGAGGATCTGGTGCGCCGGGATGCCGAGCGCGCGCAGGCGGTCGGCGTCGCGGTCGGTCGCGATGTCGCCCTCGATGGCGCCCAGCCTCCAGCGGCCCCCGAGGGCGCGCACGGTGGCCTCGAGCAACGTGGTCTTGCCCGAGCCGGGGGAGGAGATGAGGTTCACCACCAGCGTGCGCGCGGCCGCGAAGCGCGCGCGCAGCGTCGCGGCCGCAACCGCGTTGTCGGCCAGGATCCTCTGCCGCACGTCCACCTGGGTCACTTCGCCGTCTCCTCTTCATCGGGGGTATACGAGAGGTCGATCACGTCCAGCTCGTCGCCGCCGGCGACCTGCACGGGCCCGCCGCAGGCCGGGCAGATCCTGAGCCAGTTGCCGGGCGCGCGCTCCTTGACCTCGCCGCAGGTCGCGCAGGTCTGTCGCGCGGGGTGCCACTCGACCTCGAGCCGGGCCGCGGCGTCGCGCCCGCCGGAGACCACGGCCTCCCAGGCGTAGACCAGCAACTCGGGCTCGACCGCCGCCAGCTCGCCGATCGCGACGCGCGCCGAGTCAAGCCGCCCGGGACCGCGGGCGTCGATGGTCGCCCGGCACGTCCGGTAGATCTCGGTGGCGAGGCTCAGCTCGTGCAAGCGCCCTCCGTCGGGGTGGTCCGGATCGAGCGGGCCCGCAGCGCGTCGCGGGCCGTTCGATCCCATCTTAGCGTCTTTGGCGGTGGCCGCCGAAGCGGCGCGGCGGATGCCGCGCGGGCCTCGCGCCGCGCCGGCTTCGCGCGGCCGCCTACGGCTTGATGCCGCTGGCGATCGCCGAGGCGATGTAGGGGTCCCGCCGCTCGATCCCGTCTTCGTCCTGGAGCCAGCGGTCCATGCGCCGGACCAGCTTCCGGTCGAAGAGCCTGGGGAACAGCGTGTGAGCGAGGGCGGTCGTGGCCAGGACCACGGACGTGAAGCGCTCGAGCCCGACCGTGGACGGGGAGGTGAGGACGACGCCGACCTGGACGTTCCGGAACCCCGCCCCGCGGAACAGGCTGCCCAGCGCCTTGCCGATGTTCCCGTCGCTCCCGATCTTCGCGTGGACGGCCAACAGGGCCGCGCGGTACGCCTCCCAGACCGGGTCCGCCAGGTGGCAGTCCATGTAGGCCTCGAGGGACTCGACCGCGATGAACGTCCCCTGCCGCTTGAGCCGCTCGAAGGCGGCTCCCACGAAGTCCGCGGGCCTGGAGGAGTGCTGGAGCGTGTAGCGGGAGAGGACGGCATCGCGCCGCTTCCGGTCGAACGCCGCGTCGAAGAACGCCGTCTCGAAGCGCACGTTCCGGATGGACCGCCGCCGGAGCCTCGCGGTCGCCCTCCCGATCGCGAACGCGTTGTGATCGATCCCGAGGAAGCGGGTCCCTCGGAACCTCCGCGCGACCTCCAGCAGGAACGACCCCTCGCCGGTGCCGGCGTCGAGCACGTCGCGGCACTTGCGCTCCTTGAGGATGCTCACGACCGCCGGGATCTCGGCGGTCCCGCTCGCCCGCGTCTGGGCCTCCAGCGTCGCGCTGAGCAACGCCGTCTGCTCGAGCGTGAGGAACGTTTCCAGCAGGGACTTCATCGGGTCCTCCATTCATGATGAGAGTCGCACGGTGCCTGGATATCTTCTGCCGATTCGCGCAGGGCGCCTGCGCCCGTTCCGGGAGCGCCGCCTCTACGGCATCGAATCGGGCGGGACTGAGGATTCGATCGCGGGCGCCGTGGAATCGGGTGCCGCGCCGAGCGTGTCCGCGGGCGGATGGACCAGGGCGCAGATGCGGGTCGGCGCCGTGCCGGGCAGGAAGGGCACGCGCATGGTGGGGCAGTCACCACGCGCCAGCAGCCCGGTCCAGGGGTCGATCCAGGCCAGCGTGAGCCCGGCGTCGCCGGGGAAGGGCTCGGCCGGGAAGCCCTCCAGCATGGCTCCCATGATCCCGGCCCAGATCGGGAGCGCGACCTCCGCGGCCGGGCGCTGCAGGGTCCGCGGCGTGTCGTAGCCCACCCAGGCGCCGGCGACCAGGTCCGGCACGAACCCCACGAACCAGGCGTCGTAGTAGTCGTTGGTCGTGCCGGTCTTGCCGCCCGCGGGGCGCAGGAAGCCGTACACGGAGCGCAGCGGGTAGGAGACGCCGAAGATGACCACGTCCTCGAGCAGGCCGGTCATGAGGTCGGCGGTCGCGCGGGGCAGCACCTGCACGACGGGAGCGGTGTGCGGGAGCAGGTCCTGGCCCGCGGCGTCCAGCACCGCACGCGCGGGTGCCGGCTCGTGCCGCACCCCGCGTCCGGGGAAGACGCTGTAGGCGCCGGTGAGGGCCAGCAGCGTGGCCTCGTTGGTCCCGAGCCCGATGCTCGCCACGGGCTTGAGCTTCCCGAGCCCGAAGCGCTCGGCGTAGCGCGCCACCTGCCCCGCGCCGATGGCCTCGACCAGGTTCGCGGTGGCCACGTTGAGCGACTTGGCGAGCGCCTTCGCGAGCGTGACCCCCGGGTGATACTCGTCCCGGTCGTTGCGCGGCTTCCACACGGTGTCGCCCGCGGCGAACTCGCGCCTCAGGTCGGGCACGGTGGAGCCGGGGCCGAAGCGCGGCGCGCCGCGGCCGGGGTCGAGGGCGGCCGCGTAGACGATGGGCTTGATCGCCGAGCCGGTCTGGCGGCGGGCCTGGGTCGCGCGGTTGAAGTCGCCGGTCCCGGCTGCGCGTCCGCCCACCACGGCGCGCACGAAGCCGGTCGCGGGATCGAGAGCCACGAATGCGCCCTGCAGCGGCTGGGGCCCGCGCCCGCTCCAGCGTTCGAGCGAATCCACGCCGGCGGCGAGCCCCCGCTCGGCTTCGGCCTGCCAGACCAGGTCGAGCGTGGTGAACACCGAGAGGCCCCAGTGCTCGGCGGCGCCTTCGGGCAGGTGCTCGGCGAGATGCTGGCGCACGTAGCCCACGTAGCTCGGGAAGAGGTTGGGAGGCGGTGGGCCGCGGCGCACGGCCAGGGGGCGGGCCCGGAGCCGTGCGGCCGTGCGGGCGTCGAGCGCGCCCGTGGCCGCCAGGTCGCCGAGCACGGAGTTGCGCTGCGCCAGCGCCCGGCGCAGGTCGTGGAAGGGCGAGTAGGCGTTGGGCGCCGGGATGAGGCCGGCGAGCAGCGCGGACCGCGCCACGTCGAGCGACTCGACCGGCGCGTCGAAGTACCAGCGCGCGGCCTCGACCACGCCCGCCACGCCCCCCGACCCGTTCTGTCCCCAGTAGACCGAGTTCAGGTACATCTCGAGGATCTCGTCCTTCGAGAGCAGGGCCTCGAGTCCCACCGCGATCACCGCCTCGGAGAGCTTGCGGCTCCAGGTGCGCTCGCGCCCGAGGAAGAGCCCGCGTGCCAGCTGCTGCGTGATGGTGCTGCCGCCCTGGCGCACCCCGCCCGCCTGCACGTTCATGACGAGGGCGCGGAAGTTGCCGCGCAGGTCCAGCCCCAGATGGCTGCGGAAGCGGCGGTCCTCCGAGGCCACCACCGCCTCGCGCAGGGCGCGCGGGATGCGCGCGAGCGGCACCCAGGTGCGCAGGACGCGGTGCTCGTCGGCCAGCAGTGCGACGGCCACGGGCTCGAGACGCGCCGGCCGCGAGGTGTCGGGGGGCGCGGTGGGGGAAACGCCGCCCAGCCGCCGCACCTCGACGATCCGCCCGCCCGCGAGCCGCAGGCGCACGCGCTCGGGCCCGCCCGCGCCGTCCGGGTCGCCCGCGACCGCGAAGCCGCGCAGCAGGATCGCGAAGCCGTCCGGCACTGCCTGGTACTCGCCCGGCCGGCTGGCGATGGCGACCTCGCGGTAGCCGCGGGCCGCGAGCTGGGCGCGCAGGTAGGGCGCCGGGCAGGCGCGCCCCGGCGCGAGCGCCACGCCGTCGGAGTAGACACGCGAGGGGAAGGACCACGACGGCCCGGTGGCGTGCCGCTCGCGCAGGCTCCGCACCTCGAGGGCGAGGCGCACGAAGCCCACGAGCGCGCCCACCGCCAGCAGGACGAGCCCCGCGAGTGCGGCCGAAAGCCACGGCCGGGCACGCACGAGCGAGCGGAGCGCGGCGAGCCAGGACGTCCCGCGGGCTCCGGGGCCGGAGCCCCCGGGTAATCCGTGTTTGATCGTCATGAAGATCGTTCTGGGAGCGGGTCCAGGGTCAGGTGGCCGGGAGGACTCCCCGACAGACTAGCCGCAAGGGCGGGTGGGCGCACGCCGGCAGGCGGGCCCGGGTGGCGCAAGTCACGACGGCGCAGCCGGCAGGACGCTCCAGTGCTCGTGCCGTCGCGGGGCCCGCCGGACCCATCCGGGGGGCCGGGGAACCCCGTGCAGGACCCCCGCATGGACCGGGCGCACCGCGCGTCCGGGAATCCCATCATAGGAGGACTCATCCATACGGGAGAGCGCCGCCAGTTGACCGGAGCGCCAGCGGAGGAAGCCATGGCAGGGCGTGAGCGTGGTGGTTTCGCGGGGATGAACCGCGAAAAGCAGCGTGAGATTGCCCGGCGCGGGGGCCGCGCCGCGCACCAGAAGGGCACTGCGCACGAGTTCAGCAGTGACGAAGCAAGAGCCGCCGGCCGCAAGGGCGGCGTGTCCGTGAGCCAGGATCGAGATCACATGTCCCGCATCGGGCGAGCCGGGGGCCTGAGCTCCCGCTCGGGCCGCCGTGGCAGCGGCCCGGCGCCGTCCGCGCGTGCGAGTCAGCAGCCTGCCGGGGGCCAGGGGGAGACCCACTCCTCGGCCGCCTGACAGGGCGACCGCCTGTGGCCAGGGGCGCGGTCGCAGGTACGGGGTGGACGGGCCGCGAGGGGGAGTCGTGCCTCGGCCGGCCCCCGGACCCGGCGCGCTTGACCGGATTCAGGCTTGGAGAATGCCGCCGCCGGTGGGAAGCTCCCGTCCTGGCGGTCCGCACGGCCGCCGTGCCCGGAATCCCTCTCGGCCGCGAGGTCCCTCGGGATGATCGCTCGTTCCTTGATCGGGGCCGGCCTCGGTTCAGGCGCTGTCGTCGCGCCCGGGAGAGCTTCTCCATGAGCGTCCCGGTGCGCATCCTCTTCGTCGAGGATTCCCGCGACGACGTGGACCTCATCCTCCACGAGCTCCGTCGCAGCGGCTTCACGCCCGATCACTGGGTCGTGGACACCGAGGAGGCGATGCGCCAGGCGCTGGCCGACGAGCGCTGGGACCTGGTCATCGCCGACCACGCCATGCCGCACTTCGACGCCCCTGGCGCGCTGGCCGTGCTCCAGCGGAGCGGGCAGGACCTGCCGTTCATCGTGGTCTCGGGCCACATCGGCGAGGAGCAGGCCGTGGCCTGCATGAGGGCGGGGGCCAGCGACTACCTGACCAAGGACAACCTGGTCCGGCTGGTGCCCGCGGTCGAGCGCGAACTGCGCGAGGCCGCCCAGCGGCGCGAGGCCAGGGCGGCGCTGGACACCAGCGAGGAGCGCTACCGGCTGCTGGTGCAGAACTCCGCCGACATGATCACGCTCCAGGACGGTCAGGGGCTCATCACCTTCGCGAGCCCGTCCATCACCCGCGTGCTGGGGTTCCTGCCCGCGAAGGTCCTGGGCCGGAGGCTGCGGGACTTCGTCCACGAGGACGACGCGAAGATCCTGGCGGCGGCACTGGACGAGGTGCTCGCCCACGGCTTCACCCCGCTGATCACGGGACTGCGGTTCCGTCACCGCGACGGCACCTGGCGCATCGTCGAGGGCAGCGCGGTGCGGATCGTCGAATCCGACGGCAAGGTCGGCATCGTCACCACGGGGCGGGACATCACCGAGCGCATCCAGCTCGAGGCACAGCTGCACCAGGCGCAGAAGATGGAGGCGGTCGGCCGGCTGGCCGGCGGCGTGGCCCACGACTTCAACAACCTGCTCACCGTGATCCTGGGGTACAGCACCCTGCTGCTCGATCAGCTCGACGAGAACCGGGTCCTCTACCAGGAAGTGGCCGAGATCAAGCGCGCGGCGGACCGGGCCGCGAACCTGACGCAGCAGCTCCTGACGTTCGGCCGCAAACAGGCCCTGAGCCTGCGCCCCGTGGACCTCAATCCGATCATCGGAGCGCGGGCCGACACGCTGCGCCAGCTCATCGGCGAGGGGATCGAGCTCACCATGAGGCTCGCGGCCGACCTCGCCCCGACCCGGGTGGATCCCGGCCAGGTCGAGCAGGTGGTCACGAACCTGGCGGTGAACGCGCGCGACGCCATGCCACGGGGCGGCTCGCTCTCGATCGAGACCGCGAACGTGGAACTGGACGCCGCCAGCGCGCGGCGCTGCACCGTGCAGCCCGGGCCCTACGTCATGCTCGCGGTGACCGACACGGGAGCGGGCATGGATGCGGCCACGCAGGCCCGTCTCTTCGAGCCCTTCTTCACGACCAAGGAGCCGGGCAAGGGGATGGGTCTCGGGCTCTCCAGCGTCTATGCGATCGCGCGCCAGTGCGGGGGTGGCATCCTCGTCTCCAGCAAGCCGGGACGCGGGAGCAGCTTCAAGCTCTACCTGCCGCGCGTCGAGGGGGAGGTTGGAGGGCGGTCGGCGAAGCTGGCTCCAGACGAGGCCCGTGGCGACGAGACTGTCGTACTGGTCGAGGATGAGCCGCTCGTGAAGAACCTGGTGGGCGAGGTGCTGCGCAAGAGCGGCTACCAGGTGATGGAGTTCGCCAATGGTCGTGAGGCGCTGACCCGGGTGAAGAACCACAGTGGCCTCATCCACCTGCTCGTCACCGACGTGGTGATGCCGGGCATGAGCGGCATCGAGCTGGCGCGCCAGCTCGCGCCGGGCCGCCCGCAGTTGCGCGTCCTCTTCGTCTCCGGGTACACCGATGACCTGGTGGAGCGCCAGGGCGTGCTGCAGCCGGGGCGGGCCTTCCTGCAGAAGCCGTTCAACCCGGACACGCTGCTGCGCAGGGTGCGCATGCTGCTCGATGCGCCGGCCAGCGTCCCGGACGAGGGAGCCGCCCCGCCGGACGGGCGCCCTGCCCGGTCCGGCACGCCCGGCGGCTGAGTCCGCACGGGGCGCCGGCGATCCTCTCGCGCCGGGGCGCCCGCGGCGGGGGAGAACCCGTTCTTTTCCCCCGCTCGTTGTGGCACAGTGCCGGGCATGACGATGCCCGACCCGCAGCGCGCGCGCACGCTCTTCGCCACGGCCCTCGGGCGCGCTCCCGTGCCGCCCGGCCCGTGGCGCCACCTGGCCGTGGTGGACGTGCCGCGCCAGCGGCTCGTGCTGCTCGACCGGCAGGGTGAGGGGCTCGCCGAGTACCGCGTGTCCACCGCCGCGGCCGGGGTCGGCGGCGAGGAGAATTCGCTCCGCACGCCGCCCGGTCTCCACCGCATCCACGCGCGGATCGGCGCGGGTCAGCCCCCGGGCATGGTCTTCGCGAGCCGCGAGCCCACCGGCGAGGTCTGGCGCGGCGAACCGCGCGACGACGATCTCATCCTCGCGCGCGTGATCACGCTGGAGGGTCTCGAGGACGGCGTGAACCGCGGGCCGGGGCGCGATTCGCTCGAGCGCTTCATCTACCTGCACGGCACGAACCACGAGGATGCCTTGGGCGAGCCCGCCTCGCACGGCTGCGTGCGGCTCGCGAACGCGGACGTGATCGAGCTGTTCGACCGCGTGGCCGAGGGCGACCTGGTGGCCGTGCTCGGCGAGGTGTCCGTGCCCGACTGGCGTCGCGGGCGCTTCCACTACGCCGGGCTCGGCGGCAGCGGCATGAGCGCG
>Ga0315276_10002023_pt1 | contig 18425 bp, 17 predicted proteins | sample YL17G05_0_MG_FD_204542 | JGI IMG/M metagenome (GOLD analysis project Ga0315276, IMG submission 204542) | Sediment microbial communities from Yellowstone Lake, YNP, Wyoming, USA - YL17G05_0 | ecosystem: Environmental > Aquatic > Freshwater > Lake > Sediment | place: USA: Wyoming | collected... | reverse complement strand
TCAGGTGTCGTTGCCTCCTTATGGTTCGCCGGTCGCTTTCACTGGTCTGTTCGCGGAGAGACCCGGTGCGCGACGGACCTGCCGCCGCGGTCTTCCGAATCACAGGCCGCTACCGGGCAGGACCGCGGCGGGCTCATGAACAGACTGATACTGGGTTGCGAGTGTACCCCATCGTGCTCGTTGCGCTGTACATCGTATCGCCCCTTCCTTGCCATCAACCGCCTTGCTCCCGCCTCGAAGAACCAAAGCCCGCTGCGGGACAAGCGGACGGTGAAGGATAGCGTTCGGGCGTGCCGGTGGAGCCAGCGCACGTTCACGCCCAGCAACCCGGCCGCCTTCTCTCCTCGGAGGTCAGCAGTCGGTCTTCCGGGGGCGGGCTTCCACCCTGGCCGAAGCGGAAACGGCGGCCGGACACGCATCGAGCACCGCCGGCAGCACCGCCGCCTTGAGGCGTGCGGTACGCCGCTCCTCGGGCGTCAGGTCCGTGACGCGGCCGGGGTCGTCGAGCAGGTCGCGTTCGCAGCAGCGGTTCATGAATGGCTCTGGCTGGGCGCGCGCTCTGAAATGGTGACGCCTCAAGACGTTGTGTTGCTGAGCACGTCGCGCGCTCATGACGGCGGGCTCCACGCGGGTCTGGTCGTTTCGCGCAGATTGGAGCGGGGCCTTCACTCCAGACCCGGCCGTGAGGTAGAATCAGGCCGCTCTCGCGGTTTTCAATCCGCGTGCGAGCCAATCGCCGCCCGGCGTGGGATCCGTCGGGCGGTTGCGTCTTTCCGGGCCGTGGGTGGGGTGGGATGGCCTTCCGCCATGCCCGGCACCACCCGCGGCGCGCCCCGCCGCACGTCAGTGCACGGTCTTGTGGAAGCGCGTCGTGGCGAAGCCCAGCAGACACGCGCCCATCCCGAGCAGGGCCAGGAACTGTGGCCACAGCGCGTCGAGGCCCGCTCCCTTGAGGAAGACGGCGCGCACGATCTCGAGGAAGTGCCGCAGCGGATTCAGGAGCGTGAGCCACTGGAACGTCACCGGCATGCTGGAGACCGGGAACATGAAGCCCGAGAGCAGGATGAGCGGCATGATGAAGAGAAAGGAGGTCATCACGGCCTCCTGCTGGGTGTTCGAGATGGTCGAGATCAGGAGCCCCAACCCGAGCGTCGAGAACAGGTAGAGCACGCCCGCCAGCAGGAGCAGCAGGAAGCTGCCCTGGAACGGCACGCGGAACCAGAGCAAGGCGACCGCCGAGATGAGCACCAGGTCCACCAGGCCGATGATCGCGAAGGGGACGGTCTTCCCGATGATCAGCTCCGCCGGCGAGAGCGGGCTCACCATGAGCTGCTCGAGCGTGCCGAGCTCGCGCTCGCGAACCACCGCGAGCGAGGTCAGGAGCAGGCTCAGGATGAGCATGATCGCGCCCATCACCGCGGGGACGTTGTAGTCGCGGCTCTTGAGCGCCGGGTTGAACCAGGCCCGCTCGCGCAGCTCGAGGGGGGGCGTGCGCGCGAGCCCGCCCCGCGCCAGCGCGTAGGCCTGCACGATTCTCCCGGCGTACCCGCTGGCCACGGTCGCGGTGTTCGAGTTGGTGCCGTCGAAGAGCAGTTGCACGCGGGCCCGGGCCTGCGCGAGATCGCGTGCGAACCCGCGGGGGACGTGGAGGCCGACCACTGCGCGGCCGTGATCGAGGGCCGCGACCAGGTCCTGCGGCCGGTCCGAGTCGCCAGCCGGCCGGAAGTAGCCCGAGGCGAAGAGCGTGCGGGTCAGGTCGCGCGAGGCCTGTGTGTGGTCCTGATCCACGACGAAGGTCGGGACCCGGCGCACGTCGGTGGAGACGACGTAGCCGAAGGCCAGGAGCTGGAAGACCGGGGCCAGGATCACCATCCGCGTGAGCCGCGGGTCGCGGAACACCTGCAGCAGCTCCTTGTGCACCACCTCGCCCAGGCGGTCGAGGCGCGCGGGTATCATCACGCGAGCTCCTTCTTGAAGGCGCGCACTGCCAGCGCGAGCCCGGCCACCGCGAAGACGATCATGAGCAGGCCCTGTGGCCAGAGCACATCGGACCCCACGCCCTTGAGGAAGATGCCGCGCGTCACCACAAGGAAGTAGCGGGCCGGCACGAGGTAGGTCAGCAGTCGCAGCGGCAGCGGCATGTTATCGATGGCGAACATGAAGCCCGAGAGCAGGAACCCGGGCAGGAACGTGACGATCATGCCGATCTGCGTGGCCAGCAGTTGCGTGCGGGAGACCGCGGAGATGAATAGCCCCAGGCCGAGCGTGCCGGTCAGAAACGCGAGCGAGGCGCCGAACAGGAACAGCGGGTTCCCGCGGAACGGCACGTGGAAGAGCGCGACCCCGACGATCGAGCAGAGCGCCACGTCCACGAGCCCGATGCCCAGGTAGGGGACGAGCTTGCCGATCACGACCTCGAGCCGCGTGACGGGCGTCGAGGCCAGCTGCTCCATGGTGCCGCGTTCCCACTCGCGGGCGATGGTGAGCGAGGTGAGCAGCCCCGCGATGATCATCATGATGACCGCCACCAGCCCGGGCACGATCATGTTCCGGCTCGACAACTCCTCGTTGTACCAGACGCGGGTCTCCGCGCTGACCGGCAGGCGCACGCGCCGGGTCTGCAGCAGGACCCGTGCGGAGTACTGCTGGGCGATGGCCTGGGTGTAGCCGAGCGAGATGGTGGCGGTGTTGGCGTCGCTGCCGTCCACGATGGCCTGGACCACGGCCGTGCGCTCCGCTCCGAGGTCGGCCGCGAAGCGCGGCGGGATGACGAGCGCGAGCCGCGCGGCGCCACGGTCGAGGAGCGGCCCGATGTCGGCGGTGCGCCCCGGCCAGGCGACCAGCGTGAAGCGGCCCGAGGCGCGGAAGGCGTCCACCAGCTCGCGCGAGTCCCGGCTGTCGTCCTGGTCCACGACCGCCATGCGGATGTCCTTCACGTCCCAGGTGATCGCGTAGCCGAAGAAGACGAGCAGCGCCACCGGCAGCAGGAAGGCGAGGATCAGGCTGCGCGGGTCGCGCCGCAGTTGCAGAACCTCCTTGCGGGCGATGGCGAAGAGCCGCATCCGGTCCATGGGAGCCCTCAGTCCGCCAGCGCGCCGCCCGAGGCTTGCACCAGCGCGACGAACACGTCCTCGAGCGATGGTTCGACCACCTGGAGCCCGTGGAGCGCCAGGCCGTGGGCAGCGAGCGCGCGCGGCAGGGCCCCCCGCGCCGCCTCGGCGTCGCGCACCATGGCGTGCACGGCGCGGCCGAAGAGCCCGACCTCCATCACGCCCTCGACGCCCCGCAGGGCCTCGACCGCCTTCGGGCTGTCGTCGGTCGCGATCTCGATCAGGGGCGCCGGCATCGCGGCGCGCAGGACGGCCGGGCGGTCGAGGGCGATGATCCGGCCGCGGTTCATGAGGGCGAGGCGGTGACAGTACTCGGCCTCCTCCATGTAGTGCGTGCTCACAAACACCGTGGTGCCGCGCCCGGCCAGCGCGTGGATCAGGTCCCAGAAGTCGCGGCGCGAGATGGGGTCCACGCCGGAGGTGGGCTCGTCGAGGAAGAGCACGGGCGGCTCGTGGAGCACGGCGGTGCCGAGCGCCAGCCGCTGCTTCCAGCCCAGCGAGAGCTCCTGGGTCAGGCGGCCGCGGTGGTCCCGGAGGCCCGCCATCTCGAGCACCCAGTCGCGGCGCTCCGCGCGGCGCGCGCGCGGCACGCCGTAGAGCCCGGCGAAGAAGGCGATGTTCTCCTCCACCGTCAGGTCGCCGTAGAGCGAGAACATCTGCGACATGTAGCCGATGTTCCGCTTCACGGACTCGGTCTCGCGCGCGAGGTCGAAGCCCGCCACGGTGCCGCGGCCCGACGTGGGCTGGAGCAGGCCGGTGAGCATCTTGATCGTGGTGGTCTTGCCGGCGCCGTTGGGGCCGAGGAAGCCGAACACCTCGCCGCGCGCGACCTCGAATGAGATCCCGTCGACGGCCGTGAACGCGCCAAAGCGGCGCGTCAGGCGCTCGACCGTGACGGCCGCGCCGCTCACGCCGGACCTGCCCGCGCGATGCGCTCGATGAACACATCCTCGAGCGAGGGCGCGACGGGGCGCGCCTCGCCCACCGCGAACCCCGCGGTGCGCAGCGCGGCGACAATGCGCGGGGCGTCCGCAGCGGCGCCGGCCACGGCGACGTGCAGCCGGTCGCCGAAGACCGCGGCGCCGCGCACGCCGGTCAAAGCGCGGATCGCGGCGCGCGCCTCGTGCGCGCGGTCCACCGGCACGGCGAGCATCTCGATCCCGAAGGCCCGCTGCAGCCGCTCGGCCGAGTCGAGCGCCACGAGCCGGCCGTGGTCCAGCATGGCCAGCCGGTCGAATCGCTCGGCCTCGTCCATGTAGGCGGTGCTCACAACCACGGTGGTGCCGCGAGCGACCATCTCGTGCACGATGAGCCAGAGGTCGCGCCGCGAGATCGGGTCCACGCCGAAGGTGGGCTCGTCGAGCAGCAGGATCGCGGGCTCGTGCACCAGGCAGCAGGAGAGCGCGAGCTTCTGCTTCATGCCGCCCGAGAGCTGCCTGGCGAGCCGCGACCGGAAGGGGCCCAGCGCGGAGAAGCGGAAGAGCCGCTCGAGGCGCGCCGGCCGTTCGGCGCGCGGCACGCGGTAGAGGTCGGCGTAGAACTCCAGGTTCTCGGCCACCGTGAGGTCGCCGTAGAGGCCGAAGCGCTGCGACATGTAGGCGATCGAGTGCTTCACCCGCTCCGGGTCGCGGGCCACGCTCACGCCCTCGAGCCGGGCGTCGCCCACGGTGGGCCGCAGCACCCCGGCGAGCATGCGCAGCGTCGTGGTCTTGCCCGCGCCGTCGGGGCCCACCAGGCCGAACAGCTCACCGCGCCGGACGGCGAACGAGAGCCCGTCCACGGCGGTGAGCGCGCCGAAGCGGCGCGTCAGGCCGTCCAGCTCGACGGCTACCGGCCGGTCCGCGGCCGCCGCGCGCTCGGCCGGCGCTTCCGCGGGGCCCGCGTCCATCACTTCGCGAGCGTCAGCCGCACGTCAGCTGGCATGCCCGGCTTGAGCTCGAAGGCCGCATCGCCGGTGATGCGCACCTTGACGGCGTAGACCAGCTTCACGCGCTCCTCGCTGGTCTGGACATTCTTGGGGGTGAACTCGGCCTCGCTGCTGATGTGGACGACCTCGCCGGGGTAGGTCCGGCCCTTGAACGTGTCCGACGTGATGTCCGCCGCCTGCCCGGTCCGCACCGCGCCGATGCGCGTCTCGCTCACGTAGATCCGCACCCAGCGATCGCCGCGGTCCATAAGGGAGACCACGGCCGAGCCCGCCGCGACGATCTCGCCGGGCTCGCGGTGCCGCACGGTGACCACGCCGTCGAAGGGCGCGCGGATCACCATGTTCGCCAGGCCCGCATCGGCGGCGCGCAGGGCGGCCGCGGCCTGCGCGACCGCCGCGCGCTGCGCGGCGATGCGTTCCCGGCGGGGGCCGGTCGCCACCAGCCGGTACTGCTCGTCGGCCTGCTGGAACTGGCTCCGGGCAACGTCCAGCGCGGTCCTGGTCTTGTCGAACGCCTGCTGGCTCAAGACCTGCGTGCGGATCAGCTCCTGCGCGCGGTCGAAATCCCGCTGCGCGTCGTCGAGCCGCTGCTGCGCCGCGTCGCGGCCGGCCCGTGCCTGGCCCACTTCCTCGCTGCGCGCGCCGCGCTCCAGCTCCTCGAGCAGCGCGCGCGCGCCGGCCAGCTGGGCGGCGCCCTGCTCCCGGCGGGCCAGGGCCTCGGCCCGGTCGAGCGTGGCCAGCACGTTGCCGGCGCGCGCGGGGTCGCCCTCGCGCACGCGGATCGAGTCGATCCGCCCCGGGATCTGGAAGCCCAGTTGCGCCTCGGTCGCCTCGACCGTGCCGGAGGCCGTGAGCCGGCCGCGCTCGGCGGCACGGCGCAGGGACGGGAGGGCGGTCAGGACCAGGATCACGGCCAGCGCGAGCGGCGCGATGACGCGGGGGTTCGGTTTCATGACGGGGATCTCCGGGGTCGGGGCGTGCGCGCGGGGCGTGCGCGCGGCGTGCCGGGTACGCGCAGGGCCTGCTCGAACACGGGCCAGGCGGCGCGGGCCTGGCCGGTGACGTCGAAGCGGCCGTCGCTCAGGGTCCACAGCACGCCGGCCGGCTGGATGAGACCGAGGAACAGGATGGCGAGGGAGCGGGCGTTCACGTCGGAGCGGATCCGGCCGCGGCGCTGGCCCTGCCGGATGATGCCGGCCACGCCGTCCAGGTAGCCGGAGAACACGCCGAGCAGCCGCTGGCGGCGCTCCGGGTGGCCGAGGTGGTAGTCGTCGGACAGCACGATGCGGGGCAGCGCGCGGTTGAGGCGGATGAGTTGCATGTGGCGCCGAAGCAGCCGGCGCAGCGCCTCGACCGGGTCGTCGGTCTCCGCGCGGGCGGCCGCGACGGCGCCGAGCAGGCGTTCGCGCAGGCGCTCGAGCACCGCGTCGAGCATGGCGTCCTTGCCGGCGAAGTGCCGGTAGATGGCCGAGGGCGCGAGCCCCACCCGGCGGGCCACGGCGGCGATGCTCAGGCCCCGCAGGCCGTGGTCGGCCACCACCGCCAGCGTGGCGTCGGCCAACTGGTCCCGGCGAACCTCGGTGTGGAGCTTCTCGCGCGACACGCCGCCTCCGGTTGTGAACGCGCATTCACAATAAGACGGCGCGGCGGGCCGGGTCAAGGCCCCGGCGCGGAGCCGCGACCGGGTCGCAGGCCTGGTCGCAGTGGTTCGGCGGCCGGGCCGCGCCGCCCGGACCGGCGGACCGGCGGCGGGATGAACCTTCCTCGCCCGAATGGTATGCTCCCTGCCGCTTTGCCTCATCCGGACGACTGCATCAAGTCCCGCTTCAACACTCGCGTGCAGGGGTATCCCCCGGGCGATCACGGTGGAGGCCGTGGTCGGGCCTGCGGTCGGAAGGCGCGCCTAACCGAGAGGTTGCGTCATGGGTGATTCGAAGAAGGCCCGCGTCATCATCATGGGAGCCGCCGGCAGGGATTTCCACAACTTCAACGTCTACTGGAAGCGACGGACGGACGTGGAAGTCGTCGCCTTCACCGCCGCGCAGATCCCCGACATCGCGGGGCGCGTCTATCCGCCGGTGCTCGCCGGCCCGCGGTATCCGCGGGGCATCCCCATCCACGCCGAGGACCGGCTCGATGACCTGATCCGCGAACTGCGCGCGGACTTGGTGACCTTCTCCTATTCCGACGTCTCCCACGAGTTCGTCATGCACCAGGCCTGCCGGGTGAACGCGGCGGGGGCGGAGTTCTCGCTGCTGGGCGCAGCCCAGACCATGATCGAGAGCACGAGGCCGGTCATCGCGGTGGGCGCGGTGCGCACGGGCGCGGGCAAGAGCCAGACCTCGCGGCGCGTCGCCGAGATCCTCAAGGGCATGGGCAAGAAGGTGGCCGTGGTGCGGCACCCGATGCCCTACGGCGACCTCGCCCGGCAGGCTGTGCAGCGCTTCGCCAGCGTCGCGGACATGGACGAGGCCCGGTGCACTATCGAGGAGCGCGAGGAGTACGAGCCGCACACCGCTATGGGCAGCCTGGTCTTCGCGGGCGTGGACTACGAGGCGATCCTGCGCCGCGCCGAGCAGGAGGCCGACGTCGTGCTGTGGGACGGCGGCAACAACGACACGCCGTTCTACCGCCCGGACCTCAACCTGGTGGTGGCCGACCCGCATCGCCCCGGCCACGAGCTGCGCTACTATCCGGGCGAGACCAACGTGCGCATGGCCGACATAGTGATCATCAACAAGGTGGACACCGCCGACCCCGAGGCCATCCAGACCGTCGAGGCCAACGTGCGGGCCCTGAACGCGAAGGCCGCCATTCTGCTCGCCGACTCCCCGGTCACGGTGGAGCGGCCCGAGGCGGTGAAGGGCAGGCGCGTGCTGGTGATCGAGGACGGCCCCACGCTCACCCACGGCGAGATGCGCTACGGCGCGGGCCTGGTCGCCGCGCGCAAGCTGCAGGCGGCCGAGATCGTGGACCCGCGGCCGTACGCGCAGGGCTCCATCAAGCAGGTATACGAGAAGTACTCACACCTGACCCAGATCCTGCCGGCCATGGGCTATGGCGAGCGCCAGGTCGCCGAGCTCTCGGCCACCATCCAGGCGGTGCCGTGCGACCTGGTGCTGATCGCCACGCCCGTCGACCTGCGGCACCTCCTCACCATCGACAAGCCCTCGACGCGCGTGAAGTACGAGCTCGAGGAGCACGATCGCACCGTACTGCCACTGGCCATCGCGAAGGCCGTGGCGGCGCAGAAAGGCGCAACGCCCCATGCCTAGTCCCTGTTACCTCTCGGTCAAGGATCTCACGGCCCCGCAGACGCTGGAGGTCCTGGGCCTCGCCGCCCGCCTCAAGCGCGAGGTCCAGGCGGGCACGCCGCACCTCCGGCTCGCGGGCAAGACCCTCGCGATGATCTTCCAGAAGCCCTCCCTGCGGACCCGCGTCTCGTTCGAGGTGGGCATGACGCAGCTCGGGGGCCATGCCATCTACCTGGGGCCCTCCGACATCAAGCTCGGCGAGCGCGAGACGGTGGAAGACATAGCCCTGACAATCTCGCGCATGTGCAATGTCATCATGGCTCGTGTGTTCGGACACGACATCGTGGCGGGGCTGGCGCAGCACGCCACGGTGCCGGTCATCAACGCGCTCTCGGATCGCGAGCATCCCTGCCAGACCCTGGCCGACCTGCAGGCGATACAGGAGCGCAAGGGCCGCTTCGAGGGGCTCAAGGCCGTGTTCGTGGGTGATGGCAACAACGTGGCCCAGTCGTTCCTGTACGGCGGTGCGCTGCTCGGGATGAGCGTGACCGTGGCGTGCCCACCGGGTTACGAGCCGCTGCCGGAGATCGTGGCGGACGCGACTGCCATGGGGAAGCGGGCCGGGGCCGCGATCGGGGTCTCGAACGACCTGATGGCCGCCTGCCGCGGTGCCGATGTGCTCTACACCGATGTCTGGGCCAGCATGGGGCAGGAGGCCGAGGCCGCGAAGCGGAAGCACGATTTCAGCGGCTGGCAGATCGACGCCGCGCTCATGGCGGTGGCGAAGCCGGACGCGACCATCCTGCATTGCCTCCCCGCGCACTACGGCGAGGAGATCGCTTACGCCACCTCGCGTACGCCCAACTCGGCGATCTTCGACCAGGCCGAGAACCGGCTGCACGCGCAGAAGGCGCTGATGTTGTACCTGATGGGTGCCTGAGGCCGGGACGGATGGAGCGGCGATGACCGACGGGAAGAGGAAGGACGGAACGGGGGAGACGCTGCGCGGCGTGGCGGTGATCATCGTTGCGGGTATCGCGCTAGGCCTGGCGTTCAATGCGCTGAGCCTGGCGAGCAAGCCGCCACGCGGGCTCTCGTGGATCACCGAGACCGAGAAGATGCCGAGCCTCGAGGAGCTGCAGCCCGGTTCCGGGCTGGTCCCGGCTCCCGCGCCGGGGCCGGTCGTGGCGCGCGGGTTCGCGCTCGTGGGGACCGCCTGGGCGCAGGAGTCCGCGGCGCCCGCGGCGGCGGACCTCGGCTGCACGCCGCCCGCGAAGCACCCCCGAACGGCGGCGAAACCGGCCGTGGTGCAGAAGCCCACGGTTCCCGCGAAGAAACCCGCGATTTCGCCGAAAAAGGCATCCGTGAAATCGAAGCCCCCGGTGCCCGCCGCCGCGGTCCCGGTCCCGCCCGCGGCGGCCAGGGCGGACCTGCCGTTCGTCCCGGACCTGGACCAGCCCATCGAGGTGAAGCTCCCGAACGTGAAGCGGTTCTTCGACGCGGGCGCGGCGGTCTTCGTGGACGCGCGCGAGGCCCCCGAGTTCGCCGAGGGACACATCGCCGGCGCCCTGAACGTGCCCTTCGACGAAGCGGTGAGGAAGCCAGTCCTGCTCGAGCCCTTCAAGAAGGCGGGCAAGCCGCTCATCCTCTACTGCGGCGGCGGGGACTGCGAGGTGTCGAAGGACCTGGCCAGGAGCATGCTGGCCGAGGGCATTCGCAAGGTGCTGGTCTTCACCGACGGCCTGCCGGCCTGGAAGGCGGCCGGGTATCCCGTGGGAACGGGCGCGGCGAAGGCGGCCCAATGATGGGCTTCCTGGCCGCCGCCCCGGTGCGTCGTGGCGCTCAGGTCCTCCTGGGGCTGTTGTTCCTGATCGCGGCGCTCGCCAAGATCGTGGACACCGCGAGCCTGGCGCGTGAGGTCCACAACTTCCGCCTGGTGCCGTTCTGGTCCGAGCACCTGGTGGCGATGACCCTGCCCTGGATAGAGCTGGTGGCCGGGCTGGCGCTTGTTCTGGGCATCCGTTCTCGCGCGGGCGCGTGGGTCGTGGGCGCTCTGCTGGTGGGCTTCACCTTCGGCATCGTCATGGCCATGGCGCGTGGTCTCGACTTCCAGTGCGGCTGCTTCGGCACCGCGGACGCCACGCGGGTGGGCTGGGCCAAGCTGGTCGAGAACCTCGGCATGCTCGCACTCGCCGTCGTGGGGTCGCTCCGGCCGAGGTAGCCGCGAGCTCCGCGCTGCCGCCGCAGCCCGCAGACGCACGAGCCCGCGCGGGCTCGTGCGTACTGCGGGTTTCCGGGCTCAGTACGCCTGCTCGCCCGCCTTGACCACCCGGGCGCAGGCTCCGGCCAGCCCGTCGTGCAGCGCGCGGATGTCCGACTCCTTCCACTGCGCGCGGTCGCCGCGCACGAAGGTGGTCTTGTCCGCGCGGTTGTCGAAGCGTCCCACCGGCAGGTACCAGACGCGGCCGTGGGCCTCGACCCTCACCGTGTCGGGCCGGTCCGAGGCCTGGAGCAGCCAGTCCATGTCGTCGCAGCCGTAGTCGCCCAGCATCACCGCCATGGGCACACCGTGGTGGAGGATGGAGCCCGGGTCATTGGGGTCGGTGCGCTCGATGTTCTTGCGCCGCGATTCCTCGGGCGTGACCCAGACGTACAGGACCGAGGCGCGCGCGAGGATCTCCTCGGAGAGTGTGGCGAGCGAGTAGCGGTAGCCCAGCGGCGCCGGCAGGGGCATCGTGGCCTTGTCCGGGCCGCCGCGCGCGAACTCGATCACCACGGTGCGGCCCTTCAGCGAGTCGGGGATGCCGGCGTTCTTGTCGCGGAGCAGTTCGGCGCACTCGGCCTCGAGCGCCTGCACGATCTCCCGGCGCACCGCGGGCTCGAGCTGGCCGAGCGCGGGGCGCGCGGCGACCTTGCGGCGCGCGGTGTCGAGGCGGTCCAGGAGCCACTCGGCGGCCGATGCCGGCGCCGGACGGTGGCGCTTCACGAGGTCGTCGAAGTCCGCGTTCAGCAGCTCGATCAGCGTGCCCCAGTCGCGCGGCTCCTTGCTCGGCAGATCGTCCGAGTCGAAGAACACCCCGTCCTGGCCGCGCTTGCACAACTCCTGGCTGATGCGGCGCATCATGTGCACGTAGGGGTAGTCGTCGAGCTGCACCGTGGGACCGATGTGCATCTCGTCTCGGCACTGCTCGGGGGTGAGGCTGGCGAGGTAGCGGCGGACTTCCGACTTGCCGGAGGCCGGCAGGGCCGTGAGCAGCAGGACATCAATCAGTCTGGACATGTGGGGAACCCGCATGTGTGGAAGTATTCCGATCCAGGGTATCACTGTGACGCCCTTGCCGGAGCGATCAGGGGTGAACCGCACTGTAGACGATTCCTTCTCTTCAAGGCAACTTCTCGCGCCCGCCCGCGGGAGCGACGGACGCCGGCGCGATGCCAGCCTGGACCACTCATGAGCCGACCGCCTGCGAATGCGGGCTGCCCGCCGATCGCGGCGCTGCGAACCCCGGTCGTTCCCCAGGGTTCGCGCCTTGCGCTCAGCGGCCATCTCGCATTCTCGGCTGGCGGTTCATGAATGGGCTAGACTCCGCGCTTGCCACACGGGATCCGGGGAGGATGACGTGACCGAGATGTTGCTCGTCTTCAGCACCTTCGCAACCGAGGAGGACGCCGCGCGCGTGGTGCGCGCGCTGCTCGATGAGCGCCTGATCGCCTGCGGCAATCTGCTGCCCGGCGCTCGCTCGCTCTACCGCTGGCGGGGCGCCGTGGCGGATGAGCGCGAGGTGCTGGCGATCCTGAAGACGCGCAAGCAGGACTGGCCGGCGCTGCTCTCGCGCCTGCACGAACTCCACTCGTTCGAGATCCCCGAGTGCGTCGCCGTGCGGGTCGCCGCCGGCGCGCCGAAGTACCTGGCGTGGCTCGAGGAAACGCTCGCCCCGCCGCCGGAGGGCGCGTGAGCGCGGCCCGGCTGGTCCTCGGCATCGAGACCTCGTGCGACGACACCTCGGTCGCCGTGCTGGAAGACGGGCGCACGTTGCGCGCCCACCTGATCGCCGCGCAGGACGTGCACCGGCTCTACGGCGGCGTGGTGCCCGAGTTGGCCTCGCGCGCCCACCTCGAGCTGCTGCCGCGCCTGGTGGCGAGCTGTCTCTCCGAGGCGCAGGTGGCCGCGGGCGAGCTCACGGGCATCGCGGTCACGCGCGCGCCCGGGCTGGTGGGCTCGCTCGTGGTGGGTGTGGCCTTCGCGCGCGCCTACGGCCTGGCCCTCGGCATCCCGGTGGTGGGCGTAAACCACATCGAGGCGCACCTGCACGCGGCGACACTGGAGCACGGCGCGAGCCCGTTGCCCGCGGTGGCACTGGTGGTCTCGGGCGGTCACACGGAACTGGTCGAAGTGCGTGGCTTCGGCCGCTACCGCTGGCTCGGCAGCACGCGCGACGACGCGGCGGGCGAGGCCTACGACAAGGTGGCGAAGCTCCTCGGGTTGGGTTTCCCCGGGGGGCCGGTGCTCGACCGGCTGGGCGAGCGTGGGAACCGCACGGCCTTCGCGTTCCCGCGCCCGATGCTCGACAGCGCGGACCTCGACTTCTCCTTCTCGGGGCTCAAGACCGCGGTCGCGCTCGCGGTCGGCAGGCTGGGTCCGCCGCCTCACGCCGAGACGCTGCTCGCGGATCTGGCCGCCTCGTTCCAGGCCGCGGTGGTGGACACGCTGGTCGGCAAGACGCTCCGTGCGGTGGACCAGGTGGGAGCCTGCGCGCTCAGCGCGGGCGGCGGCGTGGCGGCGAACCGCGAGCTGCGGACCCGGCTTGCGGCGGGTTGCGAGGAGCGGGGGATCCCGCTGAGGCTGCCCTCGTCGCGGCTCTGCGCGGACAACGCCGCGATGATCGCCCTGATCGGCTCGTGGATGCTGGAGCGGGGTGACCCGGCGGACGCCGACCTCGACGTGGTGGCCTCGCTGGAGGAGTCGGGTCTGCCGATGGGCGGCGACTGACGCGGGTTCCGCGGGGGCGTGCCCGGGCAGGACGCGTCCGGCGACCGCTGCCCGGCCCGCGCCCGGCCTTGCTGCCGGACCGTGTCCGCCCCCTCTCCAAAACGGTGCAGTCCCGCCCGGACCCTGCCGATACCCCTGCTGCCACCGCCTGTCGAGAAGGGGCGATCCGGCGGACGCGAAAGCGACTGCGGATGGGACCGTAAGTCCATGCCCGCAGGGCAGGTCATCATCGCGAAGGCCCGCATTGAGCGACCCGTAACGAGCCGGGCGTACGCTCGGCAGGAGTCCCCCGCAGTGGTCAAGTCCAGGATCCTGATCGCGGAAGACGAGCCGCACCTGCGCGAGATGCTGCACATGCAACTCGAGCTGGCGGGCTTCGAGGTGATCGAAGCCTGTGACGGCGAAGTGGCCCTCGAGCTGGCCCAGAAGGTGCATCCGGACGTGATCCTGCTTGACGTCATGATGCCGCGGATGGACGGCTACGAGGCCCTGCGACGGCTGCGCGCCTCGTACGCGACCCGCTTCATCCCGGTCATCATGCTTACGGCCAAGGATGCGAGGGAGGACGTGCTGACCGGTTTCCAGGGCGGGGCCAACGACTACCTCACGAAGCCCTACGACCGCAGCGAGCTGCTGCTGCGGGTCAACAACCAGCTGAACTGGAGCCGCCAGCAGCGCGAGGCCAACCCGCTCACCGGCCTGCCCGGGAACCTCTCCATCAACCGGGAGACCGAGCGCCGCCTCGGTTCCGGCGAGCACTTCGCGCTGCTCCAGGTGGACATAGACTTCTTCAAGGCCTACAACGACCACTACGGCTATCCGCGCGGCGACGAGGCCATCCAGACCCTGTCGCGCATCCTGGTCGAGGCCGCGATCCACCACGGCGAAGGGACCTTCGTCGGGCACATCGGCGGCGACGATTTCGTGCTGCTCTCCGCGCCGGAGCACGCCGAGGCCATTGGCCAGGAGATCATCGACACCTTCAATGCGGCCGTTCCAGGGCTCTACGACGCCGAGGATCGCGAGCGCGGCCACGTCCAGGTCAAGAACCGCCGGCATGAGCTCGAGGACTTCCCGCTCATGAGCGTGACCATCGCCCTGGTCAGCACGGACCGGTCCCAGGTCTCGCACCTGGCGGAGCTCACGGACATCGCGCAGGAGCTGAAGGCCCACGGCAAGGGCATCCCCGGGAGCGTGCTGGTCGGGGAACGCCGCCACGCCCAGCCTCGCTCGCCCGACGCGGAACGGCACGCGGCCTAGGCGGACGACATGAGCCGGAGCAGCGCCAGACAGGGGCCCTCCCAGAGCGAACTGCACATGAGGGGGGAGCTCGACCGGACGCGGCGCGAGCTGGCCAAACTCAAGAAGAGCATGGTCGCGTCCGCTGCCGCCGCTGCGGCCGAATCCGAGTCCGCTGCCGCCGCTGTGGCCGGAGCCGAATCCGTGATCCCCGTCGCGGCCGACAGCGAGGCCGGCCCGCACGACCGCGCGCCTGGCTCGCCCGAGGAAGTCGAGACTCTGCGCCAGCAGGTGGCCGAGCTCACCGCTACGCGCCAGCGGCTGGGCCGCCTCTACTTCAGCCAGATCGAAGAGAACCGGCAACGTGGGAAGCGCCTGCACCAGATCCTCGAGAGCATCGGGCAGATCAACTCCGAGCTGGATCTCGACACCCTGCTGCCGCGCATCGCAGGGATCGTCAGCGAGTGCCTCGGGTTCCGCGTCGTCCTGATCCACATCCTCGATCCGGGCTCCGGCCGGCTTCGGGCGAGCGCCTTTGCCGGCATCGACGACGCCGGCCGCGCGCAGCTCGAGCGCACCGACGTCACGGTCGAGGAGTTCGGCGGGTGGCTCCGGGAGGAGTTCCGGGTCAGCCGCTCGTACTTCATCAGTCATCAACACGAGCTCGGCCGGCAGCTCTCCAAGGGCTACCGGCCGGTTCTCGGGCCCCGTGAAGACTGGGAGTGGCACGAGGAAGACCTGCTCCTGGTCCCGATGCAGAACCGCAACGGGGACCTGGTGGGCTACTTCTCGGTGGATGACCCGGTGGACCGGCTGGTGCCCTCGACCGAGACCGTCGAATTGCTGGAGATCTTCGGCCACCACGCTGTGGCCGCGATCGAGAACGCACGGCTCTACGGCGAGCGGGACATGCAGACCCGCGAGCTCCGGGAGTCCGGACGTCGCGCCCAGGAGCTGCACGCGCTCCGGAGCAACTTCGTCTCGGCCGTCTCCCACGAACTGCGCACGCCGCTCACCGCGATCCGGGCGTTCCTGGACACCATGCTCGCGGCGCCCGAAGACGGGCTCTCGCAGGACCGCTTGCGCCACTTCCTGGGCATCATGAACGAGGAGGCCCAGCGCCTGGCGCGGCTCATCGAGTCGGTGCTCGACATCAACCGCTTCGATTCCGGGGACTTGCGGTCCCAGCGCAGGCCCGTGGACGTCGTGGAGCTTGTCACGGACACGGTGCGCCTGCTGACTCCGGCCGCCGAGACCGGGCAGGTAAGCCTCAAGCTGGTGAACGATTGCGCCGATACTTGGGCGGAAGCGGACCCGGACCAGATGCGGCAACTGGCGCTGCACCTGGTGAGCAATGCGGTCAAGTTCACCCCGCCGGGGGGAACGGTGACCGTGTTTCTCTCGGGTTCGGCCGAAGAGACCGCCATGCGGGTGGAGGACACCGGCATCGGTATCCCGGAGGCGGCGCTCGAGAAGGTCTTCGAGCGCTTCTATCAGGTGGATTCGTCGCTGGCCCGCCGCTTCGGCGGAGCGGGATTGGGGCTGGCGGTCTGCAAGTCCATCGTCGAGTGGCATGGGGGGCGCATCACCGCCGAGAGCGCTCCCGGCCGCGGCTCGTGTTTCACCGTGGTGTTGCCACGGCGGAGCGGCCCGCGGGTGGCTTTGCAGTCGGATCCTTCGGCGTCCCAGGCGCCAGAGGGCCTCTTGAGGCTGGCGATCGAAATGGTGGCCGAGGTCATGGACGCGCGCGTGGTATCCCTGCTGGCCCCCGGGCCGGACGGGGACTTCGCCGTGCGCGCTGCCATCGGCCTCGACGCGCGCGTGATGCGCGAGACGCGCGTCCGCCCGGGCAGCGGGGTGGTCGGCTGGGTGGCGGAGAACCGGCGTCCGCTGTGCGTTTCGAACGCCCAGGAGCCGGGCGAGATCGCCGGCTCGGATCACGAACACTACCGGACGCGCACCTTCCTTTCGGTGCCGATCGAGGGGGATGAGGGTCTGCTCGGCGTGCTCAACGTGACCGATCCCGTCTCGGGAGAGCCTTTCGATGCGGAGGACTGCGAACTGCTGCTCCATCTGGCCGAGCGCGTGGGTACTGCGTGGGCCGCGCTGCGGCGGGCGGACGACGGCAGCTCCGACACGGAGGGCGCCGCGCGCGCGCTGCGCCAGATGCGGAGCCACATCGGACGCGACCGCTCCGAGATCGCCGGCGGCGCGCGGCTCGCCCGCGCGCTGGCGCAGGAGCTGGGGCTGGGCGAGACGGAGGTCGCGAACATCGCCTTCGCGGCCAGCATGCACGACATCGGCATGACCCGGCTGCCGGGCAGCCTGCGCGAGTGCGCTTCGTCCTTCTCTTCTGACGAGCGCGCCCTGATGGAGCGGCACGTCGAGATCGGATCGGACCTGCTGAAGCCGCTCGAGGTGATCGGCGCGGTGCGCGAGATCGTGCTGTCGCACCATGAGTGGTGGGACGGCACCGGCTACCCGCGCGCGTTGCGCGCGGAGGAGATTCCCATCGGGGCCCGCATCCTGGCCGTGGTGGACGCGTGGGAGAGCATGACGGTGGGCCGGGCCCACCGGCCCCCGCGCAGGGAAGACGACGCCCGGCTCGAGCTGCGGCGTCTAGCGGGGCGGCAGTTCGAGCCCCGCGTCGTCGAAGCCTTCGAGCGCGTGCTGGATGCTGCACGTCCGCAGTCCGCGCCCGGGGGATCGAACGCGAAGAACGACGCGAACGCCATCGCAAGGAGGTGAGTGACATGGCGAAGGGCAAGATCCTGGTGGTGGACGATGAGATCTATATCGTGCACATCCTGGATTTCAGTCTGGGCATGGAAGGCTATGAGGTGCTGACCGCGCTGGACGGGGAGCAGGCGCTGGAGAGGGCGCGCGCCGAGCACCCGGACCTCATCGTGCTGGACATCATGATGCCCAAGCTGGACGGCTACGAGACCTGCAAGCTGCTCAAGGCCGATCCGGCGACGAAGGACATCCCGGTGATCCTGCTTTCGGCCAAGGGTCGCAACGTGGATCAGAAGGTCGGCTTCGAAGTGGGAGCCAACGACTACATCACCAAGCCGTTCAGTCCGCGCAAACTGGTCGAGCGCATCAACGCGCTGCTCGGCCAGACCAGCCCGCACCGCATGCAGGCCTGACCCCCGGTCCGGAGTCTTCATTCCTCCGTCGACCGGGGGGCCGCTGGTGTGGGCTGCCCCTGGCGCGCCCCGCGCGCCGCACGCTTGCTGCATGGCCTTTCGCGCGTCATGCTGACCCTGACGTCCACGAACGCCACGCGCCACCGACCCCGATCCGGACATGCCCTTCGCCCACGTCGCCTTGCCGCTGCCCGTGCGGCAGACCTTCCTCTACCGCGTCCCCGAGGCACTCGGGCCGCGCGCCGTGCCCGGCGCCCAGGTCTCGGTGCCCTTCCGCGGACGCGCGAGGCGCGGCTTCGTCGTCGCCCTCTCGGACACCTGCGACCTCGAGAAGGTGAGTGACCTCACGGGCGTGCTGCCGGTGCCGCCGCTCTCGGCGCACCTGCTTGAACTGGCGCGCTGGATCGCCGAGTACTACCTCGCGCCCCTGGGCGAGGTGCTGGCGGCGGCCCTGCCGGGCGGGCTCGAAGGCTTCGCCAGGAGTCGCGCGCGCCGCGGGGCCGAGGAGGAGCCCGTGATGACGCTGCCGTTACCCGAGCGCGTGCGGCTCACCCGCGGGCAGGCAGCGGCCGTGCGCGAGGTGGTGGGCGCGGTCGCCCGCGGAGGGTTCGCGCCGCTGCTGCTGCACGGCGTCACGGCGAGCGGCAAGACCGAGGTCTACCTGCGCGCCGCGCACGCCGCCCGCGAGGCCGGCGGCCAGACCCTGGTGCTGGTGCCCGAGGTGGCGCTGGGCTCGCAGGTGGTGGCGGCCTATCG
>Ga0315276_10002021_pt1 | contig 18437 bp, 14 predicted proteins | sample YL17G05_0_MG_FD_204542 | JGI IMG/M metagenome (GOLD analysis project Ga0315276, IMG submission 204542) | Sediment microbial communities from Yellowstone Lake, YNP, Wyoming, USA - YL17G05_0 | ecosystem: Environmental > Aquatic > Freshwater > Lake > Sediment | place: USA: Wyoming | collected... | reverse complement strand
AGAACCGGATGTCCCGCCGCCCCATCGTCTGGGCATTCTCCCAGTCGTAGAACCGCGCGTAGTCGTCCCAACCCCGCCAGCCTTCCATGCCCGCCGCCCTGCCCTTCTACGTGCGCGTTTCCGCCTGCCGGAAATTGAGACTGAAATGAGAAACTGTAACTGTCCTCAATAATTCAGAAGCGGGCGCCGACGATGAGGGGGAAGAATTTGCCGGTGGCCTTTTGCGTGCCGGAGGGCGTCGAGTACGACGGGCCGAACATGTAGTGATACCGCACCTCGGCGAAGAACCTTCCCGCGGTGAAGCCTGCGCCGACGTTGACGCCCACATCGGTCGACGCATGCGAACCGGCGAGACTGCCGGCCGGCTCCGGCTGCGACGTGCAGACGAACCACCAGGGGTTGCACACGGAGACCGAGCCCGTCGCGGACGTCTCCAGCGAGACGGACCGATGGTAGATCCCGCCGCCAGCCAGCAGGTACAGCCTGAACGGGCCTGGCGGCGCCTGGAAAACGAAGGCGACCGTCCCAGCCTGGAGCCGCAGTTTCGCCTCGATCGGCGTCGCGAAAGGCGGTCTAGGAACGCGCTCGTCCTTCGCGCCGAGTGCGGAATACAGGTAGTCGAACTGCAGGCCCATCTGCCCGGTGATGTGCCAGGTCGCGTTTCCTCCGATGCCGTAACCGATCGAGAAGTTGTCCGCGGTCCCCGAGAGCGGCGCGACGATGGCCCCGCCGACTCCGAACGTGACGCGCGGCGGATCCTGGGCGCTGGCGACGGGAACGACGGCCAGGAGTACGGCGAACGCAAGGGCCAGAAACCGCATCACCGGGTCCTTTCGACAGCCAGAACGCCAGTCTACTAGAATGAGCCTCACCATGGATGAGCTCGCCCGCTGGCGCGACCAGTTCCCGATCCTCTCCCGCACCGTCTACATGATCAGCAACTCGCTCGGCGCCATGCCGGCGGCCGCCGCTCGCTCGCTCGCCGAGTACGCGGAGATGTGGGCCACGCGCGGCGTGAGGGCGTGGGAGGAGCGCTGGTTCGCAATGGCCGGCGAGGTGGGCGACAAGGTGGCCGGCATCATCGGCGCGCCTGCAGGCTCCGTCAGCATGCACGAGAACGTCACCACCGCTCACGCGGTGGCGCTCTCGTGCCTGCGTCCGGAAGGGCAGCGCCGCAAACTTGTCTGCACGGCCATGGATTTCCCGTCCATGGTCTACCTCTACAAGGCCCAGCAGGATGTCGGCTTCGATCTGGAGATCGTCCCCGCGCTCGACGACATGTCCGTGCCGGGCGAGCGGATCGCGGCCGCCATCGACGAACGCACCGCGGTCGTGGCGTTGTCGCACGTCCTCTTCCGCAGCTCCTACATCGTCGATCCGCGCCCGGTTGTCGAGCGCGCGCGCCAGGTGGGCGCGACGGTGATTCTCGACGGCTATCAGTCCGCCGGCATCATCCCGGTGGATGTGACCGCGCTCGGCGTCGACTTCTTCATCGGCGGCTGCCTGAAGTGGCTGTGCGGCGGGCCTGGCAACGCGTTCATGTACACAGCGCCATGGGTGAAGGCGCAGAGGCGGCCGCGCTTCACCGGCTGGATGTCGCGTCAGCATCCCTTCGCGTTCGACATCGACGAAACCGCCGTCCGGGAGGACGGCATGGGGATGATGAACGGCACGCCGGCGATCCCCGCCTACTACGCGGCGCTGCCGGGACTGGACATCATCAGCACGGTCGGCGTCACTCGCATCCGCGAGCAGTCGCAGGCCATGACGCGTCGGCTGCTGGAACTCGTGGATCAGTACGGGTACCGGTCCGTGGCTTCGCGCGATCCCGAGCGCCTGGCCGGCACCGTCGCGATCAACGTTCCGGATGCCGCGCGCATCGCCTCAGCGCTAAACGCCCGCGACTTCGTCGTCGACTATCGCCCGGGCGTCGGCATCCGCCTCTCGCCGCACTTCTACAACACGATGGACGAGATCGACGCCATGATGCGCGAACTCGACCGCCTCGCCCGCGGAGGCGCCTGAAATCGGGGACGGGGCCAATTACGGCAAGAAGTTCGTTATGACCGACTCCCCCATCGATCCGCGCGTCCGCCGGGAGCAGGTGCTGGCCCGCGATCTGACGACCGGCCAGCAGGCCATGATGGCTGTCGGCGGCGCCATCGGGACAGGGCTGTTCCTGGGCAGCGGGCTGGCGGTCAACATCGCCGGCCCCGGCGTCGTGCTGTCATACGTGATCGGGTCGTTTATCTCGCTGCTGCTCGGCGCGGCGCTCACTGAGATGTGCGTGGCCCACCCGACCGCCGGCTCCTTCGGCGTCCACGCCGAGATGTACGTCTCGCCGTTTGCCGGATATGCCGTCCGCGTCAGCTACTGGCTGATGCAGATCGTGGCGACGGGCGGCCACATGGTGGCCGTCTCGATCTACATGCGCTACTGGTTTCCCGGCGTGCCGGGCGCCGTGTGGATCGTGGCGTTCTCGGCCGCGCTGGTCTACGTGAACTCCCGCCCGGTGGCGGCGCTCGGACGCTTCGAGTACTGGTTCGCGATGATCAAGGTGGCGGCCATCGTGATCTTCGTGGTGTCGGGACTGGCGTTCGTCGCCGGCTGGCTCGGCACGCCGGCGGCGGCCGCAAGCCCGGGGGGCGCGGGTCTGCTGCCGCATGGCCTCTCCGGCGTGCTGCTCGCGGTGCCGTTTGTCATCTACTCCTTCATCGGCGTCGAGATCGTCGGCATCACTTCGGGCGAGGCCCGCGATCCCGCGCGCACCATCCCGGCCGCGTTCTTCCGCCTTGTCATCGGCCTGTCGCTGATCTACATCGTGACGACCGCGCTGCTGGTGCGGCTGGTGCCCTGGCAGGAACTGGGCGTTGGCGAGAGCCCGTTCGTCAGAGTGCTGTCGCAGATTCGCTGGCCATTCAGCGGGGGCATCGGCGAGATCATGATCGGCGAAGTCCACTGGACCCCCAGCGTGGCGGCGGTCGTCGCCTCCCTGATGAACCTCGTCGTGCTGAGCGCGGCCCTCTCGAGCGCGAACGCCTGCCTGTATCTCATCGCGCGGACACTGTTCTCGCTCGGTCGCGGCGGATACGTGCCTGCGTGGCTCGGCGCCGTGTCGGCCAGCGGCGCACCCGTGCGCGCGCTGCTCGTGTCGTCGGTCGGTCTTGGCGCCGCCGTCGTCGTCCGGGCGCTGTGGCCGGACTCCGCCTATGCCTGGTTCTTCGGCGTAGCGCTGTTCGGCGCGCTCTTCGTGTGGCTGATGATCTTCGTCACGCACCTCGCGTTCCGGCGGCATCACGATGCGCACCCGGAGCCGCCGTTGCCGCGCCGCGTACCGTTCGCGCGCGCCGCCTCGACCATTGGCGCGCTGTCGATCCTCGCAGTGCTCCTCTCGACCTGGTGGGTGCCGGACCTGCGGATCACCCTGGTCGCCGGCGTGCCGTGGCTGGCTCTGCTCGCGGCCGGCTATGCCTACAGCCGCCGGCGGCGGACTGCGGACATCCCCGGATTGGAGGACTGAGGTGCGTGCGCTACGCCTGCAGAACGGCCGACTCGACCTCATCGACGCTCCGGTCCCGTCCCGCGCCGGCGAATGCCTGGTGCGGGTGACGATGGCCGGCATCTGCGGGACGGATCTGGAGATGGTGAAGGGCTACGCGAGCTTCACTGGCATCATCGGCCACGAGTTCGTTGGCGTCGTGGAAGCGGTCTCACGCCCCGAGGATCGCCACTGGACGGGTCAGCGCGTCGTCGGCGATATCAACATCGGCTGCGGCGCGTGCGCGTCGTGCCGCAACGGCGTGAAGGAACACTGCGAGACCCGCGAGGTGCTCGGGATCCACCTCCGTGACGGCGCGTTCGCCGAGTTCCTGACCCTGCCCTCCTCGAACCTGCACCCGGTGCCCGACCGGGTGAGCGACACGGCGGCCGTCTTCACCGAGCCGGTCGCGGCCGCGTGCCGCATTCTCGAGCAGATGGAGATCGGTCCGAGCCAGCGCATCGCCGTGCTCGGCGACGGCAGGATGGGGCTGCTCATCGCGCAGGTGCTCCCGACCACCGGCGCGTCCATCGTCCTCTTCGGGAAGCATGAGGATCGACAGGCAATCGCGCGCGGCCTGGGCCTCGATGCGCGCACCACGCCCGTAACCCCGCTCCCGCGCGCCGACCGCTTCGACATCGTCGTCGATGCCACGGGAGCGGCCGACGGTCTGCAGCGGGCGCTCGATTGCGTGCGCCCGCGGGGCACTGTCATCCTGAAGACCACCGTCCACGAGCCCGGCACCATGGCGACGTGGCCCATCGTGGTCGAGGAAGTGACCATCGTGGGCTCGCGTTGCGGCCCGTTCCTCCCGGCGCTGGACCTGCTTGCCCGCGGCGAGGTGCGCGTCGATCCGCTGGTGACGCGCGTCACCGATCTGGCCGACCATCCGCGCGCGTTCGCAGAGGCTGATGGCGGGTTGAAAGTGATCTTCGGGGTATCCTGATCGCCGCGCCACATGTTGCCGGGCCTGAACGCCCGGCCTACACCTGGATAGTGTGACTGAAGGCCGGGGCTTCAGCCCCGGCGGCCGCTGAAGCGACACCATGCCGACGATCAAGTTCGACTCGCCGTCTTTTCCGCCGGACGCGGTCATCGCCGCGGCGCACGGCCTGTACGGGCTGGAGGGATCCGTCCAGCCGCTGCCGAGCGAGCGCGATCAGAACTTCCTCCTGACGACGACCGCCGGCGAGCGGTTCGTGCTGAAGATCTCGAACGCCGCCGAAGACCCGCGCGTTCTCGACCTGCAGAACCAGGCGCTGATGCGAATCGCGGCGCGCGAGCCGGCCCTCGGCCTCCCCCGCGTGCGCCCCACGCGCTACGGCACGCTGACGGGCAGCGCGCGCGACGCCGAAGGCCTGGCGCACCAGGTCCGCGCGCTGACGTGGGTGCCGGGCACGGTGCTGGCCTCGGCGCGGCCGCACACGCCGGCGCTGCTGCGAAGCCTCGGGGCGCTGCTTGGCGCGGTCGATCGCGCGCTCGCGGATTTCGATCACGATGCGGCCGACCGCGATCTCAAATGGGATCCGCGCCGGGCCGGATGGATCCGCGAATACTTCCCGCATGTCGACGATCCGGCGCGGCGTGCGCTCGTCGAGCGGCTGTTTGAATGGGCCAGCGGGGAAATCAGCCGCCTCGCGCCATCCCTGCCAACCAGCGTCATCTACAACGACGCCAACGATTACAACGTCATCGTGGACGGCGCCGATCCGTACAACCGGCGCGTGGTAGCCGTCATCGACTTTGGCGACATGCTGCGGACCTGGACGGTGAACGAGGTGGCCGTCGCCGCCGCGTACGCGCTGCTCGACAAAGTCGAGCCGCTCAGCGCGGCCGTACCCATCGTCGAGGGCTATCACGCGGCCGCGCCGCTCCGGGACGCGGAGATCGAGGCGATCTTCCCGCTCGTCTGCGCGCGCCTGTGCGTGAGTGTGGTCAACTCGGCGTTCCAGCGGCAGGCCGAGCCTGGCAACGACTACCTCACCATCAGCGAGCGGCCCGCATGGGCGCTGCTCGAACGGCTGGCTGACCTGAACCCGCGACTCGCGCACTACGCGTTCCGCGATGCGTGCGGTCTCGAGCCGTGCCCCAACACGCCTGCCATCATATCGTGGCTGCGCGCCCATGCGTCGAACATCGGCCCGCTCCTCGACCCCGACCAGCGGACCGCCCGCCGCGTGACGTTCGACCTCGACATCGGCAGCGCCGATGCGGGCACGCCGGCGGTCTGGCACGATCTGCCCGCATTCACGCGCCACCTCGACGGCCAGATGCGAGCGGCCAACGCGGATCTCGGCATCGGCCGCTACGACGAAGTCCGTGGCGTGTACGCCAGCGACGTGTTCCGCTCGACGGGCAACGACGGCCCCGCGTGGCGCACCGTGCACATCGGCCTCGATTTGTTCGCGCCGCCCGGCACGCCCGTGCTCGCGCCACTCGACGCCGTCGTGCACAGCGTGGCCGACAACGCCGCGCCCCTCGATTACGGCCCCACCGTCATCCTCGAGCATCGCGCGGGCGACGATGGCCCGCCCTTCTTCACGCTATACGGACATCTCTCACGCGACTCCGTGCAGGCCCTGCGCGAGGGCGCGGCCGTCCGGAAGGGCGCCCCGATTGCGCGCATCGGCCACGATCGCGAGAACGGCGGCTGGACGCCGCATCTGCACTTCCAGATCATCACGGACCTGCTCGACCGACGCGGCGACTTCCCCGGAGTGGCCAGCCCGGACCAGCGGCGGCTCTGGCTCAGCCTCGTCCCGGATCCGAATCTGGTCGCGCAGATCCCCGGCGAGGTTCGCGCGCCGCGCCAGGCGTCCGGCGATGCGCTGCTCGCGGCCCGGGGGGCACGGATCGGCCCGTCGCTCAGCGTCTCCTATCGGCGCCCGCTCACCATCGTGCGCGGCTGGATGCAGCACCTCTACGACGCGGACGGCCGCGCGTATCTGGACGCGGTCAACAACGTGCCGCATGTCGGGCACTCGCATCCGCGTGTCGTCGCCGCCGGCCAGCGGCAGATGGCGGTGCTCAACACGAACACGCGGTACCTCCACGAGGGGCTCATCGCGTACGCCGAACGGCTCTGCGCGACGCTGCCCGCGCCGCTGCGCGTGTGCTACTTCGTCAACTCGGGCAGCGAGGCGAACGAGCTCGCCCTGCGGCTTGCACGCGTTGCCACCGGAAGCCGCGAGACGATCGTGGTCGATGTCGGCTATCACGGGAACACCAACGCGATCATCGAGATCAGCCCGTACAAGTTCAACGGGCCCGGCGGCAGCGGCGCGCCGCCGCACGTGCACGTCGTGCCGATGCCCGACACGTACCGCGGCCGCTACCGCGCGCCCGCACTGGACGCCGGCCGGAAGTACGCGGCGCACGTGGACGAGGCCGTGCGGCGCATCACCGCAGCGGGCGGCCGCGTCGGCGCGTTCATCGCGGAGTCCATCCTGAGCTGCGGCGGCCAGATCGTTCTGCCTCCTGGATACCTCGCCGACGCCTATCGCGCCGTGCGCGCGGCTGGCGGGTTGTGCATCGCCGACGAGGTGCAGGTGGGCTTCGGACGGGTCGGCACCCACTTCTGGGCGTTCGAGACGCAGGGGGTCGTGCCGGATATCGTCACGATGGGCAAGCCGATTGGCAACGGCCACCCGCTCGGGGCCGTCGTCACGACGCCGGAGATCGCCCGGGCGTTCGCGAACGGGATGGAGTACTTCAACACCTACGGCGGCAACCCCGTGTCGTGCGCGATCGGCACCGCCGTGCTCGACGTGATTGCCGACGAGCGGCTGCAGGACCAGGCGCTGCGCGTCGGGGCGCACCTGCTCTCGCGCCTGCGTGACGTGCAGTCGCGGCACGCGATCGTCGGCGATGTCCGTGGCCTCGGCCTCTTCATCGGCGTCGAGCTCGTGCGCGATCGCAAGTCACTCGAACCGGCCGGCGACCAGGCCGGCGTCGTCGCGAACCGCATGCGCGACCGCGGCGTGCTCGTCAGCACCGACGGCCCGTTCCACAACGTGCTGAAGATCAAGCCGCCGCTGTGCTTCACCGAGCGCGACGCCGATGTGCTGGCGTCGACGCTCGACGATCTGCTGGGCGACGATTACTTGCGGAAGTAGCCGGGCCGCGCGGTCACGTCGCCGCGCGCGCGGGTCAGCTTCACCGTGAGCGTGTGCCACCCGTCGTCCGACACCCCTTCGGGCTGATACAGCAACACGTACCTCGTGGTGATGTCCTGGAGGATCTGCGTGAATGCCTCCCTGAACTGGTCAGGGTCGGGGACCCACCAGACCCGCCCGCCCGTGTCGCCGGTCAGGCCTTCCAGCAACGCCCTCGCGACGCCGATGGTCTGCGTGGGGGTCGACGGGTTGGTCTCCGCCACCGCATAGACGATTGCCGAGCTGCGTTTCGCGGTCTCCAGTAACTGTTTGGATGAGAGCCAGCTCATGTTGTCGAGGCCATCGCTGAAGAGCACCAGCACCGTGCGGCGATCGGCCGCAGGCGGCTGCAGCAGGCCGGCGAAGATGGCGTCGTGAAGCGCAGTCGACCCCAGCCCCTTGATGCGTTCGACGCCGGCTGCGACGGCCTTCAGGTCGGTCGTGAGCGGTTGCTCGCGAGTCACCCGCTGCGTGAACGTGATCAGCCCCGCTCGATCGCCTGGCCGCAGGCCCGCGAGCAGGCGCGTCGCGGCTTCCTGCAGATGCTCGAGGCGGCGGCCGACGACACTGGTGCTCGCGTCGAGCACCAGCATCACGTCGATGGGAACCTTCTCAACCAGGACACGCTGGACCGTCTGGCGCACGGCGTTGTCGCGCAGGTCGAAATCCTCCGGCCCGAGCCCCGCGACGGGTTTGCCGCCACGATTCACCGCCACATCGACGCGCACCCACTCGATCTGGCTGCGGAAGACCGCCTGCTGCGCGTGGCCAGCCACGGCCAGCAGCCAGATCGCAAGGCCTGCAGCGGTGGCGAGGCGCGCAGTCATCGCGCCACCGATCTGAAGAGCCCCAGGAACAATGCCTGGGGGTCGATCGTCGGTCCGAACTTGTACTCCCAGAAGGGATCGTCCAGCGGGTTGCGTGGAAGGCCGGGTTGGAGCCCGGTGTCGACAATCGCCCGCGCCTCATCGGCGCGGCCCGCTTGCACGAGCGCGAACGCCAGCGCCGTCCGCGCGGCTTGCGCCTCGGGAATGGCCGCCACGGCTGATTCGAACAGGGCGATGGCATCGGCGGGTCGGCCGCGCCGCGCCATTTCCGAGCCCAGGAGGAGCCGGGCCATATACCCGACGCGGGTGTCCGGACTCGCCCCCAGAACCCGCTCGAGCTGCGATGCGCCCTCGGCGTAGTGACCTTGCAAGGCAAGCACGCGCCCGAGACGCAGCGCCGCCTCGAGCATGGTTGGATCGATCTCCAGCGCGGCCCGGTATCGGTCGGCGGCGCTGCCCAGCAGCACGCGCGGACCCACGCCGGAGTCCACACCGGCCCGCAGTTCGTCGACCGCACCTGCCGCCAGCTGTACTTGTGGGTCTCTTGGAAAGCGCTTCGCCGCATCGTCCGCCAGGGCGGCTGCGCGGCCAAGCTCCCTGAGCTGCGTGAACATCAGCATCGACGCCAGGATCCAGTCACGCCGGTTCATCGCCGGCGCCACCGGCGGCTCGCCTTGCTTGGCGCGCACGGCATCGATCCGATCACGCCACTCGGCCAGCGCGATCGCCGCGCGCAGGTGGAGATCGGCGGCAGACGGGCGGAGCAACTGGGCCGCGACGCCCGCCGTCGCGGTATGCAGAAGGATCGCGGCGTCGACATCGCGCCACTCGATGTCGCCCGAGGAGGTCGCGGCCGTCACGATGACCGGCCCGAGCCGTTTGAGCGTGGCGATGGTCGCCTCGACGTCCTGGAACTCCAGGGCCTGGCGGACGGCCGCGGGCAGGCGGTCGCTGCGGCACTCGGCGACAATGGCGAGGTAGACTCGCACGCGCTGGCGGTCGAGGATCTCGGACTGGGCGCTTGCCGCGTGCGCGCCGGCCAGCAGCGTCAGCACGCTGACGACGAACGGCCGGACCAGGCGGACCGTGCAGAAGACCATGGAGGCGGCCACAGCGTAACATGGGACAATTGGCGTCAGGCGGGGAAAGTGGCGCGGCGCGTGGCGCGGCCTGGTGCCCGCCGCGCCGTGAACTGCCGGGCCTCGATCCTCGTCTTACCAACAAGGTCCCGCCCTGCCTGCCCGGGAGATGTGTGTGAAGCGACAAATCCTCATGACCACGCTGTGCGCGCTTGGCGCGGGCTGGCTGTTTGCAGGCTCGATCGACTTGCGCGCCCAGCAGCCGAAGCCAGCCGCGCCCCTGAACGATCTCGACGCGTTCATGGCGAAGGTACTCGAGCGGCGCAACGAGAACTGGCGCACGCTGCATGACTACATCCTGAGCGAGCGCGAGACATTCCAGATCCTGGGCCCCGGCGAGATCCCGCTGATCGGCCAGCGCCGCGAGTTCCAGTGGTTCATCCGCGACGGATTCCTCGTGCGCAGCCCCGTGAAGGCCAACGGCGCCACGCTTGGCGCTGGCGATCGCGCCAAGTACGAGAGCGAGTGGCTCGCCAAGGAGCAGGCGCGCGAGAAGAGAGCCAAGGACAAGGCGGCTGCCGATGCGAAGAAGGGCAGCAAGGACCCGCAGGCCGCCGCAGGTCAGGCCGTCGACGCCGCCGTGAAGGAGGGCGTGAACGAGCTCGCGAAGGACATCGCGGCCGGCGATCCCGAGGCCGAGAAAGAGGTCGCTGCGATGGTCGGCGGCGAGCCTCGCTTTATCTCGGAGGCCTACTTCATGAAGTTTCCGTTCGACCCCGGCAACTACTACCTCGCCGGGCGCGAGACGATCGACGGCCGCGACGTCGTGAAGATCGAGTACTACCCGTCGAAGATGTTCAAAGACGACGACAAGAAGGACGGCGAAAAGAAAGAAGGCGGCACCTCAGTCACGATCACCGCGAAGGGTGACGTGAAGGTGGAGTCCACCGACCAGAAGCCCAGGGAGAAGCCCAAGGAGAAGCCGAAGGACAAGCCCGCGAAGGCGGACCCAAAGAAGGCAGACCCGAAGAAGCGCGACAAGGGCGACCAGATGGAGCAGGAGATCGAACGCGCCATGAACAAGGTGACGCTGGTCACCATGTGGATCGACCCGGCGGAGCACCAGATCGTCCGCTTCACGTTCGACAATGTCGACTTCAACTTCCTGCCGGGCCGGGCCATCGTGCGAGTCGACGAGGCGAAGGCGTCGATGACGATGGGGCGGTATTTCGACAACGTGTGGCTGCCGAAGGAACTCGTGTTCCGGGCGGGCGCCACCTTCGCGTCGGGCAGCTACAGGTTCAACTACGGGCGGGAGTTCTACGATTACCGCAAGGGCGAAGTCAGCGCGCGCATACGCGCCTACGTGCCGAAGGAGCCCTAGCCGATGCGCCGCCTCGTGCTCATCGTTCTGGCGGCCTGCGCGTGCCTGGCGCCGGCCGCCGCGGCGGCGCAGCAGGCTGCGCCGGCGTCCTCACAGGCGCCGCTGCCGCCAGCCGCTGTCCTCGCGCAGCCCGCGGAGGTGGTCGCCGAGGTGCGCATCCACGGCAACTACGCCACGCCCGATGCCGCCGTCCTCGCGATTGCGGGCCTCGCGATCGGCCAGCCACTCGCGGCCGGCCAGACCGACGCCATCGCGGAACGGCTGCGGCGCAGCGGCAAGTTCGAGTCGGTCGAAGTCCGCAAGCGCTACCGATCGCTTGAGGCCACCGAGCAGGTGGTCGTCATCATCATCGTGCAGGAGCATCCGGGCGTCGAGATCGGCGGCGTCATGCCGGGCCCGATGAAGCGCCTCGGCAACGCGTCGATGGTGCTGCCCATCCTCGACTACGTCGACGGGTACGGCTTCACCGCGGGCGGCCGCTTCAGCTTCGTGAATGTCCTGGGCAAGGGAGGCCACGTCATCCTGCCGATGACGTTCGGGTCCACGCGGCAGGTGACGGCCGAGCTCGACAAGACCTTTGCCGGAGGCGCCGTGCGCCGCCTGCGGGCGGGCGGCTCCGTCGTCAGCCGCGAGAATCCCGGTTACGACATCCGCGACCGGCGCAACGAGATCTGGATCGATGCCATGCGGCCCATCGCCGGCGTCCTCAGCGTCGGGGCGAGCGCCGGCTGGAGCGATGTGCACTTTGGCGAGACCACCGACCAACTCACGACGTACGGCGCGCGCGTCGTGCTGGACACGCGGCAGAATCCCGCGTTCCCGCGAGACGCGATCTACGCGAGCGCCGGGTGGATCGCGCTCGATCCGAAGAGCGGCCCGGGCATCAACCGCTACCGGCTCGAGGCGCGCGGGTATCTCGATTTCATCAAGTCGTCGGTGATTGCGGTGCGCGCGCTGTCGGAGACCGTCGATGCGCCGCTGCCGGCGTACGAGCGGGCGATGGTCGGCGGGTTCTCGTCGCTGCGCGGGTTCCGCGCGGGGTCGTTCGTGGGCGACAACATCGCCGCCGGGTCGATCGAGCTGCGCGTGCCCCTGAACTCACCGATGGGATTCGGCCAGACGGGCCTCAAGATCTTCGGCGATGCCGCGTCGGCCTACGATCATGGCTCGACCCTGAAGCAGTCGACGTTCCACTACGGCTGGGGCGGCGGCTGGTACCTGCGCGCGCCGCTCGTGCAACTGGACCTCGACGTCGCCTACGGCATCGATTCCGGCGCGCGGGTGCACGTGCTGGCCGGGTTGAAATTCTAGCCGGGGACGGGGCGCATTAAGTGCGACGCTCACCACACTTAATGCGCCCCGTCCCCGGTTTCAGCAGAACTTAATGCGCCCCGTCCCCGGCTGCTTAATCCGCCCCGTCCCCGGTCTCAGAAGATGGAGAACGCGAGGCCGGCGGTCGCCGCCAAGTAGTCGCTGCGGTAGCGGCCGCGGATGGTCTCGCGCGGCTGGCCGGCGCGGTCGATGTCAATCGTGATGCTCGGCTTCGAAAACACGTAGCCGACGCCGCCGACCAGGGCGAGGCGCGGCCGGAGCGCGAAGATCAGGCCCACGTTCGGGCGCACGACCCAGGCATTGCCGATGCGCATCGACGCGCTCGTCCCTTCCGGAAGCGCATAGGTGACTCTCGCGTGATTGAACGCGTATCCGCCGACCAGGCTCAGGTTGGTGATCGCGCGGCCCCTGATGATCGCGTAGCTCACGCCGCCCATCACCGGCCGGACCTTCACCTCGCCCAGGGTCACCTTCGTGCCATCCACCGCCACGCGCACGTCGCCCGTGAACCAGTTCAGCCCGAACGACGGCCCCCACCCGGAGCGCCGCGGAGTGTTGCGGACGAACGGTGACACTCTCCAGCTCGAGCCCAGATCGACGTCCGGCGTGACGGAGATCGAGGTCGTCGCCCCGACCAGGAAACGGCCCTTCAGCGCCCCCGGCGACCGTTCTGGCGATACCGCGACGGGAAACACCCACGACAACAGCGCGGACCCGGATGGCGCCGGCATCACGGCCGTGAACGGCCTGGACGCGAGCGGGGCGAGCACCTCCGGGACCTCGCCGAAGGCCGCGGCCGGGAGCGTCGCACACGCGAACACGATGGCGAGGATTCGCCGGGGACTCATCAACGTCCATTATGACGCAGGGCCGGGATTCGGGGGTCCGGCCCTCGTCCGGGTCTTCGTCCGGGTCTTCGTCCGGGCCCTCGGAAGGGCCCTCGTAAGGGCCCTCGTCCGAGCCCTGCTCCAGGGTCGACTAGAATGTGGGTGGAGCGCATGATGAGCAATTCCCCCGGTGCCGCGACGCGCGCCGCAGCCCTCCTGGCCGCGTGCCTCACGATTTCGCCTGTCGCTGGCCTGGCGCAGCAGGCGCGGCCGGCGGCGGCGGCGGCCACCGCGAGCCCGGCCATGGCCGCTCCGCAATCGCCCGGCCAGGCCGCGGCGCAATCGCCCGGCCAGGCCGCGGCGCAATCGCCCGGCCAGGCCGCGGCGCAATCTCCCGACCAGGTCGCTCCGCAATCTCCCGACCAGGCCGCGGCACAATCGCCCGGCCAGGCCGCGGCACAATCGCCCGGCCAGGCCGCGGCACAATCTCCCGACCAGGCCGCGGCACGGGCGCCGGCGGTGCCGCCTGCGGAGGATCCGCTGGGCCGCGAGACGCCCCGCGGCACGTTCGTCCGGTTCATCGCCGCGTCCGAGGCCGGGTCGCTCGACATCGCCGCGCAGTATCTCCAGTGGCCCCGCCGCGAACTCGCCATCTCGCGCGAGGAGGCAGCCCGTCAGCTCAACTACGTGCTCAACCACAGCTACGAGGGCTCGCTCGACAGCGAACGGCTCAGCCGCAATCCGAGCGGCAGCTATTCGGTTGGCCAGCCGGCCGACCGTGAGTGGGTCGGCACGGCCGTGCTCGCCAATGGCGAACGCGTGGATTTGCTGATGGCGCGGCTGCCCCCGCAAAACGGCGTCCAGATCTGGGTGTTCTCGGCCGACACCGTCTCCGAGATCCCGCGCATGTACGAGAACAGCGGGCTCGGCGAGTTCGAGCGCCAGTTGCCCGAGTTCCTCACCCGCTCCCGCTTCGGCCAGATGTCGCTGTGGGTACCGCTGGCGTTCACGTCGCTGCTGCTGCTGCTCTTCATCGCCTCGCGCGTGCTGCTGTGGATCGTCGGACTGCTCATCCGCTTCGTCGGCCGGCTGCGCCATCACGCGTCGGTGCCGGCTCGCTGGCGCGCGTGGTTCGCCCTGTCGGCCCCGACAGCATTCCTGCTGACGGTGGGATTCCACCGGATCTTCGCGCCGCTCATCGGCATCCCGCTGCTGTACCGGTTCCTCTACAACCGGATCTCGATCGTGCTGCTGCTCGCCGGCGTCGTCTGGTGGCTGTGGCGGCTGATCGACGTGGCCGCTGACGGCATTCGCCAGAAGCTGCAGATCGACCATCCCCGTACGGCGCAGTCGATGTATACGTTCGGCCGCCGCATCCTGAAGGGCGCGGCGCTGGGACTGGCGCTGCTCGTCGGACTGAGCGCCATGGGTTTCGATCTCAGCGCGACACTGGCCGGCCTCAGCATCGGCGGCGTGGCGCTCGCCTTCGCCGCCCAGAAGACGCTGGAAAACATCTTCGGCGGCATCTCCGTGTTGAGCGATCGCAGCATCGTCGTCGGCGACTTCTGCAAGATCGGCCCACATACCGGCCAGGTAGAAGACGTCGGCCTGCGGACCACGCAACTGCGCACGCTCAACCGCACGGTCGTGCACGTGCCCAACGGGTCGGTGGCCAACCTCGATGTGGAGAACTTCGCGCGCCGCGACAAGTTCTTCTTCCACCCGACGATTGGGCTGCGCTACGAGACGTCGATCGAGCAGCTGCAGCGGGTGCTGACCGATGTGCGGCAGATGCTCGAGACCGATGTCCACGTCGAATCCGACACGGCCCGCGCCCGGTTCGTGAAGATCGGCACGTACTCGCTCGACATCGAGGTTTTCGCCTACGTCCGGGCGATGGACTACGTGGCCTTCCTCGGCCTCCAGGAAACGATGCTGATGCGCATCATGGCGATCGTGAAAGACGCGGGCACCGGCCTCGCGTTCCCGTCGCAGACGATGTACGTCCGCCGCGACGCGAGCGATCCGAGCCCGGTGTCCCAGCCTGCCCCGACGTCCCCTTGGGGTCAGGTCTGAAGTGAGGTGTTTTCCCCCGCTTGGGGTCAGGTTCAATCGTCGCGCAGACTTCGCCGCCTGCCTGAACGTGGCCCCAAGGGGGCAAGAATGTCGCAGTTCAGACCTGACCCCAGGAGGGGGTCAGTCCAGGGTGATGGGTTCGCCGGGGACGATCGGGCGGGTGCGCGGGAGGTAGCCGCGCCAGGCGACATAGCCGATCACGGCGAGCACGATCGCGAAGGCGACCAGTTTCGCGATGTCGGCGAGCGGGCTCGGCGGGATCGCGCGCCACAGCAACCACAGCACGGGCTGCGCGATCGCGACGGTCCAGACCGCGCCGTAGAAGACGCGCCGCTCGTAGCCTTCGTGCTTCACGGAGGGTTTGGCGCGAGGCAGCCAGCCGAACGCGCCCATCAGCCAGACCGCCGCCATCACCGGCACGAACATCGTCGCGTAGAGCTGGTGCATCATCCAGCGGCCCGTGAGCATCGCCACGAGCATGCCCGCGAAGTTCACGGCCGCATACGAGACGATGACGCTCCAGGCCATCGTGTAGCAGACGCGCCGATAGACCGGGTTCGGCTTCTCCTCGGTGAAGAACATCACGTAGGGCCGTGTCTCGGTGCCCGGCAGCTTCCCGAGGTACGACGCCAGCCCGGTCGCGACGATCACAAAGGCCAGCCAGAGGCCCAGCGTCCGGTCGGGCCCGCGGTGGAAGAGATTCGCGATGAGGGGGCCCGGCACGAGGAAGTACACCCAGGCCCAGACCGGCCAGTGCGATACGCGGTAGACCGGCGTGTTGCGTTCGCGCACCTTGCGCGTGACCGCGTATTCGACACGATTTCCGTACGGCGCGGCTGTCGCGTTATCCATGGAGCAGAGTCCGACTCGCCAGAACCGGCGCTATTACGCCTTCCGCCAGGTGTTCACGGCCGTGACCTGACCCTTGGCATTCTTCACCGTCATCGTGACCTGGTTGAGGGAGAACGCGTAGGCGCGCGAGCGCGCCGCGCTCATCTCCGCCGGCAGCTTGGCGAAATCGGCGTCGGACTGCTGGAGGTCGAGCAAGTGCAGTTCCTGCTTCTGCACGTCGATGGCGGCCCTGCCCGTGAAATTCAGGGCGGAGGTCTGCTCGGCAGTGACCGCCGGGTCCTCGAAGGCGCCCTTGATCGAGAAGTTCCCGAATCCGTCGTACGTCATGACGGCCGACGCCTTCACGGCGCGGCGCGTACCGTCAGCGGATATCACCTCGGCCGACACAAGATTCCACGTCCCCTCGAGCTGCTTGCGGGTATCCTCGAGCGACCCCGCCCCGGTGGCCACAGGGCCACCTTCAATCGGGCGGACGCGCGCCCGCTTCTCGGCGCAGGCCGGGAAGACGATCATGGCGATGACGGGAATGAGCGCGCACAGCGCGCGGCTGGTTTTGCTGAACATGACGGCTCTACCCCCTGGGTGTTAGCGTCCATTCAGCTTAGTCCTTCGACGCACAAATACGGAAACGTATTTGTGCCCTCAGGACTTCGCAGAAGAACAACACCGGCACGAGCACCAGGGAGACGCGGCTGTCGAAATCGCGGTCTTGCAGCTAGAAGCGGAAGCCGAACGTCAGGGGGAAGAACTGGCCGTTCGCGTTCGTGGTGCCACCTTTGCCGTTGTTGACGTCGGGGCCCCACACGTAGTGGTAGCGCGCCTCGGCGAAAAACGTCGCGAGTTTGCTCAGCTTGTAGGTAAATCCGCCGCCGAAGCTGATGCCCGGGTCGGTGGCGCCCCGGGACCCGACCACTTTGTCCACCGTCACCACCGTCGGGAAGCAGATGAACCACGCGGGGTTGCAGACCGTCACCAGTCCCGTTGACGGCGTCGTCACGTAGACGGAGCGGTGATACACGCCCATGCCGCCGAGCACGTAGACGCTCTTCTTCCCCGACACCCATGGCGTGAAGCGCACGGCGCCGCCGCCATACTGATACCAGCCGCTCCCCGTGAAGGAGGCCGTCGTCGTCGACGGCTGCGGGACGGTCAGGCCCTTGGATCCCAGGCTGGAGAACCCGTACTCCCCGGTGACGCCCACCTGGTCGGTGATCGGGTAGCTCAGGCCCAGCGTGAACTGGCCGCCGGTGCCGAGGCTGTCGGTGATGCCGCCGACCGGCGTGGTCACGCCCCCGCCGATGCTGAACGAGAGCGGCTTGTCCTGCGCCGACGATGGCGACGCGGCCGCAACGATTCCTGCCAGTATCAGTCCACCGATCATCCGCTTCATGGCTGCTGCAGTCCTTTCACGGTGCGGGCACACCAGGCCAGCCCGGGAACCCATTGTACCTATTGGACGGCCGGGCGGGCCCGGGAGTTCAAGAAAGGGTACGATGACGGCATGTCCCTGCGTGAGGTCCTGGACGGGGCGGTCGTCATGGCGCCCATGACGAAGGGCGGCAATCTGCCCTACCGCCGGCTCTGCGCGGAGCTGGGTTGCCGGGTCCTGATGAGCGAAATGACCGTCGCGCGGCGCCTCAAGCAGAAGCGCCGCAGCGAGTTCGCCCTGATCCGGAGGGCCCCCGACGAGCCGTTCTTCGGCGTGCAACTGGCCGGCACCAATCCCGAGGAGATGGGATGGGCGGCGGCCCTGGTCGAGTCGCGCGGCGCCGACCTGGTCGACGTCAATTTCGGCTGCCCGATCGACTACTTCACCAGCAAGGGCCTGGGCGCGACGCTCGGCCGCCAGCCGAAGCGCATCCAGCGCATTATCGAAGGGATGAAGCAGGCGGTGACGGGCATCCCGGTGACGGCGAAGATCCGCCTCGGATGGAACGACGACTCGCGCAACTATCTGGATCAGGCAAAGGCCGCGGCCGACGGCGGCGCGGATGCGATTTTCGTGCACGGCCGCACGCGCAACGCGCGCTACCGGCAGGACGCGGACTGGGACGCGATTGGCGAGGTGGTGGCCGCGGTGGCCGTGCCGGTCGTCGGCAACGGCGACATCCTGTTCCCGCACCATATCGAGGCCGCCCGCGCACGGTCAGGCTGCATCGGGGTGATGGCCGGGCGCGGCGTGCTGATCAAGCCGTGGCTGTTCCGTGAGGCGACCGACGGGTACTGGGATATCTCGGCCGACGAGCGGCTCGGCCTCTATCGGCGCTACGTCGATCTCGCCCGCGAGCACTGGGGCGAGGACGACCACGGCCTGGCGCGGGTGCGCGAGTTCCTACGCTGGCACCTCGGCTTCTGGTGCCGCTACGCG
>Ga0315276_10002019_pt1 | contig 18439 bp, 17 predicted proteins | sample YL17G05_0_MG_FD_204542 | JGI IMG/M metagenome (GOLD analysis project Ga0315276, IMG submission 204542) | Sediment microbial communities from Yellowstone Lake, YNP, Wyoming, USA - YL17G05_0 | ecosystem: Environmental > Aquatic > Freshwater > Lake > Sediment | place: USA: Wyoming | collected... | reverse complement strand
GACCCAGCGTCGGACTAACCCCGGCAAAGTTAAACACTGTCAATACCGAATTTACGTCGTCACGCCCGTCCCCGTCATGGTCTCCGGTTTCGCCGCTGGCTCCCGCGAATAACACTTCCATTGTCGAGGCCCCGGCCATCTGTATCGGCTCGCTGCTGCCGTTCGGAAACTGCAGCTCTATATAGCATTGTGAATTCTCGAATACATTAGTTTCGACTGCCGACGCCGTTTGCGCAAAACAGCCCCATAACAGCAAAACGCAAAGTAGTCCCAATTTCGGCTTGTGTCTTTTCATAATCAGTTCCTCCTGTAAGTTTCTCAGTCCTGAAATAATAGGGAAAATAGTATCATAATCTCCCTCGATTTGCAACCGTTTTTTGAGAACCTTTCCCCTTCGCCTATCCCATCGGGGCGAGGAATGCTCAAAATTTATTCCCAAATTGCAAACCTGTCGTGAGCATCGCCGAACCAGGTCGAAGGGTCAAACCTCTTTCCCGCCTATAATACCTAATCCCCCCATTTTAATGTCACCACCCCCCGCAGCTCTGTTCGTAACCGTCCAATCGCAAACAAATAACAGCAATTCGGTTAAAATAACGAGAACATAATTGTTTTAGCGTGCGTAAAATAATCGAGCTTTTTGGGGCCAATATCAGGCTATTTCCGTAAAAACAGCGGAAAACTCGTGATTTCACAACTTAAAGACTTGATTAACAACAAAAAAGCTGTTTTCTCTTAAGTTTCTCTAAAGATTTTTTCACCACTTATTCGATGAAATATAGATAAGGGGAAACAAAACAGATGGAGTTATAGGGCCGCTATCATATTGCTTTTCATCACCCTCCTCCGAAGCCAGATTCTGTTGTACGGGAATCTGGCTTTTTTTATTTTCTGCCCGCCACTGTTGAAAATAGGTAATTACGGAGACTCCGCCGGCGTTAAACTGGGGAACTCAGCGAACAAAGCACTCCTAATCGTTTACAAAGCCAGCCGCCCACATTCGACAAAGCTTTCCTTAAAGGGCCTGCGCTGGATAAGCTGGAGCGTCAGCGGCAGGTTATATAGGCTCCGGGGCTTGCTTATCAGACTCTATCACTTCCGGTACCGAGCTGTGGCCGGACAGAAAATACATAAAACACCTTTCGCTCAGGACAAAAACGGCGCAAAAAAAATGCACCAACGCATTAAATGCGTTGGTGCATAACTATCAATAGTAATTCATTAGTTGTAAATTAGCGTTTCTTGCGAAGCAGAGTCAATCCGCCAAGACCAAGAAGGGCCATTGTAATTGGCTCAGGAACATCATTTACAATACGAGCATTGTCAAGATAGTAAATTCCACCACTTTCCCAACCCACATTATTTGTGGCGAGAACAATCTGCATCCACCAACCACAGTCAACTACTGTGGGATAATCAAAAACAAGCGTCTGCATATTGTCGGTGCCATTCCACTCACAGAGACCCTCAGCCAGATATTGCTCACCAAGAGTCCCAAACATAGCGCCACCGGCGCCGCCGCCCTGAATCGCCATTTTGAACCAACTCGCTTTAATGGTGCTCTGGTTTGAGTCCTCTACCCAATATTGAGCGGGCCGCCAGACATCTATCTGAATCTGGGTTTTTCCGCCGTTCGCCATTGCCGCGGACTTTGCTCCAGCATCACCACCACAGTCACGATACAGGTCCCAATACAGTGGGGCGGGACCGATTGGCGTTACCATCAGGAGACTGGCATTGTCCAACGAATGATGGGTTGTGTCGCCGGGATACAGCCCCGGATTGCCCGCTGGTGTCCACGAAGTAGTGCCTGACCATCCATCCAAGCTGCCGGTCGATTCCCAGTTACCGATCACATAGCCGTAACTGGTAGATACCAGGGCTAAAACTATACAAATCAAAGTCAACTTCTTACACATATCAACTCCTCCTTCTTCAAAATTCATAAACGTCTCTTCTTCTTTTGATTCTTTTTGGCTACACGCCAAAAATAGGCTTCTCGTGATTCGACACGCCTTCACACACAGCACCGGGTGTGGATTCGCCCAGCAACACACCAGACGACCGTCACTATATTATGTAAGCCTGCCTGACACGATTCTTTCGGAGATTGAACTTGTCCTCCTCCTAAAGGGGACTTGTCAAAACCCTAAAATCTGCCTCGTTCTTCATTTACGATTCTATCAAATTACCTATTTCCCCGTCAAGAAAATTTCTGCTGTATTCCAGAAAAAAAATGCTTAGGCTTATAACTTCTTTTATCATAAGCCCTTACAGACCCTGTAAACGTAGCTGGAAATAAATTTTCCCCCTAAAAAAAGCCTGTTTTGCAATCATCGTTTTCCAAGTCCTGCTGCCTGTGCCTGTGCAATAGCAAAGAAACGTTTTTTACAATTACCCAATGCTTCACTTCGAACCCAAACCCAACCTTGCAAAAAGATAGTTTTAAGGTATATTGTTTTTCGACAAAGCAGAGCAAAATCGGTCCGGTGTTGGTAACAAATACCAGGATAAAAGAAAGGGCAATAGTATGGCTGACGCTGACGATGTAAAACAGGCGAAAAAGTTTTATGAAGATGTCCCTATGGAAACGCATGGCTTTTTCCTCAAGGGAGCAAGCTCTTTAGATTGGGGCATGAAGAACCGCCTGTCACGGATATTCAATCCCGACACAGGCCGAACGGTAATGCTCGCAATCGACCACGGATATTTCCAGGGACCTACCACCGGCCTGGAGCGAATCGATTTGAATATCGTACCGCTGATGCCTTATGCCGACGCCGTGATGCTGACCCGCGGAATCCTGCGAACCACGGTGCCGCCCTGGCTGACTAAACCAATCGTGATGCGCTGCAGCGGAGGACCGAGCATACTCAAGGAGCTTTCGGATGAACATTTGGCCGTTGACATCGAGGACGCTATTCGAATGAACGTCACGGCGATTACGCTTCAGGTGTTCGTCGGCGGCAAGTTCGAAAGCCGTTCCATCCGCAATATGACCCGCCTGGTGGATATGGGTATGCGATACGGCATTCCCACTATGGCGGTTACCGCGGTGGGCAACGATATGGTTCGCGACGCAAAGTATTTCCGCCTGGCCTGCCGTATCTGTGCCGAGCTTGGCGCAAACTTCGTAAAGACTTACTATGTCGAGGAAGGTTTCGAGACGATTACCGCTTCGTGTCCGGTGCCGATTGTAATGGCCGGCGGCAAAAAAATCTCCGAACTCGATGCCCTGACGATGGCGTATAAAGCGATTCAGGCAGGCGCTTCAGGCGTTGATATGGGCCGTAATATATTCCAGAGCGATGCCCCGAAGGCTATGATGCAGGCGGTCCGAAAGGTTGTGCACGAAAATCTAAAACCAAAAGAAGCTTTGGAATTATACGAAACCCTCAAAGCTAAAGAACAAAAAGCCAGGTAATGAACGAAAAACTACTGCCTTTGAAAGACAAAGTCGCACTGATAACCGGCGCAGCCGGCGCTATCGGCTATGCTGTCGCGCAGGCACTGCTCGAAAACGGCTGCCGTGTGGCAGCAAGCGACCTGCCCGGCAAAAAACTCGATCGTCTTACGGCGGATTTAAAAAAACAGGCCCGCCTAAAGGCGAGCCGCAGGCCTCGCGGCCTTCGAGCCGAGGGGTCTCGCCAAAGGCGGACGCCCGATAGGGTAATCGGCATTGCGCTCGATGTTACCGACAAAGCATCCGTAGCAAAAGGCTTTCAATCGGTTATCGATACCTGGGGCAAAATTGACATCGTAGTAATGAACGCCGGCATCGCGTTAGTTTCGACCTTAATAGAAATGGATATCGAGGCATTCCGCAAACTGGAAAAGGTAAATGTGGAAGGAACACTTCTTACGCTCGCCGAAGCAGGTCGGCGATTTATAAAACAGGCGGCAGGCGGGGACATCATCATTATGTCCACCAAGAATGTCCCCTCTCCCAGCGCAGGCTTCGGAGCCTATAGCGCAACCAAAGCTGCCTGTCATCAACTGGGCCGAATCGCCAGCCTTGAATTTGCCCAGTATGATGTTCGCGTGAATATGGTCGCACCTGACGCGGTATTCTCGGAAGGCAAATACAAATCGGGCCTGTGGGAAACTGTCGGAGCCGACCGAATGAAAGCCAGAGGAATGGATGAAAAGCAGCTTCAGGAATATTATCGCAGCAGGAACCTGCTCAAGACAAGAATCACCGGCCGGGACGTGGCAAATGCGGTGCTGTTTTTTGCTACGCGTCAAACGCCCACCACCGGCGCTACAATTCCCGTGGACGGCGGCCTGCCCGATGCCGCGCCACGATAAAGCATCAAGAGGATTATTCCTCCGCTTCCGGACAGGACATAACGTAGTCAATGAGATCGCTTAAATTAGCTGTTGCTACCGCGACCGTGCAGTCGGCAGCGCCGTAGTAGAGATTGAGTTTATTGGTTTCTTTGTGGATAGTAGCCCCGGTAGGAAAAACGACATCGCCGACATCGCCGACTCGCTCATAAAACTCTCGCGGCCCAAGTATCCATTCATCACTTCTCTTCAGTACCTTCCAAGGCTCTTCCAAATCCAGCAGGGCTACCCCAAGACGGTATATTTGTCCCGCGGTGGTACTGCGAACACCGTGATAGAATATCATCCAGCCCTGCGGTATTTCTATGGGCTGACAGGCCAGGCCGACTCTATGGCAGTCCCAATAGGCGGACCTTGTCTTAATCAACGGCCTGTGGTCGCCCCAGTGCTTCAAATCGGGAGAGAAACTAATCCACATATGCGCTTCACCGCGAACAATCGGCCTGTGAATCAACGCGAATCGTCCCTTGGCTCTGCGAGGAAGTAAACAGGCGTCTTTATCCTCCGGCGGCAAAAGACCGCCAAGACGGGCAAAAGTCCTGAAATTTTTGGTAATCGCAAGTGAAACCACCGGGCCGCCTTCGCTGAATGAGGTATATGTAATCGCGAACTGCTTCTGCTCTTCGAGCCAGACAATACGCGGGTCCTCCAGCCCCCACTTCTCCTCGTGGGAATTTGTGTCGGCCTCCATAGTCGGTGCAGAGTCAATCTCCCAGTTAGTAAAACCATCCGCGCTGCGGGCCACTGTTAAATGTGAGAAACCGCGCATATCCTCAACGCGAACCAGCAGCAGCACCTCTCCATTCAGCTTGACCGCTGCGGGATTAAAGACCGCGTTCGCCGGATAAGGCCAGTTCTCAGGCTTCAGTATCGGATTGCCTTCATACCTTGTGAAAAGTTCGTTCGACTTTTTTTGTCGCGAAAGCTCGGCCATAATTTCAACCCTAAAATATCAAGGTACTGTGTGTAATTGTCTTTCACGTTTTAATCGGCAAGACAAGCAGCTTACCGTAAATCAAAGTTCCAATCAATCCCTGCTGCACAAAAATCCAATTGTATCGACTCGGTATGATAACAGACTCGCAGCCACCCGGTCAAGCTTGACCTGTAAGACTATTTCTGTTAACCTGCTCGGTCTTTAGGAGAACAGTTAAATGAAAATCGACCATTTAATCCTCGGCGCCTATGAAACTAACTGCTATATCCTGCGCAAAAGCGAGGCTGCAAAAGACTGCCTGATTATTGATACAGGCCTGGAAGCCCGCGAGCTTGTCGATTTTCTTGAATCACATAAATTAAACCCCACCGCTGTCGTTATCACTCACGGTCACGTTGACCACATCGTCGGCCTGGCCAAATTGCGAGACCGATTCCCCGACGTGAAGGTTTATATCCATAAGCTCGACGCAGGAATGCTCACTGGGGAAAAGAACAATCTCTCCGCTATGACAGGAGTACCATTTAGCTCTAAGCCGGCTGATTTTTTACTACAAGACGGAGACGTAATCGAGCAGGCCAATATTAAACTGGATGTTCTTCACACTCCCGGCCACACACAGGGCGGTATTTGCCTGTATTCGAAAAATGATGGAATTGTTTTTGTGGGCGATACTTTGTTTGCCAATTCGGTTGGCCGAACGGACATGCCGGGCGGAAACTCAACGCAATTGATAAAGAGCATAAAGCAAAAACTCTGCACTTTGCCCGATGAGACTATTTGTTACCCCGGCCACGGCCCCGCAACAACAATAGCACAGGAAAAAGCAAACAACCCCTTTATCTCGCCGTAACTTCGGTGAAGGCGGATTCCTGTCCGCCGTTAGGCGAGATTTCGCTGAAGGCGAACAATAAGTCCCCACGCCATATTTATACGCCCATTAGAAGTTGTTGAAGTATTCGGGCTTGCCGTCGTCGCTGTCGTAACGTGCAGTATCATCATGCACATCCGCGTTAACCATAACTCGCTCGATGCGATCGGCTTGTTTGCTGTTGCTGTCAACGGTAACTAAAATCGCGCTAATTTTCACGTCGTCGGTCGCTATCTCGAACGGCAGCGGCATCTGCGTCCTGAACGCCTTCAAGACATTCTCAACACCTCGACCGATTACCGAATCATGAGAGCCGGTCATCCCGATATCAGTAATATACGCCGTGCCTTTACGCAGAATTCTTTCGTCGGCGGTTACAACGTGGGTATGAGTACCGAAAACACAGCAAACCCTGCCGTCAAGATGATAACCCATCGCGATCTTTTCGCTGGTGGCCTCGGCGTGGAAGTCAACAAATATAACGTCAGCTTGCTGCTGAATTTGAGACAGGATTTTATCGATAGCGTTATAAGGACAATCCGCAGGCTTCATAAACAATCGGCCTATCAAAGAAACGACGCCTACGGTTGGCCCCTTGGAAGTCTTGTAAATCCCGAAGTACCTGCCCGCGGCGAATTCGGACAGATTCGCGGGCCTGGCAATATTACATTCCGTCTCCAGCGTCTGAACAATCTCTCTTTTGCGGTAGGTATGGTCGCCCAATGTTATCAGGTTCACCCCGTATCTCAGCAGTTTGGCATATATTTGCGGCGTCAGGCCTGAGCCGCCGGCTGCGTTCTCCGCGTTGGCTATTACGCAATCGATATTCAGCTTATCGACCAGCGACTTAAGCTTCTCGGCGATAACACTTCTGCCAGGCCGACCGACTATATCGCCTATACAAAGAACATTCAGTTTCATAATTCCTCGCCCGCCATTCGATTATCTTGCGTACTCGATGCAGCGGACCTCTCGCAGCAGCGTTACCTGTATTTCGCCCGGATATGCCATTTCGTTTTCAATCTTGTTGGCAATATCGCGTGCGACCTTCATTGCCGATTCGTCGTCAACTTTTTCGGCGTTCACAATTACGCGTATTTCCCGGCCTGCCTGTATCGCGTAGGCATTTTCAACGCCCGGAAAACCGTTGGCGATTTCTTCGAGTTTTTCCAGCCGTTTGATATATCTTTCGAGCGTTTCTCTTCTGGTCCCCGGCCGAGACGCGCTAATCGCATCGGCAGCGGCTACCAGAGGCGTGTAAGGGTTGTCCGCGGGGATGTCCCCGTGGTGTCCCGCAACCGCGTTCAGCACAATAGATGATTCGCTGAAACGCTTGAGATAATTGGCGCCTATATCAGGGTGGGTGCCTTCTACTTCGTGGTCAATGGCCTTGCCGATATCGTGAAGCAAACCCGCTCGTCTGGCTATTGAGCCGTCCAGCCCAAGTTCATCTGCCATAATCTGCGCCAGAAATGCCACTTCAATGCTGTGACGAAGCACATTTTGCCCGTAGCTTGTCCTGTAGCTCAAAGCCCCTATCAAACTCAGCACTTTATTGCTAAGCCCTCTGACATTGACTTCGACCGAGGCGTCTTTGCCGAGCTGCAGCACCTTCTGATTAACTTCCTTCTTGGTGTTTGCGACGAGCTCCTCAATCCGTGACGGATGAATTCGTCCGTCCTGTATCAGCCGTTCCATCGCGAGACGAGCAACTTCGCGCCTGACGGGGCTAAACCCGCTTACAACAATCATACCCGGAGTATCATCGACAATCACGTCGACGCCCGTGGCTTTTTCGAATGCGCGAATATTGCGGCCCTCCCTGCCGATGATTCGCCCTTTCATATCGTCATTCGGTATTTCCACCGTTGATATGGACATTTCGCACGTATGCTCCGCGGCGTAGCGCTGGATGGCGGTGCTGATTATTTCCCGGCTCTTTTCGTCAGCGATTTCTGTGCTTTCTTCCACCTTGCGGGTAATCAATGCCGACATCTCGTGTTCGCACTCGTCTTCCAGCCGTTTCAGCAGCAGGTCTTTGGCTTCATCGACATTCATCGCCGTAATTTTTAGCAGTTGGTTTTTCTGCTGAGCCATCAAACCGGAAAGCTGCTTTTCCTTGCTGTCGATATTGTGTAATTTTCTTTCGGTCTCTTTTTCCTGCCGCCTTAATTCCGCATCCTGCTGCCGGAGAAGTTCTGCCTGCCGGTCGAGAGCGTCCTCGTGCTTGCTTAATCGCATTTCGGTCTCGTGCAACTCGCCGCGAACTCGGCTGGTCTCAGATGTAAATTGTTCCTTCTTTTTGATGCTCTCTGCCGCAGCATTAATTTGTGCTGCCTTAATTATGTTCTCGGCTTCCCTTTCGGCGCCCTCGATTTGCCGTTGCAGGTTTTGTTCCAGGGTTTTGGCCTTTGCTTTGGTGACCATCTGAACAACTATAGCAGCTAAGCCAATCCCCAGAAGAAACGCAACAATCGGGACAAGGACCGCAGGCAGGCCGATTTGCATCATTATAGAACCCATATTTCCTACCTTTCAATTGCAGTTACAATAAATCTTTAAAAACAATCCGATTGTGAATTTCCCGGCAGTCCGCAATTATAATGGACTCGTTACGGAGGACAATACTACTACGGTGGAAAGTTACAAAGAAATGGCTGTGAACTACGAAATCCTTTTCGCCGGAGCGTAAAATCAATCAATCGGGGCCAAAATTGCCTTTATTTGCGGCATTTTTTGCGTTAACAAATCCCTTTTTCTTCTAAAATCCCCGATTTTATGCTCAATACCGGCAACACCCCGCCGGCAAGCAAAAGTTTTTTCTAACAGATTTCGTTTCACTTTGAATTCGCTCTTTTTCCGTCGCTACCTGAATCCCTGTCTGCTTTCTTCTTCGTCCCATGCCACGGTTACTAAATGCGTCTTTGTAACCTAACAACCGCTTGAGAAAGGACTTATACGCACTTTCTCTTCAGTTTGTCCCACTACATAGTACCGATAAACTACCACTATTACGGGACAATCCACAATCATGTTAATCATCGGTTTATTAAGCCCCATGCTAAAGTATTTTGAGAAACCGGTCAAGAAAAAACAATAAGTGATTTTACGGTTTGATGAAAATTTTTACAAAACCCGCTAATAAAAGCAGTTACGTGATTTTGGCAGTCCGAGCCATTGACTGTTTCAAACAAATTTGCAATGGCCGAAAGGCCGACTTTGCGATAATATACTGCAAAACGACCTATGCCGCTTCCGGTAACTTTGGAACGGATCGCGGAAGCCGGCAATGCCTTGGATAAATAGATGAATGAAGAACAGAAAAATTCGGCAACAAAAACAACCAGGAAAAAATTGACCCGGCCGGCTTTAATTGTCTCGGCAGAGATGCTGGCAGAGTATTCGATTTTCCTCGAGCATTTGCTGGTCGGACTGGCTGATGAATCGATTCCCACGACCCTGATTTGTCCGGCCAACTGCTCTCTCGGCTCCATCGTGCCGACCTCCGTCCAGGTTATCAAACACCCCGCTTTCGATTTGCCTTTTCTAAAGGGACAAAACAGGAAAAGACTCATCGAGCAGCTCGCCAATTTTAAGCCCACTGTTCTGCACTGCTTGTGTCAGAGCGAAGCGCCTCTCACCAGACAATTAGCGTGGCAGTTGAATTTGCCTTACCTGTTAATGGTCAACTCGCTGCAGAAACGGTTTGGTCGGCTTTTTATCTCCACAAGCCGTTGCGCAAGAATCATTGCCCCGACTGAAACTATCGCCGCTAATGTCGCAAAACTTTATCCCGCATTTACTGACCGAATCGAGCGAATAAATGCCGGAACATTCGCTTCAGAAACCAGCGGCTGTTTCCGCCAGTCCAACTGGCTCGCAAGTATGGTAACGACCCATCCGTTGAATAATGTAAATGATTTTGCGAATCTATTCGCTGCGGTAAAGCATCTGGCAATTGACGGATATGAATTTATGTTAGTGATAACAGGAGGCGGACGGGCGGAAAAACAGGTGTGGAAACTGCTGCTCAAACTTGGTATTTCGCAGATTGTTACAATTGTTCCGGGCATAGAGACGCTAAGGCCGGTTCTCGCCGCCGGGGACATCTTCATCCAGCCTCAGCCAAACAATTCTTTTAACCCATTATTGTTGGAGGCAATGGGTGTCGGCGCCGCCGTCGCTGCCTGCAAAGGGGGAGTCGATGATTTGATTATCGAGGACAAAACAGCCGTTGTTTTCGACCCGACCGATGAGCTTAGTATATATAGCGCTCTGCAACGGCTCTTCGACAAGCGGGAATTTGCACAACAAATCGCCGCGACTGCACAACAGCATTTAAGAGAAAATTACACCGTCAGCACTATGATTTCTTCTACTATCCAGGCCTATTACAATGCGCAGAACTGGTTTAAACACAAAAGCCGTTCTTAACCTTCCAGCAAGCCGTAGTCTTTCAGCGTTTGTCTAAGCGCAACTTTTCCTTTTTCTTCCAGCGGCGTCATCGGCAATCGCAGTTCTTCAGGAGCCATATCCAGCATAGACATTGCCGCCTTGACCGGTATGGGGTTAGTCGCCAGGCCAAGCATGTCCCTGCAAAGGGCAAAGAGCTTCTTGTGCCATTTCAACGCAGAGGTAAAATCACCTTCGAGGATTAAATCCGTCATCGCCTTGACGTCGGCGGGGACAATATTGGCCACTACGCTTATAACGCCCTTGCCGCCGACCGAAGCGATAGGCAGAGTAAGCGAATCATCGCCGGAGATAATGGTCATATCACAGCGCGTTACAATCTCGCTGACCATATCCAGCCTGCCGGTTGACTCTTTGATTGCGACTATATTTTCAATTTCCGCCAGCCGCACAACAGTCTCCGACGTCAGGCCCGTCCCGCCGCATCGACCGGGTATGTTGTATAACACTATCGGCAAATCGACTTCTTCCGCTATCATTTTGAAATGCTGATAAAAGCCTTCCTGCGTCGGCTTGTTGTAGTAGGGACATACCTGCAGTGAGGCATCGGCGCCGACCATTTTCGCAAATGCCGTCAGCTCGATGGCCTCGGCGGTTGAGTTTGAGCCGGTGCCGGCGATTACCGGCACTTTACCGCCAACTGCCTTAACCACCCTTTCGATGACCTCTTTGTGCTCGGAGTGACTTAGCGTCGGCGATTCGCCCGTCGTGCCGCACGGAGATATCGCGTCTATTCCGTTTTCCAACTGAAAATCAATAAGCTCGTCGAGCGTTCGAAAATCAACCTTACCGTCCTGAAATGGCGTTATCAGCGCCACCATTGCTCCTGTGAACATCTTTATCTCCTATATTTCCTTTTTCTTCTTATCCAGCACTTTTAAATATTCTTCCACGGCTTCATAAAGCCCCATCTCAAGGGCATCGGCTATAAGAGCGTGACCGATGGAAACTTCGAGCACGCCGGGGACTCTCGCGAGAAACTTCCCGAGGTTATCAAGATTCAAATCGTGTCCTGCGTTTACTCCAAGCCCTGCCTCATCGGCAACTCGCGCCGAATCCGCACATCGCCGTAAAACTTCGTCCACACCTTCACCAGTTCGAAAAGCCCTGGCGTATGGTTCCGTATACAGTTCGATACGGTCTGCTCCGACCTTCCCGGCCGCCGCAATACCGCCGGCATCGGCATCCATAAAAAGACTAACACGAACGCCCAGCGCCTTCAACTTTTTAATAACAGGAATAAGTTTTTTCCCGTCGGCTTTCAGGTTCCAGCCGTGGTCGGAAGTATTCGCCCCCGGCGTATCCGGAACTAACGTCGCCTGGCCCGGCCGGACATCACTGACAATCTCCATATATTTCCCGAGAAACGGGTTGCCCTCTATATTAAATTCAACGGCTGTTACCATCTCAGCCAGCTCATAAACGTCGGCATATCTTATATGGCGTTCATCAGGACGAGGGTGAACTGTTATCCCATACGCCCCTGCTTTGATTACGGTCTGGGCCGCCTGCAAAACATTCGGCATACCGATATCCCGCTGGTTGCGCAGCAATGCTATCTTATTTAGATTAACGCTGAGTTTTGTCATTTTTGCTATTTTACTTACCGCAGAGCACGCCGAGTTCGCAGAGATTTTCAATACTGTCATTCCTGCGGAAGCAGGAATCCATCTTCTCTTTTTTCTCCGCAGTCTTTGCACTCTCCGCGGTTAATTCTTATTTTTACCGCAGAGTTCGCTGAGTGCGCAGAGATAATATAAAATTCAATAAATACTTAATTCTTTCCTGAACTCTTCCGAAGCATCAGGAAAATCATTTACCACACGGACAACACCATCTTTCAAAACCTTGACGTTGAAGTTTACCAACAGGCCCACCTTACAGCCGGAAAGTTTCAGGTATGAAAGCAACTGGGCCTTATGAATAGGAGCTATATGGTCAATGCTCTTGACCTCAACAATGACCGCTTTCTCAACGAGAATGTCCAGCCGATAGCCGCAATCTAATTTGACCTCGCGATAAACTACAGGCAGAGACTTTTGCTGTTCTACTTTCAGACCGCGTTCGGCAAGTTCGAAAACCAGGCAGGCCTCGTAAGCAGACTCCAGCAGACCAGGCCCTAAAGCGCGATGGACGTTCACAGCAGCGCCAATAACAGCTTCTGTGATTTGATTTAATTTGTCTTTTTCTGTCATCTCAACGGCCTTTGCGATCTCCGCGGTTAATTCTTATTTTCACCGCAGAGCACGCCGAGTTCGCAGAGATTTTTAATACTGTCATTCCTGCGGAAGCAGGAATCCATCTTCTCTTTTTTCTCCGCGGTCTTTGCGTTCTCTGCGGTAAGATAAACCTCCGCAATTATATCGCTGCGTTAATTTGCAGCAAGAAAATTAAGCTGGTAAAATATCACGCCGTTCTTTTCGTCATTCCCGTGCAGGCGGGAATCCATGTTTTCCCTTGAGCCGAAGCAAAGAGACGTTACAATACTTCTGTTTTGCTTGAGGGCGATGCTTTTAAGGAAAAGGGACTATCTATGTGGTTGCCAAAAGAAGAACGCCAATTACTGGCCTATTACTACAGGATGACGAGAGAAAATAAAGACTGGCACATTTCTTTCCCGCAATCTATAGATGAAATTCTTGACGCCACAGGGCGCTTTCCAGCCCTTAGAAGTATCTCCCGAAAAATAATGCGTTGCGTTAGCTTCAAGACTCACAACGTCGATACTTTGAACCAATGTTTGGAGAAACGCCAATGTATTCTTATTGCAGCAAATCAACGGCTACTGAAACGCCAGCTTATTAGCCTCATAGCTAACGAACCAGGAGAAAGTATCTCCGATGATATCCGCAAGCTCTTTAACTTGCCAGATGTTAAACTAACCATTCAGGGATGGGACCTTGGACGCAAATACAACTCTTGGTTTATCCGAAGCGGCTTACGGTTTGCCGAGTACAAGGATCATTGGCTTTGGGTTATAATTGGTTTTGGTGGGGGCATTTTGGGTACTCTTATTGTTAACTGGCTTAGTGGTCCTTAAAGATGTAAAGACATTTTTCCTACACTTTACATCTATCTTCTGCCCAATCTATTTCTTGCTAAATCCGTTTTTTTCAGTTATAAATCGGCTATGAAATTAAAGGAAACGCTCGCTGTTATCGTCGGTTCGATTTGACAGTTTGTTGAAAAAGTACTTATTTTATCTCTGCGGTCTCTGCGTTCTCTGCGGTAAAAAATAGGAAAATTTATGAAATTGAGCTGGGCCAACTACATTACGATTGTTCGCATACTGCTTATAGTGCCGTTCGTCACTTGTATGCTGAAGATAAATGACGCTGAACTTAGCGAATCAATGCGCCATGCTATTCGCTACATTGCGACATTTATTTTCCTGATTATGGCAATCAGTGATGCAATCGACGGCTTATTCGCACGAATAAAAAAACAGGTTACAAAACTCGGCTCATTTCTGGATCCGACGGCGGACAAGCTGCTTATGATCTCTGCGTGCCTGTTGCTGGCCTCGCAGCAAGGCCACGTTTACGGTTTCCTCCTGCCGACGACGGTTGTGGTTTTGATAATCGGCAAAGACCTGCTTTTGTCGATTGGTTTTGTGATTATTTATTTTATCACTTCGCGGATTTTTATTGTCCCTGAGTTAATCGGAAAAATCGCCACAACCCTGCAATTATCAATGGTAACAGGAATCCTGATTGCCCCGGAGGTCTCCGGTCTTTTCCCCGGTTGGATTTGGTTTCTGCGAGTCCTCTGGTGGTCGGCTGCCGCAACCGCTATCCTCGCAACTCTTATTTACATCCGCAACGGAATTCGCTATATTGAGCAGCACGAACAAAAAAACTCATCTGGTGCACTGTGAAGCAAAATACGAGATGCGTTTCATGAGATACGAATATGGCGATACAATTTAGTGAAATACCGGAAATCCTCGAAGACCTTCGCAGCGGCAAAATGATTGTCCTTGTTGACGCTGAAGACCGTGAGAACGAAGGCGACCTCGTCTGTGCCGCCGAGAAGGTAACGCCGGAGATTGTCAACTTCATGGCCAAATTCGGTCGGGGCCTTATTTGCCTGCCGCTGACAGCCGAGAAATGCGACTTGCTCGGCCTTTATCCCCAGACAATCGAAAACACCGCCCGCTTCGAAACGGCCTTTACCGTCAGCATCGACGCCGCCGAGGGCGTAAGCACCGGCATTAGCGCAGCCGACAGAGCAAGAACGATTCAGATTGCAATCTCTGACAAATCAAAACCTGCTGAACTTGTTCGTCCAGGCCATATATTTCCGCTCCGCGCACGCAAGGGCGGCGTATTGGTTCGCGCCGGACAAACAGAAGGCTCCGTTGATCTGGCTCAACTGGCGGGCTTGAAACCGGCAGGCGTCATCTGCGAAATTATGAACGAAGACGGCTCGATGGCACGTGTGCCGGAGCTGCTTAAATTCTGCGAAAAGCATAATCTTAAAATCGCTTCAATCGAAAAACTTATTGAATACCGTCTCCAGCGAGAAAGCCAAATCAAACGAATCGAGAGCGTAATTTTGCCCACCGACTACGGCGAATTCAAACTCATCGCTTACCAGAGCATAACTTCTCCGGATCCGCACCTCGCGTTGTGCAAAGGCGGCATCGGAGAGCTTGATGGAAACGGCTCGCCAATCGAACATGCGGAACCGGTACTGGTAAGAGTACATTCGGAATGTATGACCGGCGATTTATTTCATTCGCAGAGGTGCGAGTGCGGCTATCAAATGATAACTGCGATGGAGATGATTGAAAAAACCGGCGAGGGGGCATTGATTTATCTCAGGCAGGAAGGCAGAGGCATCGGCTTGACCAATAAGCTCCGGGCTTATAAACTTCAGGAGCAGGGCATGGATACCGTTGAGGCCAATCTCAAACTCGGATTCCTGCCCGACAAGCGCGACTATGGAATTGGTGCGCAAATCTGCCGTGACCTCGGTCTCAGGAATATCAGAATACTGACCAATAATCCGAAGAAGATAAACCGTCTCGAAGTTTACGGCATAAAAATTGTTGAGCAGGTACCGTTAAAGGCCAAACCAGGCAAGCACAACATCGACTATCTCAGGGCAAAAAAATACCATTTCGGCCATATGCTTGATGAGGACCTCTAATCTTATGAAAATAGTCGCCAAAATAACTTACGCCGTTGCTGTAATGTTTTTATTACTTTTGGGATGTGTTGGCTGCGAATCAACCGGCGCAAAATTGCCGCCGAGGACTGATAGCAACTCGAATCAGCTCTCCGAATACGACCCCGCGAAAGTCGATATTATGCCGTTGACTGAACTCATCGGCACCGGCAAAATAAAGGTCTATGTAAACCTGCTGGATGCATTCGATTGTCAGATAAAAGCCCCGGCGATATTCCGCTTCGAATTATACAGCAAAGTCCCTCGCTCCACTGAGCCGAAGGGCAAAAGAATCTTTATCTGGCCTGACATCGATTTGACTAATGCAGCCAAAAACAACGAGCACTGGAGAGACTTCTTAAGGACCTACGAATTCGACCTGCCCTCTGTGCCGAAAGGCAGCAACATCTGCATACTACAGATAACCGCCCTGTGTCCAAACGGCAGACGGCTCTCGGCTGAATTCGCCCTAAAATAAGCGAATTAACGCGTTCCAGGACACCGCCGCCCAAAAAAAAATTGCGCAGTCCTGTCATGTTTTTCTTGACATTAACACGTCCGATTGCTATAGAATTAGCGGAAACATGGATTTTCTGCCTTTGGTTCGTAACCAAAGCACAGCCATTTTAACCCTTTTATAATTAAGGAGTAACGTCATGTCTAAAAAGCTGTCTCTCATACTCTCTCTCGTTTTGGTGCTGGCTCTGGCCGTCTCCGCATCCGCCGGAGAAACCGTTATCGCCAGTTTCGAAAAGTCCGAGGCTGACGCAGGTCTGAAAGCCGGAATCACCGACGCCCCAGCCAACATTACCGTAAAGATCCTTTGGCCTATGCAGCAGGGCAAGGATATAGCTTCATACGACCCGAACCTCGGAAAAGGTATCATCGTCCCCAAGGCGACCAACGGTGACAGTGTCCTCGGGGTGTTCTGGACAAACGAAACTGATGGTAGAGTTGACGTATCTTACCAATGGCCCACCGGAAAAACCTTTGATTTGGTCAAAAATGGCAAAATCCTGCTCGATGTCTACATTGCCGGCCCTGACGGAGTCCCCGGCACCATCGAATTGTGGGATGCCGACATTGCCTGGCTGCTCGGACATCATGACCTTATAGAACCCAATAAGTGGTTCACGGTTACCTTCGACCTCGCTGAACTTCAGGATACAGGCAAACGAAAGGCCGACCAGTCTCAGATTGCAACCATCTACTTCAAAGATGTTTTGTCAAAAGGCGGAAAAGTATTCTTTGATAACCTTCGGCTGGAGAGCGCTCCTCCCGCAGCGCCTGCCGAAGCACCCGCTGCAACACCTGCCGCTCCAGAATCAGAGAAGAAACCCTAATCTCAATAATACCGCGGCAAGTACATCTTGACCTGTTATTCGGGGCCTGTACTGATTGATTCAGTATAGGCCCCGGTTGTTTACTTCACAATTCACCAGATACTATATTCGCCATGCAGACTAAATTAAATTGACCAAAAAGCCGCTTTCTGCGATTATGTCCTGCATTGGCGCCAGCCATATTGACGTTTAGGCCCCATTTTTGTTTATTTTTTAGAGGAACCTTTTAGGCTGATGTTGGTCTAATTAAGGAGAAGAAGCGTGACCGAAGCTGAAAATATCAGCATTGACGATACTATCCTGCTCCAGCAGTGCCGACAGGGCAATGCTGCGGCGACTGAAAGGCTGATTCTTAAGTATCAGAGTCGAATATATAACGCCATATTAAGAATATGTGCGAATCCTGATGATGCCGCGGAACTTACTCAGGACACGTTTGTCAAAATAATAGAGAACATTGATAAATTCCAGGGCAGAAGCACCTTTTACACCTGGGCATTCAGAATCGGCATTAATTTGACTCTGAACCGTTGCCAGAGAAGCGCAAAACTGGGACTTCAAAGCCTCGACGCCGAAGACAACGAAGACGACAACGATGCCAAAAAGACGCTGAAGAAAATTTTAACAGATGACAGCTTGCCCGACCCCGCTGTGGTGGCCCAGAACAAGGAATTATACGGAATAGTCGTAAAAGCTCTGATGAAACTGGATGACGCGCAGCGAGCTGTTATTGTTTTGAGAGATATTGAAGGTATGAATTACGCTCAGATGGCAGAAGTGCTCGATATCGAATTAGGTACGGTTAGAAGCAGGCTCAGCAGAGCCAGAACCAATCTGAAAGAAATTATGGAGACGCTTTTGTAATGGACCACGAAATTACAAATATTGACGAATTACTAAATAGCTTTATCGATGGAGAGCTGGACGCCAGACATCAGACCGAGGTTCAGCGATTGATAAAGCATGATAAGAAAATTGCCGAACGTCTGCTTACACTGCAGAAGTGTAAAAGATTAGTTAGTTCGCTGCCTTACGCCGAGGCTCCTGACAGGATGCTGGAGAATATTAAAGCTTCATTGAAGGAACAAAGTTCCCCTATCGGCCCTGCGCATCGTGTCCAGCGACTCCACGAACACAAAGGGGCCTGGCACTTACTGGTTCGCAGGCTCACCGCCGCCGCCGCTATGATTGGACTTGTAGCTGTCCTGGCAGCGGTGATTTACTCGATACTTGCTCCGGAACATGTTGTTGATACGCAGGTCGCCGTTGAACCGGCGGTGAAAAAAACAGAACCAG